>Ga0209017_10000934_pt1 | contig 25189 bp, 21 predicted proteins | sample YNPBryunderm2012_FD_185812 | JGI IMG/M metagenome (GOLD analysis project Ga0209017, IMG submission 185812) | Anoxygenic and chlorotrophic microbial mat microbial communities from Yellowstone National Park, USA - YNP Bryant MS undermat 2012... ...
CACTGGCTCGGGCGGGCCAAGACGGCAAGCTGTCCGTGGTTTTGGACATCCTCACCCGGACGCCGGCAATTTGGGCACCCGCGGAAACAGGGATCCGCAGCACCGCCTTGACGGCGCATCAAGTTCGGCAGATCGAGCGTTGTTTGAAGGAGAATGCGCTGCCGAAGTTGCCCCGGCTGTTGCGGTGGAATAACTATTTCATTCTCGACCCGATCGGCAAAGGCGGCATGGGGGTGGTCTACAAGGGCTGGGATGTCGAACATCGCCGCTATGTAGCCATCAAACGGACTCACCGGGACTCACCGGAAGTCCGCAAGCGGCTCAAACGTGAAGCCAAGCTCCAGCAGTTCTTGGATCATCCGAACATCGCCAAGCTTTACAGCCGGGAGAAATACGGCAACACCGATCTTCTGGTGCTGGAATATCTTCCGGGAAACACCCTGGCGGAAATTGTGCATAAGCGTGGCCGGGAAAAACCGTTGCCCTGGCAGTTTGTCGCTGAGATGGCAGCGGATCTGCTCGATGCCTTGGATCATGCCCACGGGAATAATCGCCGTAACGTCACCATCATCCACCGGGATATTAAACCTGGGAATATTATGTTGATGCGGCAGAAAGTGCAGGGCGTCGACAAATATATTCCGAAATTGCTCGACATGGGGCTGGCGAAGTCGATGGCGACGGATGATCAGCCCGCCGCCGCTAGAATGGTGAGTGTCGATGAGCAACTGACCCGGCAGTTTCAGATTCTTGGCACACCCGAGTACATGGCACCGGAACAGTGGGAGGGGGGGCTTTCGGCGATCCCCGAGTCGGACATTTATTGCCTGGGCGGTACACTCTTTTTCGCGTTGACGGCAGAGGCCCCGTTCCAGGGTGTCAACAAAGGCAACAAAATGACCTATTTTGCCGAGATGTGCCACAAGCACAGTGCGGAGCCGCGGCCGTCGGTGCGGAAGAAACGGCCGGATGTGCCGGTGGAAATCGATCGGCTGCTGCAACAAATGATGGCGGTGCCACCCAGCCATCGCGGCAAATGTCTGGAATTGCGTGATCGTTTTCGTGAGTTGCTCAGCTCGCTGGCTCCGGTTTCCAGCCACACCGGGCCAGCATCCTCCCGGCCAGTTGCTGGAGCGGCACCGCCATCCGGGCGACTGCCGGCATCTGCCTCGGGGCCGGCCAGCCAATCGGCGCGTTCTGATAGAACATCCGCACCGGCTTCAACCGAAGCAGATTCGATGGATCCGCTTGCCCAGCCTGAATCGGCGGTGTCGTCTGCAGTTGCCTCGAGCCGATCGTCTGACCGTCAGGCACGATCTCCGGCATCATCAGCACGTATGCCACGCAGCGATTCGCCTGTCCGATCGCCTCGGCCGTTGCCGAAGATTGATGATGAAGAACTCGAGGCGATCTCGGTTCGCCCTGGCAGCGGAGATGATGTTGATGACGACGAAGCAGCAGCACGGCCGTTGTCCGCTCGGCGACTCCCTTCAGTGAAACTCGACGCCCTGAGCGATCGGGCGAAAATATTGTTTGATCCCAGTCGAGAAGGAGAAAGGGAACGGGAAGCCACGATCGGGGCGTTGCTGGCATGGCTCCGCGGCTTGATCCGCCCGGCTCGGCAGCCGATTTCCGTCACGATCATTGTGGCGGTACTTGGCCTGACGGCGGCGTTTCTGTCGGTTTCGCTGGCGGTTTTCCTGGCGATTGTCCTTTTGATGGCAATCGGGTTTGCCTTTGTCTCACAGCCCAGGCGGGATGATTAAGTTCCGAAGCTGGCTCTCTAGCCCCCGCATAACGGATTTTGCATCCCGCAGGGAAATCGGATCACGCTGGATCGGGCGGACTGTGCTGAAGTCGTTCCACGGCTTGGGAATCGAGGAACTTACCGGCAAAGTGCGGCGATGATGCCTGCGGCCGCGGCGACCCCGAGAATTGCCGAGGCAGTTAAAGTCGCACGCAACCTGGATCGGTGCGGGTGATGCTGAGAGCGATTTGGCGGTAATTCCAGGATCGGGGAGAAGTCACAGCGAGCGTTCAGGTCGGTTTCAATCCGGCTCAGCCAGTCGACGACAACGGTAGCGGTGCTTGGCCGTAATTCTGGTCGTTTAGCCATCATGGCGGTGATCAACTTCTCAAGTTCAGCTGGTACCTCTGGATTGAGTTCGCGAATTCGCGGCGGTGTATCGACGGCTAGGGCGGTGAGAACCTCCAAGATGGTGTTGCCGTTAAACGGCGGTCGGCCCGAGAGCATGCGATACAGAACACAGCCGAGACTGAAGAGATCGGCGCGGGCATCGACACCTCGTCCTTGAACTTGCTCGGGGGCGACGTAGCCGGGAGTGCCGACGCCGACGCCATCCGGGGTCAGGCGTAAATCGCTGGCATCGACGGGGCGAACCAGCCCGAAATCGAGAATCTTCACCCGGCCGCGAGGGGCTTCCAGCCAGATGTTTGCCGGCTTAATGTCGCGGTGAATCAACCCCTTGGCGTGTGCGGCGGCGAGCCCCTGCGCGGTTTCCCGACCGATGCGGAGCGTCTCCCGGAGAGGGATGATTCCCTCACGCAAACAGCGGTCTTGAAGCGTCTCGCCTTCGAGCAATTCCATCGCCATGTAGAGAACATCTCGTGCTTCGCCGGTCTGGAAAACCGTGACGATGTGTGAGGTGCGGAGGGAAGCCACGGCACGAGCTTCCCGGAGAAACCGTTGCCGAGCCACCGGGCTGCGGGATACCGAGGCATTCATCACTTTGACGGCGACCCGTCGCTGGAGTTGCGTGTCGATCGCTTCGTAGACGGTCCCCATGCCACCGGTGCCGAGCACCCGAATCAGGCGATACGGCCCGAGCGCATGCTGTGACCCGACAGGTGGATCCGTGCCTTCCGCGGGGGTTTCAGCAACGGCGTCGGCCAAAGTCAACGTCCGCACGACTCGGGGTGATAAGGAATCGGCATCTGGCCGGTAGGACAGCAGCGATTGCACACGCTCTTGTTCCGCCCGTGGCAAGGGCAGCGGCGGATTCCGCATGACCCCGAGCAGCGGGTCGCTGCTGCGGAGATTTTCCAGCCGCGCGGCGCAGTCGCGACAACCGCCGGCATGAAAGGCGATTCGCATCGCGACCTCCTCGGGCAGCTTTCCCTGCAAAAATTCGACTAGAGTGCCATCGTTCGGGCAAGTGGTGGTGAGACGCATGGTTGACGTCCCCGCTGCCATGTGAACTGGAGAAATCGATTCGCAGAATCGCGAGATTCGAGCAACTGTCGCTCTTGCAATTACGAGGTTCTACGCATCAGCCGGACCGGATCTTGGAAGCCCGGCTCGGGATTCACGGCCGCCGTGGCCGAGCGCTGGTTACCGCCGCGACGGGGGAATCTCTGGCGGCACTGCCTGATCGAGCATCTGCTTCGCTTCTGCGACCACGGCCGCCAGCTCGGCATCGCCGATCGCATTCCGCAACTCTCTCGGATCATTCTGGTGATCGTACAGTTCTCGGGCCAGGATTTTCCCCGTCTCCCAGTCCCGCCACTCGGTGTAGCGGACGCGATCGCTCCGGAGGCTGTACCCCATCGCGTCCGGTCGGCCTTTCTCGGTACGGTCATAATACGCTGGCCGTGGATGCTGGGTGATCGCTGCCGTCTTGACCTGTTGCCGTGGATCGTTCAGCACCGGAACCAGACTGTGGCCCGCCAGTCCCTCCGGCTTCGGCAAACTGCACAACTCGGTCAGTGTCGGGAACAGGTCGATCAGTTCCACGAGCGATACCGAGTGCGACCCCGCTTGCGGCCACCGCGGCGGGGTGATGATCAGCGGAACACGAGCATCGAGTTCAAAACAGGACGTTTTTGCCCACAATCCGTGTTCACCCAGGTGATAACCGTGATCGCTGAGGAATATGATGACGGTTTTGTCCGTCAGATTGTTTTTCTCCAGCGCCTCAAGAACTTTCCCGACCTGGCTGTCGAGGAAGTGGATCGCCGCCAGGTAACCGTGTCGCAGTTCCTCGATCTGGGCGGGTGTCAGCGCGATTTGTTGCGGCGGAATCCCGAGAATTTCCCGGCTATCGTGCAGTGCCAGCGGCGGAACAGCGTCCGGAACTCGGGGGTCGAGACGCGGCAATTTCGCTGGTTGTTGCTGCCAGTATTTCGCCGGCGGATTGAAGGGGGCGTGCGGCTTCCAGAATCCGACCGCCAGGAAAAAGGGCTGCCCGCGAAGTTCCTGCAAGAGCCGCACGGCCTCGGCGGCAACTCGGCCATCAAAATACGCCTCATCGGCGACATCCCTTCGCTCGCACAGCGGCGCATCCCCGTAAAGCCGGGGGTATGTCAGGGCCCGATTCGGCGGCAACTCCCCGGAAACTTGCGGCAGATCCGAGCCGTGATTGGCGTAATGCAAAAATTCGTCGGCACTCCAGGATTGCCGATCGCCCCGGGTTTTCGTGTGCCAGTTATGAAAAATCTTGCCCACGTTGCGGGTGACATACCCGTGTCGCTTGAACCAGCCGGGCAGCGTCTCCACGTCTCGGTTCTGCTCCCGAAAATGGATACCGTTGACCCAGAGATGCAACTGATCGGGACGGCGGCCGGTCAGGAAGGATGACCGGGACGGATTGCAAAGCGCTTGCTGGCAGTAAGCGCGATCAAAGCGGACTCCCCGCGTCGCTAGCCGATCGAGGTTCGGCGTCCGCGCCGGACCACCATAGCAACCCAGTTCCGGCCGCAGATCATCGGCGACTATGAAGAGCACGTTCGGCTTAGCGGCGGCTGATGCTCGTGAGCCCGACCCGGCCGGTCGATCGCCGGGGGCATCGCTGGCAGACACACCAAGCGGCAGCAACATCATCGCCGCAAGAAGCAAAAACCGTGATTGCGGGGAGATCCCCGGCTGGTGTTCCCGTGATGTCATCAGCGGATTACTCCGAGAGAGTGTCGAGAGTACGAGAAACAGTGACAATCGCCATGCCAGGGCTCGAGCGGGACTGAGTTTGTTAATCTGCTTCTTCGCTCGCCGCGTCTTCTTCGTCTTCAGGTTGCGTTTTCATGATTTCTCGTAGCAAGACAGTGGCATAACTCCCCGAGGGAAGGGTAAACGTTAACCGTAATCCCTCGGGTTCCCACTCAGCCATCAGGTCGTCGAGATACACTTGGACATGCCGACGTGTCCCGGTCACAAGCTTGCCGAACCGGGCAAATGTCGCTGGCTCAACTTGATAAGCCGCCAGGATCGCGGCTTCCCGTTCCGCGGCCACAGCCTTCGCAGCGAAGGTCCGGCTGCCGAACATCGGGCCGCCAATCACGACTTCCCGGGCCTCAAAGCGAGGTTGATCCACCGCAGGATCGTCGCAGACGAATAAGCCACCGCTCGGCCATTTCATCAGTACATCTCCCGGCAACACCCTCCGCCACAGTCCGTCGGCGAGTCGCTGGCCGAGATAAGCGTTGAACAAAAAGGACTGCACCGCGGAGAGCGCGAATTTGAACAGGAAGGGGCGAATCCGCCGCGATGCTGTGCCTGCCAGGCAACGCCAGCCAAGCTGCAGCGTCGATTGATCCCGGCCGAAGCGTTGCGGCCCGTAGTAGTTTGGCAGTCCTTCGGCTCGCAGCCGAGTAAGGATCGCGTTCAGCGTTGCGGCTCGGCTCGTGTCGGCGTTGCGAATCAGTACCCGGAAGCGATTGCCACGAAGGTGGCCGGTCTTGAGTTTGTTTCCGTGCCGATGCACCGCCAGGATCCGAATGCCGTCGCCATCAATCCGGGCCAACCGGGGCTCGGCTTCCTGGGGTAGCGAGACCCACTGCCGCGTCACCGCTCGCCGATCCTTTAGCCCCGCGACCCCGATCATCCCGACTGGCACACCCACGCGTTGCGCCACGGTCCGCGTCAAATATTCCGGGCCGACATCGCGTTTTTCCAGCCACAGGTACAAATGTTCTCCCGTTCCGGAAGGCTCGTAGCTCGGGATTTCCTCGACTTCAAAATCTTCGGGAAATTGCTTGATTCGCCCGCCGACACCGGGAAGAGCTGCCGTCAGCATCGGTGGATCAAGCGGATTCACGGTCATTTTCATCCCGATGAAACACGACAAACGCCCGGCTCAACCGGCCCCCGGGAAAAAGCAATAGCATCAGAATAGCAGGTTCACGCTGTGTGGCGAACGCATCATCCCGAGCCGGAGAAGTTGCACCACACCCCCGCGGCGGCTGCAGAACTCAGGCCGGCCGGCGGATTCTTTCACACCGCGGATTTGCGGTGGAATTTCCATGGACTGGCTGCTTTCCTCCACCAGGAATCCGCAGTATTCTGACAAGCGATTCATGACGCTGCCCGTGCCATCCAGCCCTGGGCAATTTTTCCCCTTGTCCCGAGAGAATCATGACAGCCGAGTACCTTTTCCCGATCCGGCAAACCCGCCGGGATTTTTTCGCCGCTAGCGCCGGGCTCAGTCTCGGTTTCGCCGGGATGAACCTGCAGAATTCGGCTCAGGCCGCCCCGAGTACCAGCCCGGTTCGCCTCGGTTCCGGTTCCCTGATGTTCGAACTCGATCCGACTTGGGGCCGACTCCCCGAGGGGATGAATTATGGCCTTGGCTGTGCCGTCGTCGTCGATCGCCAGGATCGCGTGATTGTCACTTCTCGCTCTCCTCATCCCTGTGTTGCGATCTTCGATAAGGCAGGCAAGCTGCTCGAAACCTGGGCAAAAGATTTCGCCAACCGCGTCGGCTACGACACCCCCGAAGAAGTCGCGGCGACGGCCCACGGCCTTTACTGGAGCCTCGAACCGGAAGGGGAATTCTTGTATTGGACCGAAAACGTCGCCGGACCGAAGGGTGGACCGAAAATCGGTGCCCGCGTTTACAAAACCGACATGCAAGGCAAGATCCTTTACACGCTTGGCAATGATGTTGCGGATTCCTCAACTTCGCAAAAGCTGGCGATGACAAATCCGACCGATGTCGCCGTCGCCCCGAATGGCGATATCTACATCGTCGATGGTTACGGCAGTCAAAAAGTGCATCGCCTCGACAAAAATTTCAAGCTTCTGAAGACAATCGGCGGCCGCGGCAAAGAGCATGGCCAGTTCAATACCTGCCACGGTGTCTGGGTCAGCACCTTGCGGAAAGAACCCGAAATTTACATTGCCGACCGGGCCAACGATCGGATCGAAGTCTTCAGTCCGGAGCTGGAGTATAAGCGGACGATCACCGGAGTCCTCGCCCCGTGCTGTTTCTATCAACACGACGGTCTCATTTACGTTCCGGAATTGAAATCGCGGGTCACCGTGATCGATGCCGAGGATAAGATCGTCGCTCACCTTGGCGATGGCCGCGAATTCAAGGACAATCAACAACGGCCCGAAGTCTTTGCCCTCCCGCACGCGTTGTCACTCTCCTCCAGCGGTGATCTCTACGTGGTCGAGTGGGTGCCCACCGGCCGCCCCAGGAAATTCCGCCGCCTGAAAGTGTAAGCGTGAGCGACTTCCGGGGTCCCCCTTGCCTCGGGTGGGGAAAGGCCCTGGAGTTGCCCTTCACAACCTCGACAGACCTGATCGTCGCCCCGCAATCTCGACAATGGTTGGCCGGAACCGGGTTGTCCGTCTAATGTAGTGGATGTCAACATAGACGAGTGATTCCGACGATATCCCTTCAGTGAGGTGTCTCATGCGAATGCGCAGGGTCGGGCAAACTGGGCTTCTGGCCGGGCTCTTCTTGATTACCAACGGAGCGACTAACCCGCTCCTGGCACAGAAGGGTCAAATGGCGGCTCGACCAAAATGGCAGTATGCCCACGATCTTCGTGTTCGCAAAGGCGGCGAAAAAGACTTTACGAAAGACACCCCGAAATTCGGTGTCGAATTTTTCCTCGATCCGACCGCCAAGGCACTCGTGGCCATCACGCAAACCGGGCAACTCGCCGTCGCTGGGATGCCTCCACTAGGCAAAGAAAAAACCGCCAGCTGGCTGTTTGCTCACGACCTCCGCGTTCGGAAACAGGACGAACAACAGTTCACCCCGGCCACGACCAAGTTCGGCGTCGAGGTCTTTGAAGACAAGCCCAGCGGAAAGCTGATCTACATCAGTGAAAAAGGCGGAATCGCCCTGGCACCAGCCCCGGCAACCCTCGGCAAAGATGCCGACCCGAAATGGCATCACGCCTTGGTGTTGAAAGTTCGCGGCCCTAACGAAACCGCTTTCTCCGATGCTTCAAAAAAATTCGGCATCGAGGTCTTCAAAGATCAAAATACGAGCGGATTGATTTACATCACGGAAACAGGCTCGGTCACAGCGGCACCAGCCCCGCCGGCAGCACCTCCCAGCGATCAAGTGAAACCTCCGAAGTCCCTCTACGGTCTGAGTCTTCGAGTCCGCAAACCCGGAGAAGCCGACTTCACAAACCACACAAAATCGCTCGGGGTCGAGGTCTTCCGCGACGATAACACTGGCGGTCTGCTTTACATCACCGAGACCGGTTCGATTGCTGCTGCGCCGGCCCCGAAGGAACTGAAAAGCAATCAAGGTGTCAAATGGATGCACGCGATGGAACTCAAAGCCCGACCCGGGGGCGAAACCGACTTCGGGAAAGCGGCAGTTTACGGGATCGAAGTTTTTCTCGACAATAACAGTGGCTACCTGATTTATGCCAACAATGCGGGCGGCATTGCCGTTCTCCCCCAGTGACTAGGTGGTCGAGCGACGGTTGCAACACTCGGCCATTGTTCAATCCCGGCATGTTTGATACTACTTGTTGATCAGACCTGCCGGGCTTGTGTGACCGAATCATGTTTCCTGACTTCACCCTTTTCTGCATTTCTAGCGAGTTGCGCTCGCCATACAGTTGCTCTGATCATTACAATCCGTCACCCCGCCGGCGGAATAGATCATCATCCTGCCGGATTTCCTTAAGTTGAGGAATCGTCCACCGTACAATGCAGGTGTGATTATCTCTGCCCCCACAATCACCGCCCCCAGAGGGAGGCCGCGGGCATGATGCGAACTTATGGAATCATCGGCTGGGTGATGGCGTGTCTGTTACTGCAGGCAGGCTGCCACCATTGTTGCCGGAAACCGTTATCCGGCCGCTCGACCACGACGGTCACGCCCGCACCCGGAGGGTTTCTTGGAGCGCCGGTGGTTCCCGGCAGCAGTGGCACCATTCCGCCACCGGGATTGCCAACCTCGCCGCCGCCAGAGATTCCCGACAGTCGGGGGAGTTTCCGGTTTGAACCATCCTCACCGCCGCCAGCGGTGATGCCACGAAGTTTGCCGCCTGCGACCAGTTCGCCAACTCCTTCGACGAGTGGCGGACCGCAGTGGCTGTGGCCAGATCCGTTGCCTTCGGATGGCTCGTCTTCCGGCTTTGGCCCACCGCCGGCATCGTCGCCGCCACCGCCGACGATTCGTTTGGCCGAACCGATTCGCCCCGAGCCACCTCGACCCTCCACGTCCGCATCGCCGCCACGGTTGCCTGCTGGTACGGATCGCCCGCCGGAGTCGGAACCTCGCCCCCGACCATCCACGGTACCCGGCACCACCCCCTCGGGTCCGAATGTCACAAGCTATCCAGCGTTCGGTGATCCACGGCAGCCCGGCGTATCTCATCCGTACTCTCTTGGCTGCGGGTGCATCGGGGTGTCTGCCGTTTAAGCGTCCGAATCTGGAAGGCTTTTGTGGATTATTGTGGTTTGCGGACGCAAAGGAGAACGGTGGGATTGACGGCTTCAAAGCGGAGACTTTCCAGTTGCTCGACGCCGCGGGCCAGATTCATCAGCAGCACATCGACCGGCGGGGCGAGTCGTTTTAACACGGTGTACGTTGCCGAGATCATTTCGAGGGTTCCGACGTTGACGACCAGCCGGCCGCCGGGCCGCAGGGCGGCAAAAGCGGATTCAAGGAGCCGTGCGACTTCGCCGCCGTTACCGCCGACGAAGATCGCATCCGGAGCGGGTAACTTGGCGAAAACAGCCGGGGCGGTGCCGAAGACGGGCTTGACGTTGGTGACTTGAAACCGCTCGGCGTTGGCCACGATCAGATGGTAATCTGCCGAATCCTGTTCGATGGCATAAGCGACGCCCGGTGCGATCAACTGGGCCATTTCGATGGCGACCGAACCGGAACCCGCCCCGACATCCCAGGCGACATCACCTGGATGTAAATCGAGCCGCGCCAAGGCGACCGCTCGGACTTCGGCTTGTGTAATCAACCCGGCTTTCGGGCGACTTTGTGCAAAGAGATCGTCGGGATTGCCAAAGCGGCCGAGCACGGTGTTCCCGCGGGGTCGATCTGGAACCCCGGGTTTTCGCCGAAGAATCATGATGTTGAGCGGATCGAAGTGGAGATCGGCGATTTCCGCCAATTCTCCCTGGGTGATTCGTTCATCTTTCCCGCCGAGATTTTCGCAGACAAAAACTCGGAAGTAGTCGATCCCGCGAGCTAGGAGTTCTCGGGCGACGCGGTCGGGGGAATAAGTCTCGGAGGTAAAAAGCCCCACGGTATCCGCGGTGCGAATCTTGTCGATGACGGCGTCGAGTGGGCGGCTGGAGAGATCGGTCAGAAATGCTTCTTCCCAGGTTTGCTTCAGGCGAGCAAAGGCAAGCTGCATCGAACTGACATGGGGGATAACTTCAAAGTATTCGGGGCCAATCTTCTCACAAAGATATCGGGCTGTGCCATAAAAGAGCGGATCGCCTCCGGCCGCCACTGCCATTCGCCGGCTGCCGAGCCAGGCTCGGATTTTGTCAATGATTTCGGGCAGGTCGCTGCCGATGCGGATCCGCTCGGCGGTGAGTTCCGGCAATAACCGCAAAGTGGCCTCCGAGCCGAAAACCACCTCGGCTGTGGTCAGCAATTCCCGGGATCGGCTGGTTAACCCCTCCAGGCCATCGGGGCCGACGCCGACAATCGGAATCTTGTTTTGCATGACCTACTCCTGACTGATCCGACCGAACCGGATCATTCCCGGCATGGTTGACAATTCCCCGGCGATACCGGGAACGGTGATCCGCGGGCGTGGGGAGGCAGCAACGGCCATCGCCGGGTTAAGCCATGACCGAGCCCGTGGCCGCGGGTTCGTTCCGCTGCTCGGCTTCCATCTTCCAGCGATCTTGAATCATTGCCGCCATCAACAGGGAGCTCCCGAGGATGGCGCTGATCAGCGAGCCGACAAGGATCCCGATTTTTCCGGCGGGCAACAGTTCCGGCACTTCCACAAACGCCAGGTTGGCGATAAATAACGCCATGGTGAATCCGATGCCGCCCAGACATCCTGCCGCGCCAATCATTTTCCAGGTGACCCGATCGGGGAGCTTGGCAAAGCCGAGTTGGACGGCGATGAAGCTGAAGGTAAAAATTCCGAGCGGCTTCCCCAGCACCAGCCCCAGTGCCACCGCCACAGCGACTGGATCGGAAATCGCCCGGACTTCCACGGGCACTCCCGCATTGGACAATGCAAACAGCGGCATAATCACAAACCCGACCCACGGATGAAGCTGAGTTTCCAGCCGCACCAGCGGGGAAGTCGATTCTCGGACCGCAAATTCCAGTTGCTTGAAATCGTAGTGGCTGAGATCCGGGGCAGTCGTGTCTCGGTCATCCAGCAAGCGATGGTAGATGGCACTGAGTGCTTCGCTGAGCGTCGTTCGGCCGATCCAGGCGCTGGCAGGGGTTAACAGACCGAGCAAGACTCCCGCAATGGTCGGATGCACCCCGGACTGAAGCACCGCGAGCCAGATCCCGGCACCAATCACGACATAAATCCCGACGGTTCGCACACCGATACGGTTGAACAAGTAGGTCAATCCGAAGCCGGCCGCGGCGAGTGCCAGGGCCGTCTGGTTCGGCGAATCACTGTAGGCCAGGGCGATGACGATGATCGCACCGATATCATCAACGATTGCCAGCGCTAGAAGAAAAATTTTCAAGCCAATTGGGACTCGGGGTCCAAAAAGGGCCAGGATGCCGACGACGAAGGCAATGTCGGTGGCCATCGGCACCCCCCAGCCACGTTCCCCCGGCTGACCGTATTTCAAGGCTAGATAAATCAGCGCGGGAACGACCATTCCTCCCAAGGCGGCCACTGCGGGCAAAATGGCCTTCGCGAACGTACTCAGTTCCCCGGCTACCAACTCTCGCTTGATTTCCAGGCCGACCACAAAAAAGAACAAAGTCATCAGGGCATCGTTGATCCAATGATGTAACGACAGCCTTAATTCATAGCCAGCGATGCCGACCACAGCATCGGTACCTTCCCAGAGGTGATGGTAATATTCGGCCAATTGAGTGTTTGCGGCTATAAGGGCGAGTCCGGTGCAAATCAGCAGGGCCACTCCGCTGGATGATTCGATTTCCAAAAATCGTCGTAACGGTCGGGTGATTGTTTCGATCGGTCGTTTGGGAAGGGGTAAGTTTGTCGTTGGTTTTGCTGCCATGACACGCCTCTCGGGGTATTCCAGGTCGTGGGTCATGATATTGTAAAGTTACGAATTTGGCTGTTGCGATCCGGATAGCATGTGAAACAATTACCCGTTAAGATGCAGGACATCGGTCAATGAAAAAATTCACCCCGAAGACTATGGTGATAACGATGATCAGGTCATATCGGCACGGCACGCTCGTGGCGTTGACTTTGCTTGCTTTTCCCCTGGCCGCATTAACGGCGGCACCCATTCCCTCCGGCCCCAGCGATGAGCAACTCAAAGAGCGGGCTCTCAAGCTGAATGAACTGACTAGCAACGATGCGATGCAGGCTCGCTTGACGGAATTCATCAAAGATCCCGAGACAGCGAAGCGGCTGGTAGCGGTTGCTGCTTCGATGCAACGTAAAGCTGATCCGAAGGAAAAACCATTCAAACTGAATGCGGCAATTGTCCTGGCGAAAGTGGCGCACAACGTAAAAGCTTATGATGCGGCTGAACTGTTTTACGATGTCGCCGTCCAGGATGCGACAAAGCTGCAAAGCGGGTCAAAACTGCTCCTCGCTTATGAAGGCTTGTTGGACTTGTACTGGGACCAGAAAAAATTCAAATCCGTCGAGGATGTCTGCCAGAAGCTGATGGAATCGCGCGGCGAGGAAGTGGATAAAGCCAAGCCGTTCGTGCTGGAAAAGCTGGTGCAAGCCAAGGCCAAGCAAGGCGATACGGATGAAGCGCTACGGATGGCCGAGGGGCTGGTGAATCTCGATCGGGGCGGCTGGTATTTCCTGCAACTGAAGGGCTGGGTCCAACGTGAAGCGGGCAAATACGACGATGCCGTGGAAACCTACACCGAAGTTCTCGAACGGCTCGATAACGCCGAGGGATTGAAAGACGAATTAAAAACCCGGCTGAAACGCAACGTCAATTACATCCTTAGCGGCTTGTTTGTGGAGAACAAGCAGATCGACAAAGCCGCCAATCGCCTTCAGCAATTGATGAAGGATGACCCGGAGAACCCAACTTATTATAACGATCTCGGTTTTATCTGGGCCGATCATGACATGAATTTGGAAAAGTCCGAGCAACTCATCCGTAAAGCCCTGGAACTGGACGAAAAGCAACGTCAGAAACTTCTCGAGGAAGGAAAAATCTCGGCCGAAGATGCGAAGCAAGAAAATGCGGCGTACCTCGATAGCATGGGCTGGGTCCTGTTTAAGCAGAAAAAGTACAAAGAAGCGATTCCGTATCTGGAGAAAGCTGCGGCGGATCGTGACGAGGGCGCGCACATCGAAATCTGGGATCACCTGGCAGATGCCTACATGGCGGTCGGCGAGGTGCAAAAAGCCATCGACACCTGGCAAAAAGCCCTCAAATTCGAGGATATTTCAAAACGTGATGCGGAACGGCGAAAGAAAGTCACCCAGAAGTTGATGAAGGCGAAAGCCGAGATGGCACCCAAGAACCCTTAATTGTCGGTTCCGTGTTGCCATCGTTGTCTCGGCAAATGATCGTTCCGCCGGCACCACCGGCGGTTCATCAACGGCTGGCTGCGGGGAAGCAGGTATGTTGCCCGGATGGCAATCCGTCGTCATCGCGAATAAATCAGTCGACATCTTTCACCCGCCCGGTTCTGCAGTTCCACGGTATGCCATCCTGTATTTGCATCCTCTGGGCGGTGAACTACCTGGTGAGGATCCGACCTTCACCGAAGAACTGGCCCGGCGTGGCTGGGCTTGCTGTGCTCCTTATGGCGGGCAATGCTGGTGGCTCGATCGGTTGGTGCCCGAGTTTGATGCCGAGCGTACCCCGGAAGCCTTTCTGCTCGACGTTGTTCTCCCCTGGATGCAAGAGCGCTGGCAACTCTCGCCGCAGCGGATTGCCGTTGCCGGGATCAGCATGGGGGGTCAGGGGGCTGTCCGGCTCGGATTCCGGCATCCGGATCGCTGCCCGATTGTCGCCTCGATTGCCGGAGCCTTCGACTTCCACGAATATTACGGGCTCGGCACTCCTCTCGATACCATCTATCCGGATCGGGAACGCTGCCGGCAAGACACCGCCATCTTGCAACTGAACCCGCAGCGAGTTCCTGCACACATCTGGTTTGCTTGCGACCCGGCCGACCCCATCTGGTATCGTGGCAACGATCGACTGCATGAGAAATTGCAAGCGTACGGATTGCCGCATCAGGCCGATCTGACGACCACGGCCGGCGGGCATACCTGGGACTATTTTGAAGCGATGACCCCAGTGATGTTCCGCTTTGTGGCCGAAGCTTTTCAACGTGAATCACGGCGGTTGCTGTAACCTCGGAATCTGTTCGCTATCCATTTGCTTGCTTTGCCAGTACTTTATCTCTCAAGGCGTCTGAATTCTGGGCCATTCCCAGACCTGGGTATAAGCCTGCTGTTGAAGGGATCAGCGATGGCATTGTCTCCCTTGGCCGGGAAGCCGGCACCCGCCGAGTTGCGAATCGATCCCGCGTTTCTCGAAGGGGAATATTATCATCGGCATCCCGATGTAAACGATCGCTATCAACTTGTCTCTTTCGGCACCAGCGGCCACCGGGGGAGGCCTCAAGACGGCACCTTTACCGAAGCTCACATTCTGGCGTGTACGCAAGCAATTTGTGACTATCGCGCGACGCACAGCATCGACGGCCCGCTGTTTCTTGGAAAGGACACCCACGCCCTTTCCCGGGTGGCACAACGGACCGCGCTGGAAGTTCTCGCCGCGAACGGGGTGAGCGCGGTGATTCAGGCCGACGACGGATTTACGCCGACCCCCGTCATTTCCCATGCCATTTTAACTTACAACCGGGGCCGCACGGACCATCTTGCCGACGGCATCGTGATCACCCCCTCGCACAATCCTCCAGACGATGGCGGTTTCAAATACAATCCACCCCACGGTGGCCCAGCGGATACTGAGATCACTCGCTGGGTCCAGGACCGGGCAAACGAGTTGCTGCGAGCGGGGAACACGGGGGTCCGTCGGCTGCCATACGACGCCGCCCTTCGCGCGGCAACCACCACGGTGCACGACTTTGCCCCGGCCTACATCGCCGATCTCGCTTCTGTCATCGACATGGAGGCGATTCGAGCGGCAAAGATCAAAATCGGCGTCGATCCGCTCGGCGGGGCCACCGTGCACTACTGGAACGCGATCGGCAATGCTTACAACCTCGATCTGACGGTCGTGAACGCCGCGATCGACCCGACCTTCGGCTTTCTGACGGTCGATCACGATGGCAAGATACGGATGGATTGCTCGAGCCCGTATGCGATGGCCGGGCTCATCCGCTTGAAGGATCAGTTCCTGGTAGCTTTTGCGAACGATCCGGATGCTGATCGCCACGGCATTGTCAGCCCCTCGGCTGGCTTGATGAATCCGAATCACTATCTGGCGGTGGCCATCCGCTATCTTTTGCAGCATCGCCCAGGCTGGCCGGTTCGTGCGGCGGTCGGCAAAACCGTCGTCAGCAGCAGTCTGATCGATCGCGTGGTTGCTCACCTGGGTCGGACACTCCGAGAAGTGCCGGTCGGGTTCAAGTGGTTTGCCCCGGGATTGTACGATGGCTCGCTCTGTTTTGCTGGCGAGGAAAGTGCCGGGGCCAGCTTCCTTCGCCGGGATGGCAGCGTCTGGACGACCGACAAAGATGGCCCGATCCTTTGCCTGCTCGCGGCGGAAATCACCGCTGTCACCGGGAAAGAACCGGGCGAGCATTTCCAGGAACTGACCCAGGAATTCGGTACGCCCTACTCGACCCGGATCGACACACCGGCCACGCCGGAGGAAAAAGCCCGGCTCGGCAAACTCGCTCCGGAGGCCGTGACGGCCACCGAATTAGCCGGGGAACTGATCACGGCAAAATTGACTCATGCCCCGGGCAACGGTGCCGCGATTGGCGGGTTGAAGGTAGTGACGGCGAACGGCTGGTTCGCGGCACGACCGTCGGGCACCGAAAACATCACGAAAATTTACGCCGAAAGTTTTCGCGACTCCGCTCACCTCGATCGGATCGTGACCGAAGCGCAACAGATTGTTGCCGCCGCCCTGCAATAATCCGACCCCGACTACACTCCGGAGTTCTCCATCATGCGGATCGGCTTGTTCGGCGGCACCTTTGACCCTCCGCACCTGGGGCATTTGATTCTGGCGGAACGCTGCCGAGATGAGGCTGAACTCGACGCCGTCTGGTTCCTCCCCGCTTACCAGCCACCACATAAAGCCGACGACCCGATTACCCGCTTCGAGCAGCGTTGCGAGATGGTCAGCTTGGCGATCACCGGGCAAGCGGCGTTCCGGGTCGAACCGCTGGAAAAGGATTTGCCGACGCCCAGTTACACGGCGGAAACCGTGGCGGAACTGCGGCGTCGGCATCCGAACGAGGAATTCCACTTGATTCTTGGCGGAGATTCGGTCACGGATTTACCCAGCTGGTATCACCCCGAGCGGATTCTGGATGCCGTGGCATTGATCGGCGTTCCTCGTCCGGGCGTCGAACCGTTGTCGCGGCAGCGGCTTGCCGAGACCTTGCAACGGCCGGTGGAGAGTATCCGCTTGCAGTGGATCCCTTGCCCGTTGATTGAAATATCCAGCCGGGCGATTCGTGAACGTGTGTGTCGTGGCCGGTCGATCCGCTATCTGGTGCCTCGCGCCGTGGAAGAATACATTCGCGAGCGGCGACTGTATCGGGCCGAAGAGCGTACCGTCGAAACCGTCAATCCGATCGCTTCCGACTCGGAATAATTTGGTTGCGGCTCCTGGGCGGGGTTGAACTCAGGTCAGGCTGGGTGATCCGGTTGAAGACGTTCGCCGACGAGTGTGGCAAATTCGCGCTCGTCGATGCGGTGAAAGCGGATCCGATCACCGACTCTCAGGGGGAAAAATTCCTCCTCGAGATCGACGAGCATCAGTGGTGTTTGTCCGATGAGATGCCAGCCTCCGGGGCGGGGCAGCGGATAAATGCCGGTCTGGCGGCCGGTCACACCGACGCTTCCGGGCTCAACGCGGACCCGGGGGCTTGGCAAGCGACCGACTCCCTGGATGGAAGCGGGTAAGTCGCCAAGATACGGAAAGCCCGGAACAAATCCGATCGCCTGGACGGTGTAGATCGGTCGCAAGTGTTCCGCGATTAGCTGCTCGATCGACAACCCGGTGAGTTCCCCGACTCGGGCCAGGTCCGGCCCACGCTCATAACAAACCGGGACCGTGAATACCCGGCCCGCAGGGAGGTCCGTGCATTTCCCGAGATCGGCATGAGCATGTAGCCAGTCCATCACCGCACGGGTGCTGATCTGCTCGGGATCAAAATAGACGCCGACACTGGCGTACGCCGGAACCACGTCCTCCAGCCAGGGTGGTGCCGCGTGGCGAAGAGCGGCAGCGAACCGGACGGCGGCCGCTTCCGTGGCACAGCGGAGAATCAATGCTTGCTCACCGAGCGGGAGAATATCGGCGATCACTCGATGTCTCTCGAGAGAATTCCTGAAATATCCACCTCGGAGCGTCGTCACACGGATAATGAGCCCGGAACGCTTCGTCAATCTGTTCGAGAGCCATGCTGCGGTGCTTGTGCTCTACGCACGGCAGTGGAGTTCCACTCCGGAGGATGTCGTTCAAACCGCATTCCTTCGGTTGGCGGCCGTGACGCGCTGGCCCGATGACCCCGTGGCGTGGCTGTTTCGGGTGGTACGGAATGCTGCGATCGACCAGGCAAAAGCGGAGGTACGTCGGCGGAAGCACGAAGTCCAGGCCGCCGGGCAGGTCGAACGCTGGTTTCACCCGGCCCCCGACGGCCTGGGTATCGATGCTCAGGCGGCAACGGCGGCCGTGCAGTCCCTGCCCGAGGATGAACGCGAAATTCTCGTGGCTCATCTCTGGGGTGGCCTCACTTTTGAACAGATCGCCCGGCTCGTCGGCCAATCCCCGGCGACTTGCCATCGCCGTTATCATTCCGCACTGAGTCGCTTTCGTCAACTTCTGAGGGTGCCATGTCCGACAAGCCCCGAGACCTCGAAGTAACCGCGGCCTTGGCTCAGTTACGGCCCCGCCATCAACTCGATCCCGCAGTGATTGCTTTCCGTGCTGGTCAGATGAGTCGGCGGTCCGAGCTCCGCTTCTGGCGCGGTGTCGCTGGCCTGGCACTGGCGCTGGCCGCGATCGGCTGGCTTTTGCCTTTTTTGCGGCCTTCCGCGGTACCGGAAGATGCGGCCACGCCGATCGTGGAACATTCCCCGCCGATGGTCGTCGTGTCTGGGGCAAGCCCGATGCCGCGGCCCGCAACGGGTTCAAGTCCCGATGCTTCGGAGTCGCAGGGGATGCAGCCCGTTGACGATCGCAACGCCGAGCTCTCGGAATATCTCCGTCTCCGCCAAGCCGTTCTGGATCGCGGTTGGAACGCGATTCCGGATGGTCCGATGCCGGCTGCGTCCGCGACGTCGGTCGGAGACCTCGGCTGCTGGCTGGAATCGATTCCTTAAGCCCGCCGTAGCAACGTTACCGATTCGCTTTCGACAATTTGGCCTCCGACGTTCACACCGACGATCACCTTCAATTTGGAGTCAGGCGATGAGTGCGATGATGACTGTGGTGACGGCACTGACAATCCTGGCGGTGACCGCCGAGCCCGGCGATGCTCTGCCGAAGCCAGTCGAAATACCGGTCAAGATTTGGACGGCAACAGCGGCGGCCGAGCCCCGGCCCGCCCTGAGGATCGAACTGCTTCCGCCATTGAACGATCGGATCGCGGAAGACGCTAGTCCTAACTATTATCGGGCGTTCCTGGCCCGGCCGAGTCCTACTTCCCTTCCAGGGGGGGAAACAAACTGTTGAGAAAAAGCTTCAGGAATGGACGAGTGATACTCCTTTAAGAGACCTGAAAGAACTTCCGCTTTCGGAAGTTCGTGAAGTACTCAAGCCGTATCGCCGGTCGCTCGAGGAGCTGGAGCGAGGCAGCCGGTGTAATCGTTGCGATTTCGGCATGCTCGCACGATTGCGCAAGGACGGGATCGCCGTGCTGTTGCCTGAGGCGCAACCGGCACGGGAAGTTGCCCGCTATCTCGTGTTGCAAACTCGTTTGGAACTGGCCGAGCGCCGCTTCGCCGCTGCGGAACGCTCGCTGCAAACGGGCTTGCAATTCGCGCAGCATCTCGGAGAACAACCGACCCTGATTCAAATGCTCATCGGCATCGCCATCGAGCAGATGATGCTGAATTGTGTCGAAGACTGGATCGCGACGCCGGGGTCCCCGAACCTGTACTGGGCGTTGACGGCATTGCCCCGCCCGCTGATTCACCCCCGAACCGCGTTTGCCGGGGAAGCGCTCTTCCTCGAAGCGATGGTCCCGAATCTGGCGAAACTCCGTGGTGGCCCCTTGCCACAAAGCGAAGCGGACCGCCTTCTCGCAGCAGTCTTCGATGATTTGAAAAACCTGGAACCGATGCTGCGCACGAATCCAGAACCCTTGCTGCTGGAATCGGTGCTGAAAAAAATCGGGCTGGCGGGTTACGTCCTCTGGCATTATGCCACGGCCAAGAAAGAGATGCTGGCGCGGGGCCGACCGGAAAAGGACGTTGAGGCGATGCCCGGCGCTCAGCTGGTTTTCGTCAACGCGGTGGAAAAGTTTCTTGAAGCCCGAGACTCGCAGTGGAAGTGGCTGAATGTCCCGTTCCACCAGCAATACCCGAAATTGCAGCAACTCGAGAATCGGATCAAAGAGGAATCGTCGTTGAATCGCTTGGATCTGTTTTACCAGATTTTCTCGCTAACATTGCCCGCGTACAACCAGGTAATGATCGCTTCCGGCCGGGTGCAACGCCGGGTGGCGGCCCTGCGGACGATCGAAGCCGTGCGAATGTATGCCGCCGAGCATCAGAATCGTTTACCGGACAAGCTGAGCGACATCACCGCCGTACCGATACCGGACGATCCGTGGACGGGCCAGCCGTTTGAATACCGACGGTTCACGGAGAAAAGCTTTTTCCTGATCGGCCCGACGCCGACCGGGGAAATGCCGTCCGAGCGGAACACGCTGAAGTATCAGATCACGATCCTCCCCGTGCCGTGACCCGGTGGAACAAGCCGTCGTGAGTTTTTCATCATCCGGATTCGCTTGTGAAATCCGCTGCATTGTGGGAAACGGACTCACACCAGGGCGAGTGGATCTTGCTCAGATCGACTCGCCCAGACATTCAACTCCGGGAACTGGCGGCTAAGTTCCGCCGCCAGATCCTCGACCCCCGGCCGTTCGCTGGCATAATGTCCCGGCAAAAGCACTGCAATTCCGGCCGCTTCCGCCCGCAGGGCATCGTGGAACCGCAGTTCCCCGGTGAGAAAGAGGTCGGCCTGAGCCTGAATGGCGTCGGTGAGAAACTCCCCTGCTGCTCCGCAGGCGACCGCCACCCGCCGGATCGGCCGTTGCGGGTCGCCGATCCGCTGCACCAGGGAAGCCCGTAATTCCGCCTTCACCCGGCTCGCCAGTTCAGCGAGGGAGAGCGAAGCCGACAGTTCCCCGATGCGGCCCTCTCCGCCGGTTCCAGGCAGTGACTTCAGCGGGTAGACATCGAACGCCGGTTCCTCATAACTGTGTGCTGCGCGCATCGCGTTGAGGGCAGCAGCCAGCCTCGACTCGGGAACCACCAGTTCCAGCCGCCATTCGGACACTTCTTCTCGCCGTCCCTTCTGGCCGACGGTCGGATTTGTGGCCTCGCTGCCGAAGAACGTCCCGGTCCCCGCCAAGCGGAAACTGCATTGCTCGTACTGGCCGATGACTCCGGCTCCGGCGGCGAACAGGGCATCAGCGACCCGGGCCAGATCAGCGTCGGGCACGAAAACCACCAGCTTGAATTGAGGCGGTGACGGCCACGGTCGCAGCGGCCGGACCTGAGTCAGCCCCAGCCGTTTGCATAAGCCGTCGTTGATGCCTCCTTGGCAGTTGTCGAACGCCGTGTGCGGGGAATACACCGCGACTCCCGCGGAGAGAAGCGGGCCGAGCAGCCGGCCTTCACTCGTCCGCGACGACAGCGACTTCACCCCACGAAAGAGGAGCGGATGATGGCTGACGATCATCTCGACCTGCTCGGCGACGGCTTCCGCGACAACCGCGGATGTCACGGTCAGGCAGGTCATCAACCGCAAGACCGTGGCGGTTTCATTGCCCAGGAGCAAGCCGACGTTATCCCACGAGGCTGCGGTTGATGGCGGTGCGATCCGTTCCAGTACTGTGATGATTTCTGCAACTGTCGGCATCATCGACCTCCTCCAGGTTCTGGTGAATCAGTCACTCCGTGGCGTTTTTGCCCACCGTTAACACTCTCCCCGTTTGCGATTCCCCGAGCGCGACAAGATTGGCAACCCCGGCCAAAGTAGCCGCCGTCTCGCTTGAGTCAAGTTCCGCTTCGAAAAGGAAAAAGACCGCACAGTCTCGGGCTGCACTCCTGAGGGTAGTAGCAGCTGCCCGAGGGGATGAAATTTCTGCTCTTCGGCAGCAGGGTTGATCTCGTGCTGTCTGCCGCTGTTCAGGCCGAGTTGCCTGGATCGTCGCCGCGGGCAACAATGATACGGGCGACAATGATATTTTGAACCCCTTTCGGAAAATGATGGCTCAGGACGTTCGAGTGTTCTCGGGCAGCCCGGCTTGTTTCCTGGAGCATAACCCGAGACCTGAACGTCATCTGAAGCCGAGGAAGTGTTCTGATGCGAATCCAGGGCCAATCCAGGGAAACTGTCTGGGAAACCGCCGATGGCCGGGCGATCGAAGTGATTGATCAACGACGCTTGCCTTATGAATTGACCACGGTACGACTCGGTGATGTCGGGGCAGTGGCGGATGCCATCCACAGCATGGTGATTCGCGGGGCACCGTTAATCGGAGCCGTGGCAGCATACGGGGTCTGCTTTGCCGCGGAGTCAGCATCAGACGCCGACATCGATCCGGCGGTGGCAGTTGCCGGGGCTCAGTTGCGAGCGACCCGGCCGACCGCGGTCAACCTCGGCTGGGCCGTCGAGTTTGTGATCCGGCAAATCACTGCGGAAATAACTGCCGCGGGTAAACGAGAAGCCGCTCGCCGGGCCGCCCGCCAGATCGTCTCGGAGGAACGCGAACGCTCACGGCGGATCGGGCTAGTCGGCCTGCCGCTGATCGAGGCGATCGCCCGGAAACATCATCGCCCCGTCAATGTGCTGACGCATTGCAATGCCGGCTGGCTCGCCACTATCGACTTCGGCACCGCGACCGCGCCGATTTATGCCGCTCATGATCGGGGCATTCCGGTGCATGTCTGGGTCGATGAAACCCGGCCGCGGAATCAAGGAGCAGCCCTCACCGCATATGAACTCGCAGAACACGGAGTGCCGCACACCGTCATCGCCGACAACGCTGGGGGGCACTTGATGCAACGCGGACAGGTCGATCTGGTGATCGTCGGGGCGGATCGCGTGGCGGCGAACGGCGACACGGCCAACAAGATCGGCACGTATCTGAAAGCTCTGGCGGCAAACGACTGTGGCGTACCGTTCTACGTTGCGTTGCCGACAAGCAGCTTCGACTTGGCCACCGCAGACGCTTCGGCCATTCCCATTGAAGAACGTTCTCCGGACGAGGTCCGTTACCTTGACGGAATGGGGCCGACCGGGCCGACACGGATTCGGCTTGTGCCGGAAACTTCTCCCGCGGCGAACCCCGCGTTCGACATCACCCCCGCCCGCCTGGTGACCGCCTTCATCACGGAAGCCGGCATTTTCATCCCCGCGGAAATTGCCGGTGTCGTCACTCAGTTGCCGTCGGAATTCAGCACTCCGGCCGACTGTTCTTCAGGGTAAAGCCGCAAGGATCGCATCCATGCCCGCGGATGAAAAAGGTTACATTCAATTTGTTTGCGACTGGCAGCGGTCTGACGCGCCGAACGATCCTCAGGCCGAGGAGGTCATTCGCTGGCGGAATCGGCTCGCCCGGCTCGGCTTAATCGGCGTATACCCGGACGGAATCAGCTTCGGCAACGTCAGCGTCCGAATGAATCCGCAGGGATTTTTGATTACCGGCACGGCGACCGGGGCAATCCCGGAGATCGGTCCAGAGCATCTTTGCCAAGTGACATCCGCCGACATCCTGGCGAACCGGGTTTGCTGCCGCGGACCGGTGCCGGCTTCCTCGGAATCGCTCAGCCATGCGGCGGTGTATGAGATTTTGACCGAGGCAGCAGCGGTGATTCACGTCCATCATCTCGGGATCTGGCAAGCCTATTGTGGCAAGCTACCGACCACCGACAGCCAGGCTGAGGCCGGAACACCAGCGATGGGGCACGCAATTACTCGACTGCTCAAGGGGCACGGAAGCATCCCGGGTGGCGTGTTCATGATGGGAGGGCACCGCGAAGGCTGGATGGCATTCGGCCGCGATGCCGATGAAGCCGGGAACCGAGTGCTCCGGATCTGGGATGCCTGGTGCCTGCGCAGGCAACAGAATCCTGCGACTGGCTGAATCGCGGGTGTTATTTCCCGGACAATTTGTTCAACTCCGCCACCAAGCTTCGCAAAAATGGCTCGGCATCCGAGATGATCCCGACTGTCTGCATGCTGCCACGGTCAAGCAATTTGGTCACTGTAGCGGGGCTAATATCGACACAAGCCACCTTGACCGTGGCGGGTAACAGATTTCCGACAGCAATGCTATGAAGGGTGGTGGCCACCATCAAGCAGAAGCCTGTGCCGGGCACATGTTTACGCATTTCATTCTGAGCCACGAGAATATCCGTAATCACGTCGGGCAGCGGGCCATCATCACGGATGCTACCGCAAAGCACAAACGGAATCGGTTTTTTAATGCACTCGTACATGATCCCGGAGGTTAACCGGCCGGTTTCGACCGCCGCACGGATGCTGCCGAGCCGCCGGATGGTATTGATCGTCCGGAGGTGATGCTCATGACCCTCGTCGGTCGGCAAGCCGTTTCTCAAATCAACACCGAGACTGGTTCCGTAAAACGCTTGTTCAATATCGTGAGTGGCAACAGCGTTTCCCGCAAAAAGGACATCGATGTAGCCCTGCCGGATCAGGTGGGCGACCAGTTCCGAACCGCCGGTGTGGACCACGGCAGGTCCGAGCACGGCGATGATCTTTTCCCCAGCTTCATGGGTCCGCCGCATCGCCAGGGCGACTTCCCGGACACTGACCGCTTTCGGACGTTCGCTGGAGACGGGGCTGGTCATAAATTCGAATAAACCTGGCCGCCGCGATGTCTCTCCGGATATCGGGAAGACGCGGGTGCCTGTCCGCCCGATGACAATTCGATCCCCCCGGCGGACATTCGCCATGGCCACGCAACGCGCCGAGGTTCCTTCCGGATCGACCAGAATGCCGCAATCCATTTCTTGATCTTCGACTTCAATCCATTCCCCGCCGAGGCGGACCTGGGTCCGAAAATTTGTGGTACAGTAAAATCCGTCCGGAAACGCTCCATCAATATCCGCGAGTTCCGTCTGACAATCGCGGGGGTGGAGGGGGATGGCACCGTGGGGGTGAATTTCCGCGAGGATGGACTCGAGAATTTGCGAGTTCGGTGCCTGAATGCGGAGGCGAACGTGGCTTGGATCGTCCTGCCGCTGACCGACTTTCATTTCTTCGATCGTGTATTCGCCTCCCCGCGACAGCACAATATCCAGAACTTTCGGTAACAGCAACGAATCGAGGATGTGGCCGGACATTTCAACCTGTTCCATGGCAGCCGCTGTCGTTCCGGGCATGACAAGCCTCCCTCCGAGAGCCAGCACGTGTCAGGCGATTTCTCTGGCT
>Ga0209017_10000935_pt1 | contig 25186 bp, 17 predicted proteins | sample YNPBryunderm2012_FD_185812 | JGI IMG/M metagenome (GOLD analysis project Ga0209017, IMG submission 185812) | Anoxygenic and chlorotrophic microbial mat microbial communities from Yellowstone National Park, USA - YNP Bryant MS undermat 2012... ...
TTGCTCGTTTCGCCCTGATTTCCTTAGAAACTTGGGGTTGGCGTTGGTCGGGTCACCTCGCGTTGGATTCAGCGCGCCTCCGCGTTGCCGGAGTCGGTTTGGTCCCGTTGCGACCCCATTGCATGCCACGCCACGCCAACCGTTTCGGTTTTCGGTGGTTTCCCGTTCCTACGTTGGCGTCCCCTGCCCATGCCCAGTCATCGCCCTTTGAAAGTCGCCGAAGCTATCCGCGAGGTGGTCGCTCATTCGATCCTGTTTGAACTTTCCGACCCGCGGATCAAGAATGTCACCGTGCTGAGGGTCGAGGTGCCGGGCGACCTGAGAACGGCCAAGGTCTTCGTTTCGGTGATGGGTCCGCCCAAAACCCAAAGTCTGAGCCTTCGAGGTCTCCAAAGCGCCCGTGGCTTTCTGCAATCCAAAGTCGCCGCCCGCCTGCAGATGAAAACGGTGCCGATCCTCAGCTTTGAGTTGGATGACAGCCTCCGCAAAGCCCAGGAGATGGCGGCACTGTTCGCCCGCGCGGAAGCCGAACTGGGTCTCGGAACCCGAACCGCCGCCGAGCCACCGCCGACCGCGCCTCTTGACCACCCACCCTCGTCCCACGATGAACCCGACCAGTCGGACCAGGAGACGACGGACACCGCCGATTCCCCGGCAACCAATCAGGACGACCCCCCGCCTTGCGATTCTCCCTCTCACTCGAACGCGGCTGACCAGCCTGCGCCGCGTTGAGTTGATCGTCGGATGGTTCCCTCGGGACGCCGAACACGCTGCGCTCCTCCCCAGCCTGTCCACGACGTCAACCCGCGCGTTCCGCCTTGCGTCCGACGGAAACGCCGCAGCTATCCTTGGGCCCACCCGAATTGGCCCGCCGCGCGTCGGTCTCGCACAATTCCCTTCCTCTCACCGGCTCCTCCTCCTTGGGTTGATGATGGCGACTCCCACCAAAGCACAGATCCTCAACGAACTCCTGGGATTGTTGGACGTCGAATTCCAGCGCCTCGCCGAACGCTCGGACACGGGTGAGGCGATGCTTCCCGACTCCACCCCCGGCGGCCGTATGCCGGTTCTCGACGCGATGCTGCTGGGGATCTGCCGGGAAAACGCCGGACACCTCGCCGCCATCAAGGCATTGCGGCGACTCAAGACCGACTTTTTCGACTTCAACGAAGTCAGAGTCTCCCGAGTCAAGGATCTTTTGGACGTCCTCGACCTGCCCGACGCCGAGACCCGCGCGCGGACCATTCTGCGCCTGCTCAAACAGGTGTTCAATCACATTGTCAAGACGGGGGACAAAGCCCGATTGGAAGTGGTGCTGGACGTTCTGGCTCGCAAGCCTCAAAAGGAGGCACTCAAGGCGCTGGAACGGTTCGAGGCGTTCACCCAGTCCGACCACGTTCAGGCCACGGTGATCCAGTCGGCCCTGGGAGGACACGCGCTGCCGTTGGACGCCGTCACCCGGGGATTGCTGGAACGGTTGGAGGTGCTCGATCCGGGTCTAGATCCGGCCGCGGCACGGAGTCAGCTGGAGCGTTTGGTTCCCAAAGCGCGCGGCGTGGAGTTTCTAATGCGATTGGAACTGTTGGCCGGACGGTTGCCAGGGGTCGAACTCGACGTGGAACAGCTGCGGCTTGAAGTCCGACGCCGTTTGGGGTTGCCGGAGTCAGCCGCTCAATCCTCCAGCTCTGCCGGCTCCTCCGAACGCGAAGCAGGAACGAGTTCAGCACCCGCCGCCAAGCCTAGCGGATCGCGTTCTGCCCGTGGACGCAGCAAAGCGTCGGCGTCGTCCGTATCGAACACGACCGCGCCAGCAACCACCGCGAGCGAGACCGCCACCGACCCTTTGGTTTCGACCAACCACCAGATTCGGGACGAAACCTCCCAAGCGTCCGAGACCATCGCCCCCACGCCTTCTTCGGTCTCCAGCCAATCGGTCCAGCATCCAAACAGAGAACAACCCGGCGGTGAAACCGTGGTCGAACCACGTCATGAGAATGGTCCACCCCCGCTGCGTAAGTCTCAGAACGCCAAACGTTCCAACCCCAACGCTCCGACGGAGCCGCCGTTCACCAACGGCTCGCCCCCGCCACGCTCCAAGCGTTCCCGTAAGTCCTGACCCGGCGTGACGAACAATCCGACGATCCGTTTTTAGACAAGTTCCGTCTTGCTCGATTAGATCGTTTTTTTGGGGACAGCCGCTTTACGACGGGATCAAACCGCATATAACAAAGGGGTCACGATGGGGAGGTGACCAATGTGGCGTCATCGAAGCCACAACCCATCGTGGTTTCACCGTGTTGCAACTGGGGTCTTTGACACTATGCGCACTCTGCTTTCCGCTTTCGCTGCTCTGGCTATCGCCCTGCCCGCTTCCGCCGAAGACAAGACCATCGTCGAAATCGCTGCTGGCAACAAAGACTTCAGCACTCTGGTCGCCGCCGTCAAGGCTGCCGGCTTGGTTGACACCCTGAATGGCCCCGGTCCCTTCACCGTCTTCGCCCCGACCGACGAAGCCTTCGCCAAACTGCCTGAAGGCACGGTCGAGAACCTGCTGAAGCCCGAAAACAAAGACAAACTGGTGAAGATCCTGACCTACCACGTTATCAAGGGTGAGGTCAAGGCCGAGAAGGTTCTTGGCATGAATGGCAAGAAGGTACCCACCGTTCAAGGCTCGGATATCACCATCACCGTCAGCGGTGGTAAGGTGATGATCAACAAGGCCAACGTTATTAAGACCGACATTCAAGCTTGCAACGGTGTGATCCATGTCATCGACACCGTGATTCTGCCCCCCGACAATAACTGATTTCACTCACAGCCGATCGTTTTGTGGATCTCCGACTGAATCGAATGGGCTTCACCACTCCTGGAAATCGCGACCACGTTGGGTTGTCTGAACCCTGAATCAGCTGCGACGGGAGATTGGCTGAGCTACTCAATCAGTCTGGCACGTGGAGTTTCGACTCCACGTGCCTTGCCGTTTAAGTGGGGGATTGTTACGATTCGATGCATGAGGGACCGGGGTGGCTTCGGCAAGCGTCCCCGTTCTGTTTGGCTTTGACTCGGCTTGCGACGAGTGGGAGGCGTCGAATCCGTCGCCTTTCTCTCGATGCGTCGTCCGCGGTTCCTCGGATGAGACTCCCCCGTCCTAACGCGACGGTGTCCGGCGCTTCCACCTCTCAGCCTTGACTTTGATGTCGAGGGGCGATGATGACGCGACGTGGGTTCGATTCCAGAGATGCGTTCTACTTACCTCCTGACAGAGTCCGCGGAGAGTTCATCAGCCCCAAGCGATGGCGGTTGACCGCGTTCCTCATCGCTTTGGCGTGGATGGTCAGCGTTGCTCAAGGCCCCCTGCAAGCTCAGGAGGCATCGCACGCCATTCCACCTGCGTTGATGGACGAACCACGTCTGGATTCGACCGACTCCTCATCCCAACCGGTTGAACAAGAAAACAACGCCGGCAAGACGCGGGAATCTCCGCCCGCCGCCAAGTTGGACCTTGACCCCGACCCAGTTGGTCAAGTCCGAGGGTCTACCCTCCCGCGCAACCTGGAACAGCCTCCCGAACCTTTCGTGCCAGCCCATCCCCTCGACGCCGAAGGCCGAGCGCGGCTGGATCGCCTGGCCGATTTTGCCGCCGCCCGCGCTCGAGAACTCAACCGCGATAATCTGGCCGCGATCCGTCTCTACCGTAAGCTGTTGGAGACCGCTCCCCGTTCCACCGCCGTGCTGCGACGTCTGAGCCGAATCAACCTGGTGTTGGGACGCATCAACGAGGCGGTTGAATACAGTCGGCGCGCGGTCGAACTCGATCCAAATGACTCCGAATCATTGCAACTGGTGGTGCTGTTTCTCCAACGCGCTGGCCAACTCGACGAAGCCCGCACGCTGTTGGAAACCGTCCTGGCCGCTCCTGCACTTCGACAAGACTCCGCCTCCGCCCTGCTAGCTGCCCGCGAGTTGGGATTCCTCTATGTTCTTCAGCCCGAACGCATCCATGAAGGAGCCAGCCTAATTGCTCGTGTGGTCCGGGCGTTGGACGACAAGGCGGCGGGCAACCTCAGCCGCGCGGAACTCAACCGGGTTTTGGGCAGCCCCCCCCAAACCTACCTCCGATTTGGGGAAACCCTGCTCAATGCCAACCGCCCCAATGAAGCGGCCCTGGCGTTCGAGCGCGGCCTGGTCTACGCGCCTAATGATTCCGCGTTGGTCACGGGATTGGCCCGGGCACGCCTCCGCCAGGACCGAGCCGCCGAGGCGTTGCGGCTGGTGGAAAGGCTGATCGCTCAGCCTAACGTCGTCAAGTTTCCCGAAACCTACCGGTTGCAAAGCGAAGCACTTGAAGCACTTGGACGGGGCGATGAGGCGCTGGCACGTCTAGAGGCGTTGGCTAAGGCGTCGCCCCGCGACGTGGCGATCCAAGCGGCGCTGGCTGATCGTCTGGCTCGGGAGGGACGCGACCAAGAAGCGTTGGCGATCCTCACCGGCTTGATCAACGGCCCGATTGACCCTCCCGCCCTGATCACTCTGACCGACCTGCTCATTAAAGCGGAACGGGTGACCGATCTGCTCAAGATTGTGGGGGACCTGTTGGCCCGTCCCAACGGCGTGATCGCAGCCCAACCCCTGTTGGCCCGGATCGTGGCCACCCCTGAGTTTGCCCGCCTGTTTCTGCGTCAAGGGATCGAGGGCCTGTCGGCCGAGCCCCCAACCCTACCGGAATCCTGCCGCGTCGCTCTGGCCTCCATCGCCAGGCAGCTCAATGATCTGGAACTCCAACTCCAACTCGATCGCTTAGAACTCAAGCGCAACCCCAATCGCCAAACCTACCTGCAACTGTTCTTCGGATTGGTCGAGGCCGGTCGGCATGGTGACGCGGCGGAAACGCTCAGCGAGATGATCGCCAAGTTTCCCGAATCGCGTGAACCGCGGATCGTGGTCACGCTGGCCCAAACCCGCCTGCGAGCCGGCGACAAACCAGGCGCGATCCAAGCCGCGCGTGACGCCAACGCCCTGGCCGGTGGCGATTGGGAGACCCGTCGGTTCGCCGCGCTGGTTTTGTCTCAGGCTGGCGTCGAGGACGAGGCGATCGAACTGGGACGCGCGCTGCTAGCCGACGCCCCCAACGAACCCCTGGTTCGTTTGACCTTGTTTAGCATCCTCATGCGCGCCAAGCGCCATGAGGACGCCCTGGCGCTTGCGCGCGCGTCGCTGGAACTCGACCCTGCCAATCCCGACTATCCCTCGATGGTGGGCGAAGCGCTCGAAGCACTCAAGCAAACCGACGATGCCATCGAGTTTTACCGCTCGATTCTGGACAAGGCCGACATTGCGACCAATCCCGAACTCGAATTGACCATCGGCCAACGCCTCTCGGGTCTCTTGGTTAAACTTGGCCGGATCAAATCGGGTCAGGAGGTCTTGGAGACGCTCTTCAAGAAATATCCCGACGACGCGGGACTCAATAACGACCTGGGCTATCTCTACGCTGACCAAGGCATCAACTTGGAACAAGCCGAAACCATGATCCGCAAAGCGCTGGAGGAGGAGCCGGACAACCCCGCCTACCTCGACAGCCTGGGGTGGGTGCTTTACAAGCGCGGCAAGGTGGAAGAGAGCATCCCCTTGCTCGAAAAGGCAATCGCCAAGTATCCAATTGTTGGCGGCAGCGCCACCTTGCAGGACCATCTAGGCGACGCCTACCTTCAGCTTCGGAATTACGCCAAAGCGCGGCAAGCCTGGCTCAACGCCATTGAGGCGGCCAAACGAACCGATCCTCCTGATGTTCGTCTGGCCGATCTCGAGGCGAAACTCAAATTGCTTGACAAGATTGAATCTGAGAACGCCTCTGTCTCGCCCGACAAGCCCCCTGCGTCCCGCTGACGTTGAACCGCGCTCACCGGGATCATTCGACGCTTTGGCCTTGGGTCAACCAACCCGTGCGGGTTCGGGAGCCGTTGGCCTCGCCGCCTTCGGTTTGATCTGATCCCATCACCGCGTTCGCCATGCGGATTTCACCGCGTCCAGTCCCTAAATCGGATCGCCATCCCGCTTGTTCAGGATGGTGTCTCGTCTCGAGAGTCGTCCTTTGGCGCGGGATTCAACCGTCTCAACCGATGTTTAATGAGGAGCCGAACCAATGGCAGGTCACTCCCACGCGGCCAACGTGGCCCACCGCAAAGGGGTAGTGGATGCTCGTCGCGGCAAGTTGTTCAGCAAGCTCTGTCGCGCCATTTACGTCGCCGCCAAGAACGGCGATCCCAACCCAGAAAGCAACCTGCGACTGCGCTACGCGATTGAAAAGGCTCGGCAATTCAGTTGCCCCAAGGAAAACATTGAACGATCGATCAAGAAGGCCACCGGTGAACTCGGTGCCGACAACTACGAGGAAGTCCTTTACGAGGGATATGGTCCCGGCGGAGTCGCCGTGCTTTGCGAAGTCTTGACCGACAATCGCAACCGCACCGCGGGCGAACTGCGCAAAGCGTTCGACGTGGCCGGCGGCAACCTCGGCTCGACTGGTTGCGTAAGCTACCTCTTCGCCAAAAAGGGGGTCATCCTAGTCAACCAGACCGCGATCGCGGAGGATGAACTCATGGAGATCGTCCTAGAGGCAGGAGCCGAGGATATGCACCCTGACTCGGGTTTTTATGAAATCACGTGTGATCCCAAGAGCCTCGACGCGATCAAACAAGCTTTGGTCGACCGTCACATCGAGATCGAATCGGCCGAGTTGACCTACATTCCCAGCACCACGGTCGATCTCGACGTGGAACTGGGTAAAAAGATGCTCAAGCTTCGGGAAGCCCTTGACGACAACGAGGATGTCCAAAACGTTTACTCTAACGACAACCTCCCGGACGAACTCAGCGACCAGGTTTGAGTCGTCCGCCGAATTCGCGGGATGGTCGGTTTCACCAGCGACCCGTCCGGGTTTTCGTCGAAACTTGCGACTGCTGGCGCTCTGTTGCGTGGCGATCGGGTGGGTTTGGGAGGGCACCGCCTGGTTCGATCGGCTGGGGTCGCAACCTCCACCTCAACACCCGTTGGGGTCAGGGCGTGATTGGGTGTTGGTGATTGACGTGAGCCGAAGCATGGCCGCGCGCGACGCTCCCCCCAGCCGTTTGGAGACAGCTCAAACCGTCGCCAACGCATTGATCGACCTGGCGATGCGTTCGCCGCACGATCGGGTGGCGCTCATCGTCTTCTCCGACCGTGCGGTGATCCGGACGCCGTTGACCCGTCGCGCGGATCTGGTCCGACGGGCCCTGGCGCGTCTTCGTCCCGGCGAATTGAGGCCGGGCGGAAGTCATTTGGCTGAAGCAGTCACGGTTGCTCAAAACCTGTTGATTCGTTCCAAACGATTGGACGATCCGGCGTTTCCACGTTCGGCGGCCATCTGGTTGCTCAGCGACGGCGAATCACCCCGACCACCAGGCATCTCGTTGCTAAGCGCGTCACCTGCGCCGATTCACGTCGTCGCGGTGGGTCGCGCCGAACCGCCGGGTGCGCCCGTCCCTCTTGCCAATGGCATCCTGCGGTCTCGGCAAGGACAACCGATCCTCTCCAGCCGCGACGACGCGACCCTCGCCAAAATCGCTCAAACCACTAAGGGCGTGATGATCCGTTTAGAAGCGTCGCCGTCGCCTATTGATTTCCAACGCGCGCTGATCCGTGAACTCGACCTTGCCCAAACTCTCGCTCCTCCGACCTTCACCCAGCCGTTGGCTCCCTTGCCATCCCTGGAAGAACGGTTCGATTCGAATCGCAATGCGGCAAGCTGGCAGCGACCGGGGCTGGTTGAGTGGCTTTGCATGGTGGGATTGGGATCGCTCGTGGTTTTGACGTTGCGCAACCCTCTTCATCTTCCACCAACCAAGCCCTCTGTCTCTGTCAAAGAGAAGCGGCGCCTCGCTGGAGTGACTGCTTTGGTTGCCTTGATCCTCTGCGCGGCAAGAGCCGCCCACCAGACCTCTGCCGACGGGCTGACCCTCTGGCGTGAAGGACGATTTGCCGAGGCTTTGGAAGTCTTCCTCGCCCAGGCGTCCGCTCACCCGCGCCGCTTTGAAAGTTGGTACAACGTCGGCGTGACCTTCGAGACGCTGGGGCGGTGGGACGACGCGGCCCGCGCGCTGGACGAGGCGGCGCGGTGGTTGGACCAATCCTCCGATCCACCGAACGCGATCAACACCATCAACCAAGCGCGGTTGTTGCTGGCCAGGGGGAACCTTGAAGCTCGTCGGGGGGTATGGGGCGCGGCGATTGCCTCCTATCAGGCGTGCCTTGACCTTCCCAAGGGGGCCGAACGCGAAGCGGCCGTTCTTCAAGCCCTTCAGAATGACGCACGTGTTAACCTAGACGCGCTGATTCGTTGGCGATCCAGCGCGGAGGCGATATCAACCGAACGACGCGGAGAATCCGAAGGTCGTCCCGGCGATCGTCTCGATGGATCCACATCCGCAGCGTCTTCGCCACCGACGGATCGTTTCGACCCGGGCGAATCCTTGGAACCTGTGGCAGCCACCGAGTTGGCAGAGCAGGAGGCGGAGTCGGTGGCGGTGGAGATGGACGCCTTCGCCAGAGTTGGGGGAGCGGACGGATCGAGCCGTGACCGTCGCGCCCAGGCAATTCGGCGGCTGGAGGCTGCGCTGGATCGACTTGAACAGACGCGACGGGCGCGGGATCGGCTGATCGACTCCTCGCAGCTCCCCAGCGGCGACGACTTCCAGCTTGCCACTGGAGGCCGCCCTTGGTGACAACGCGCTTCGATGCCATTGATCGGTGATTCAAGAGTTGAACCGAGCTCCGCAGGGAGAGGAACAAAGACCCGATGACGGCCGAGTTATCCTGGTCCTTCATCCCATTTCCGTTGGGTTCGTCGTCGCGGCATCCGAAACATGGTGAACCTGGTCAACGATTCACGACCGATACAGCTCTTCATCGTCACGCTTGCCGATCGCGTAGGGATTGGGAAGCGTGACGATCGATTTATCGAACCAGTAAAGATCAAGAAAAGTCAAGTTCGCGTCTTGGGCTCTGGAACGATCGAAGGATTCTGGGCGAAGCTGGTTTGGATTGGGTTACTTTCGACGGCTTGGCTTGAGGTACCGATCGAAGAAGGCCAAACTTTGTTCCAGGGTGCGGGATAGTTCGGGTTCGCCCCACCCGTGTCCCTCGCCGACCAGCAACTCGACCCGGCCCGCCACACCGACTTCGTGCATCTTGTCGGCTAGCAGTACGGCCTGGTCATAAGGCACGAGGGGGTCGCGGGTGCCTTGGAAGGTCAAGATGGGGGCGTCGTCTTTGGTGAGCAGCGCCACCGGCGAGGCCAGGGCGGCCGGGATGGTCAACTCATCCGGTTCGCCGCCTAGAAAGTCTCGCAGCAGGGGCCGCGAGACCGGGGGGATGTTCTTGGCCCGCAAATCGGTGGGACCGACCACATTGACGACCGCATGGATTTTGGTCGAAGGCGCATTGGCGGGCAGCTCCTCCTCGGGCTCGATTTCCAGGCCGTTTTCGGGACCAGCGGTACCAAGCATCATCGCAAGATGGGCTCCGGCGGAGACGCCGAAGGCACCTACCCGCTCCGGGTCGATCTTATAGGTAGGGGCGTTGGTTTTGATCCACCGCACCACGGCTTTCAAGTCGAACACTTGGGCGGGGAACACATGGTCGGGACAAAGTCGGTAGGAAGGAGAAACCGCGACGTAACCCCGACGGACGAAACGCTCCATGAACGGCTTCATATCTTGACGCTTGCCGCCCCGCCAGGCCCCGCCGTGGATGCAAATGACCACCGGGAAGGGACCTTCCCCTTGAGCGGGCTCCATCACGTCGAGCTTGAGTTCGACCCCGTTGATGGTGCGATACGTCAAGTCGTTGGTGATTCGGAACTCGGGGGCGTCCTGAGCGAACGCGAATACGACCCCGCCCAGACCAACCAATATCACCAACGCACAACCAACGCGCCAAGCGGGCGCGAACCAATTGTCCAGCTTCATCGGAGGAAACTCCAAAGATACATGAAATTGAGTATAAGAAGATACATGCGAGCTTGGGTTGGGGTTAGGATTGGCCTTGGGTGGTGGTGACGACGGCCTTCCACTCGAAGCCGGAGAGACGGGCGAGGGCGTGCGTGAGCGCTTGGGTGCCGTCGCGGGCGTGGCCCTGGGCGGCCAGCGCTTGATAAAGCTGTTCCACCAGCGCCAATCCGGGCAGGGCCAGCTTCATGCGGCGGGCTTCGGCCAAGGCGATGCCCATGTCTTTGATGAAATGCTCGACATAGAATCCTGGCGTCATGTCGCCCTTGAGGATTCGGGGAGCCAGGTTGGACAGGCTCCATGATCCTGCCGCGCCGCCGGAGACGCTTTGAAGCACGGTGGTCAGATCGAGCCCGGCCTTGTAGCCGTAGAGCAGCGCTTCGCAGACGCCCACCATGTTACCGGCGATGAGAATCTGATTGACCATTTTGGTGTGCTGGCCTGCGCCGGGCGGTCCTTGGTGGACAATCGTTTTGCCCATGATCTGAAACAACGGTTGGACGGCGGCGACTGGCTCGGGGTCGCCACCGACCATGATCGAGAGCCGGGCCTCCCGCGCGCCCAGGTCACCGCCGGAGACCGGCGCGTCGATCGCATGGACTCCTCGGGCGGCTGCCACGCGGTGAATCTCGCGGGCCAGTTCGGGCTCGGAAGTGGTCATATCGACCACGATCGCGCCAGGTTTGGCACCGGCCAGAACGCCGTCGGATCCCAGGATGACCTGCCGAACGTCGCTGGGGAAGCCCACAATGGTGAAAATCACGTCGGAGGCTTCGGCCACCTCGCGGGGATTGGTGGCCAAGGTGGCTCCCCGATCGATCAACTCCCGAGCCTTGGATTGGGTTCGGTTGTACACTGTGGCGGCGTAGCCGGCGTTCATCAGGTGGCCGCACATCCAACGGCCCATGACCCCGGTGCCGATCCAGCCCACGCGGGTTCGTCCAGGCGCGACGGTAGGGAGCGACGGAGAAGACGTCATCGGATGGGAATCCTTGGAAAAAGTTGTTCAGTAGGTTTCAATATGCATGCGATGGTCGTCCAGCAGTTTCTCGCGGTGGTCGGTCCAGTTGCCTCCCACGCGGGCCCAATGCTCCTCCAGGGCGGTATCAATCCCGTCCTCCATGCCTTTGAGTCCACAAATATACAGATAGGTGTTAGGTCGATGAAGCAGGTCGTAGAGCAGTTCGGCCTGTTCGGCCATGCGGTCCTGGACGTACATGCGTCCGCCCTTGGCGTTGGTCTGTTCCCGGCTGAAGGCGGTGTACAGCTCGAAGCCGGGATGGTGGCGCATGGCTTCAAGTTCGTTGCCGTAGAGGTAGTCGAGTCGGGTGCGGACGCCGAAAAACAGCACGGTGCGGCCCTTCCAGTCGCGGCGCTCTTCGTAGAGATGTTTGAGGAAGCCGCGGAAGGGGGCGATTCCGGTGCCGGTGGCGACCATCACGAGGTTGGCTTCGGGGTCTTCGGGGAGGAGGAAGACTTTGCCAACGGGGCCGGTGATCTTGACGAGATCACCGGGTTTGAGGTCGCAAAGGTAATTCGAGGCCACGCCGTAGTGGACTGCGCCGGTTTCAGGCACGCGGGTGATATCGCGTTTGACGCAAAGCGAGGCGGTCGCGCCCCGGCCGTCGTCGCCGTTGCGGGTGGAGGCGATCGAGTAGAGCCGCAGTTTGTGCGGCTTGCCGTTTTCGTCGAGGCCGGGGGGCAACACGCCCATGCTCTGACCTTCGAGGTAGGGGTAGGTTAGGCCCTCCAGGCTCAGCACGATGTGTCGCGCCTCGTCGTTGGGCGAGCCGGGGTTGAGTTGGGTCGTGGAGACCACGCGGGCCACGCCGGGTTTGTTGATCTTGTACAGATTGAACGGTATCGTCTCCCGGGCGGGCATCCGGGCGGCGGACGAACTCATGGCGGACGTGGACTCCAACGGAACCAATCGTTCGGTGGGGGAAGACGCAACACCCCATCGGGTTGCTCCAACCCGCTCATTGTGGTGAACGGCCCCGTCGTGGTCAACCATTGTCGGTAAGGTGGGGAGGGGGGCGCGTCGCAAGCTGGGTTTGGTCGTTCAGACTTGAAACACCCCCCAGGCCGGTTCGACCGGAACTCGGTGACGGGTCGCCACGTCGAGCGCCAGGATCAGGGTTTCCCGAAGGTCGCGGGGGTCGAGGATGGCGTCGATCCAGAGTCGCGCTGCGGCGTAGCGGATGTCGGTCTCGCGGTCGTACTTGGCGGCGAGATCCCGCCTCATGGTTTCGAGGTCAGCTTCGGAGACCTCCTTGCCGGTTCGCTTGAGCGCCGCCACGTTGACGTCGAGCATCGTCTGGGACGCCTGGGCCGCCCCCATGACCGCGTAACGCGCCTGGGGCAATGCGAACAGGAACCGCGGATCGAACGCCCGACCGCAAAGCGCGTAGTGACCTGCGCCGAAGGAGGCATTGAGGATCACCGTCAGCTTAGGTACCTGGGCGTTGCTGACGGCGTTGACCAGCTTGGCCCCGCTGCGGATGATCCCACCGCGTTCAGCCTCGCGGCCTACCTCGAACCCATTGACGTCTTGGAGGAACAGCAGAGGAACCCGCGACTGATTCGCCTCCATGACGAACCGCGCGGCCTTCTCGGCGCTGTCGGCGTAAATCACGCCGCCGAACTGGAGGGGGCCGCCGCCCTCGGGTTTGATCCGCAGACGTTGGCTGGCGACAATCCCCAGGGGCATCCCGCCCAAGTAAGCGAAGCCGCAGACCAAAGTGCGGCCATATTCGGGGCGGAATTCCTCGAAGCCGTCGCCATCGACGAGGCATTCCAGCGCGTCGCGGATGTCGTACTGCTGGGCGAATCCGGTCTTGATGATGGTTTCCAACTCCTCGATGGGACGACGGGGTGGTGGCACTGCGGAACGACGTTGGACCGGCTCGGGGTCAGGGGGCAATAGGGCGACCAGCTTGCGGAGCCGTTCCAACGCGGCGGGGTCGTCCGGCTCGCGGTAGTCAACCGTGCCGCTGACGGCCGCGTGCATCTTGGCGCCGCCAAGATCCTCGCTGGAGACCTCCTGACCGATCGCCGCTTTGACCAGGGCGGGACCGGCCAAGTAGAGACCCGAGCCATCGGTCATGACCAGGGTGTCGCACAGCACCGGCAAATACGCGCCCCCAGCCACGCAGTTGCCCAGGATCGCGGCGAATTGGGGAATCCCCTTGGCGGAGAGAACCGCGTTGTTGCGGAAAATCCGCCCAAAGTCGTCCTCGTCCGGAAACACCTCATCCTGCATCGGCAGAAAGACCCCCGCTGAATCGACGAGGTAAATCATCGGCAGGCGGTTGTCGTAGGCGACCCGTTGGGCTCTCAAAACCTTTTTACAGGTCATGGGGAAAAACGCGCCGGCCTTCACGGTCGCGTCGTTGGCGACAATCACGACCCGTCGTGCCGAGACGGTTCCCACGCCAACGACCACACCGGCCGAGACCGCGCCTCCCACCTCGTCGTAGAGACCATAACCGGCCCAAAGTCCCAGTTCCAAGAAGCGGGAGCCGGGGTCGGTGAGGCGTTGGATGCGTTCACGGGCGGTCAGGCGGTTTTTCTCGTGCTGGCGTTCGATCGCTTTGAGACCGCCGCCCAGCTTGATTTGGGCTTCTTGCGCGGCGATCGCCTCGGCAGCGGCCCGGATGGGGTTGGTCGAGGCGGCGGTGCTGGGCGTTGGCGGCGACGATTCGGCGGACGCGGACGCAGAAGACATAAGGGCGGGCACCTCGCGCGATGAAAAACGGGTTGAGGGTTGATTTCACCCGATCGGTTTCGTGGGGACAAGTCCGCAATTGCCACATGGGACCCGATCGGGGACGAGGCAAACTGTTGGGGTTGGGACCCATTTGAACTGGAATCAGAGGCGACTTGGCGGTGGTGCCGTTCCCGATAGAATGGGCCAACAGGTTGGTTCAAAATGCGTTGCGGTGGTAGTCGGTTTTGGTTTTGGAGTGGAGCGACTCGGTGTCCAAATCGCAAGGCAAACGCAAGGTCCGGGTCGAGTTTCGCAAAAACCGCGGCAAGCGGACCCGCGACAACGACCTGACCCGCGACTTTCAAAACGACCTCCGAGAGGACGCGCCGAAGGTCGCTTCTCCGGCGTCGGGAAGCCACTCGTTCCATGCCCTGGAACTGGGAGAGTTGGAGGATCGGCTCACTAGTTCGGAGCGGGTTCGGGCGCGGGGCGACCTGTCTCGCAAGCGGACGATTGTGACCACCGCCGAAGAGGAACAAGACGGAGAGACACGCGGCGACACCCCTGACGACGCTCTGGAACCCTTCGCCATGCTGGCGGTCGATCTGAGCCGCTGCGAGCCAGGTCGGGTGGTGCGGATCCACGGTCTCAACTCGGTCGTCGAAGCGGACGGTGACGGCCGGTTGGTGCGTTGCCGACTTCGCCGCCTGCTCAAAACCCTGGCGATCGACGGCCGCGGCGTGCTAGCCGTGGGTGATCGGGTCTGGTTTCGTCCCGATCGCCCGGGGGGGAGCGAGGGCTTCATCGAAAAAGTGGAACGCCGTCGCGGCATCGTCACCCGCGGTTATCGCAAGCGCGAGCATGTGTTGGTCGCGAATGTCGATCAGCTGTTGATCGTCTCGGCCTTCGAGGATCCGGGACTCAAACCCGGCTTGATTGACCGCTATTTGATCTCGGCCGAGCGGGGTGGAGTCCGTCCCGTGATCGTGTTCAACAAGGCTGATTTGGTCGATCTAGCCCATTATCAATGGATTGTGGGGCTCTACGCTCAACTCGGCTACGAAACCCTCGTCACCTCGGTCAAAAGCGGGGTGGGGTTGGATCGTCTGAGAACGATTCTGCAACGGGGCATCACCGCGCTTTCCGGTCAAAGCGGAGTGGGGAAAAGCTCGCTGATCAACGCCGTCGATCCGGCGATCCACCTGAAAGTGGGCGAGGTTTCTAGCCAGACGCACAAAGGGAAGCACACGACCACCACCGCCGAATTGATCCGCACCTCCTCGGGAGGGTTTGTGGTTGATACGCCGGGACTGCGCCAGTTCGAGCTTTGGGGAGTGGTGCCTAGCGAGATCGAGGGCTATTTCCCGGAGTTCCGCCCGTTGATTCCCCACTGCCGTTTTCCAGACTGCACCCATACCCACGAGTCGGGATGCGCGGTGAAGGAGGCGGTGGCCGAGGGATTGATTCACGATGGCCGCTATGAAAGTTACTTGAAGCTCTTTTTCCAACAACCGCTGGAAGGCGATGCCGACTCCTTGTGACCGCGGGTCCATCTTAGCCGCGTCCTCGTGGACCAAACCAAGACGGTGGGAAACGATCGCCTTTCTGATCGTTTTGGGGTTGCTGGCCGGATGGCCGCTGGGGCCGGCGCTGGTGGGGTTCAAGGTGGCCAGTCCCAGCGATTGGGTGCTGGCCACCGCGGTCTTCGAGGGGTTGGCCGAGCCGGGCGCGGTGTTGCCCTATGAGCCGCGCAACCGGCTTCAGACCGATCCCACCCTTCAGTTCGAGCCGTGGGTCGAGTTCAATCGGGCAGCGCTTTGGCAAGGGTGGTTGCCGCTTTGGAACGATCGGGTCGCCTTGGGCGCGCCGCACTGGGCCAATGCCCAATCGGCGGTGTTGGATCCGTTTCATCTGATTTCCTATCTGGGTCAACCCCCTTTCACCTTCGCCTGGGTTCTCTGGGCGCGTTGGATGGTGTCAGGTTGGGGAATGTTCCTGCTAGCAGATCGCTGGGGTCTGCAGAGGCCGGGTCGTTGGTTCGCCGGCTTGGCCTACGCCTTTGGCGGCTTCACAACCCTTTGGCTGCACCACACCGTCGCCTCGTCGTCAGCGTGGCTTCCTTGGTGTTTGCTGGCAGCCGATCGTTTGGTGGAGCATCCCTCAGCGCAACGGTCGGCGGTGTTGGCGTTGCCGTTGACCTTTTCCTGTCTAGGCGGTCATGTGCAGACCACTGCGCACGTTTGGATATTGACCGCTGCTTGGGGACTGTTCCGCGCGTCCGACCGTCGCGGTTTGAGGGCCGGTCTGGCGGGGTTTCTGCTGGCGATCGGTCTCAGCGCCGCGGTCTGGCTGCCCTTGCTGGCCTACCTTGGGCGTTCACCGGTGTGGGAGGATCGCGCCGCGGAACGCCCCTGGCCGCTCGCGTTGGCGCCGCCCCGATGGATCGAAGCCATTCGGTTCGTGGATGCACTGGCGTTGGGCAGTCAGCGCCGAGGCCATCCCAATTTGGCGCGTCCTCTTGGAGCCGACAACCTCAACGAGTCGGCCGGTGGATTCGCCGGGATGCTGACGCTGATGGTGTTGGCACCTCTAGGTTGGGCCGCGTCGCGTCGCGTCGCGTCGAACGACTCGGATCATCGTCGCGTTCGACCAGGCGTGGCGTGGTCAACGATCCGCCCGGCATGGTTCGCCTTGGGCGTAGGGGTGGCGGGGGGGTTGGTCGCTTTGGAGGTGCCTCCGGCGATCAACCTCGTGCGGGCGGTGCCGCTTCTCAACGCGATTGACCATCGCCGTTTGACGCTGTGGTGTCTCTTCGCTCTGGCAATCCTGGGCGGTTTGGGTTGGGACGCGTGGTGTCGCCGTGATCCCCTGCCCTGGTCGAAGCGTCAGGCGGCATGGGTTGGTCGCATGTTACTGGCGGGAGGCGTGTTGGTTTGGGTCGTCGCGGTTGGGGTGGCTCTGGCGGGTCCCTCTTGGGAGCGTTGGATTCGGGCCGACGCCCTGGCGGTCAATCCGCGGATCGAACCGGCCGAGTTGGAGATTCGGGTCGCTCGTCGCTTAGAAGCGATTCAGACCTTTGGAATCTGGCATTTTTTCACCACCGGATGTCTTGCTCTAGCAGGATGGTGGGCCCTGAGGCTTCGTTTGCAAACCCCCAAGGCGGGTACGACATTGGTTTGGTCAGCGGTCGTGTTGGGGGGGGCGATTGGGTTGGATCTGGCCCGGCTGGTTCAAGGTCAGCATCCGTTGATCGATCCCGACTTGGCGCGGTTCGAGCCGTGGCCGCCGACCCTGTGCCGTCTTCGGGAGCGGCTGGGCGAGGGTGGGCGAGTCGTTGGCTTGGGAGCCGAGTTGCCGCCCAATCTGGCGATGCGGTTTGGCCTGGCCGATTTGAGGAACTATGATTCGATTGAACAGACCGCCATGTTGGCGTTTCTCGAACCATTGTTTGAGAAGACCAGTGGGACCAACCGCACCAGTCGCCGCGACATCACCTGGGCGGGGGTCGAGCGGGGCTGGACACGTCTGGAGGCAGCGGGCGTCGAGGCGTTGGTGGCCGACACTCCTCCGCCCGAGACCATCCGACCACGTTTGGACGCCTGGGAAGTTGTCGAGCCGTCCGCTTCGCTTGGCCGTCGAGGCCGGCCGGTTTGGATCGCCTGGCTGCGACCGCCGGGTCCCACCGTGCGCCCGTTGGACGGCAGACCACCCTGGCGGGACCGAGTCACGCGGTTGCGGTCGGGTCACTGGCGGATCGAACCAGATCCGTGCCTGTTCGGGCCAGGGCTGGAAAACTCGGGACCAACTCAACCCGCCGAGCGACGGTGGTTCGTGCGGCAGACCTTCGATCCCGGTTGGAAGGCACGCGACGATCAGGGCCGAGCCCTGCCCTTGGAGCCGTGCCCGCCCGAACTGGGCCCATGCTTCGTGGTGGTGGCCAACCGTGACGAAACCACCGCTGGCCCACCGTGTCCCCGTTGGATCGACGTGGTGTACGAGCCTCCCGAGGTCGCTTGGGGGTTGGCCGTGGCCGGCGCGACCCTGCTGGTGACCTTGGGAGTCCTGATCCGGTTTCACCGCAGTTCTTGAGTCAACCGCGTTCCCGTTCCCACCCGGTTTCGGATGGGTTAGAATCCGGATGTGATGGGATGGACGACGACCAGGAGCGGCTTCCGCTGGCTCGGCTTGGTCGTTGAGTTGACGTCTTGCGGGATGACCAAATCGGTTCTCCCTCCCTCAAATTGGGTTTGACTCGAATGATTCACCTTTCATGTGATCTTTGTGGGAAGTCCCTGGACCCTGTGGAGGACCGAAGGTTCGTTGTGCGAATCGAAGTCGTGGCTCAACCAGATCCCGAACGTCTCGACGAGACCGAATGGGAGGAGGACGCCCTGGAGTCGATCGCTGAGATGATCCGTCGCCAGGAAGCCCTTCGTCTCGTGGCCGATCCCGCCACCCAGCAAGCTCAAGCTGACGCGCAGGATGAAGAACAAACCCGTGGCTTTCGATACGACCTCTGCCCCGCCTGTCGCGCCCAATTCATCGCCGACCCGTTGGGACTGGGACGCCGCAACGCCCGCAAACTGGATTTCAGTTCCAACTAGCCCGCTTGCTTCCGGCTACAACGCAACCCCAAGCCGACGCGACAATCGCGGCTGACACACGCCGGCGCGATTCGATTCCCCAATAAGGATCGACTCCTTTTCACCCTCCACCAACCGCGCCGCCAGAATCACGCCGGCGGCACGGAGGGACTTGATTATTCAAATATTCAAAGATGAGTAGACACTATGTCGTGTGGATGATCCGCGATGCGTTCAGAGAATCCGCGCGATCACACATTTGAGGTAGTCCGTCTCAAGGCAGTTGGCGGCGACCGGGTGATCGGGCGCTTGGCCGCGGCTTTCCAGGATTTGGATGGTTCGCCCGGTTTGCTCGGCGACGTGGCCGAGGAGTTGCAGAAACAGTTCACGCTCGATCAAGCCGGAACAAGAGCAGGTGACGAGGATGCCGTCGGGTTCTAGCAGGCTCACGGCGTCGCAATTGAGACGAACATAAGCCTTGACAGCTTCTTCGACCCCCTTGGTCGAGCGGGCGAACTTGGGTGGATCGACCACCACCATGCCGAAGGTTCGTCCGGTGGCCTTGAGCATTTTGAGGGCGTCGGGTACGTGGGCGACCTCGAAGCGGGCGGTTGGCAGATGGTTGATCACCGCGTGGCGCCGCGCGAACTCCACCGCGACCGAGGAGGAGTCGAACCCCAACGACGAGACGGCTCCCCCATGTTTGAGCGCGACCAGGCTGAAACCGCCAACGTGGCAATACAGGTCCAACACGCAACGGCCCCGCGCATAGCGGGCGGCCGCCAGGCGATTGAGCCGTTGATCTAGATACAACCCAGTCTTTTGACCATAAAGCACGTCGGCCAAATAGGTTAATCCGTCCTGGCGGATTTCCAGAGGGGCCGAGGGAGGCTCGCCGACCATCACCTTGTCGCTTTCCGCCAGACCTTCCTGGTCGGCAATCACCTTATCGAAGCGGGCCACCGCGCCGACGGCTCCGGTGAGTTCCAAAAGTTTGGGAATGAGGTGATCCTTGCGGCGATACATCCCCAGACCGTTGAACTGGATCGCCAGCCAGTCAGCGTAACGATCGACGATCAGGCCCGAAAGGCCGTCGGCCTCGCTGTAAACCAGACGGCACGCCGAAGCGGGATCCTCCAGGGCCAAGGGGACCGCGAGAGTGATTTGGCGGAAACGCACCGCCTCCTCCAAACGCTGATTCCAAAACGGGGAGTCGAGGGAGCCATCCTCCCAACGATACAGACGAACCCGGATTGAACTGGAGGGGTTGTACAACCCCCGCGCGATCCACTTGCCCTCGAAACTGACCAGATCGACCTCAGCCCCTGGCATGATCTTATCCACAGAGTCGGACCATTCGATCCGCTCGATCGAGTTGACCAGTACCCAAGGGTGGCGAGCGAAGAATGGACGGGCGCGGCGAGCTTTGAGAACCACGCGAGGCCGAAGCGGAGTGGACAGCGGGAAGGTGGCGGGGTCGGAGTCGGGGGCGGAGGAGGACATCGGCGTTCCACTCCCACCGTCCCACCCGGCGGATGCGGGTGCGACGGGTCGCGGGCAAACAAGTCCAAAGAACCGAAGAGAAAATGAACATGACGGCTCAACGCCAGGCCACGCGACCATGAGCGCGGATCGGACGGCCTTCGAAATAAAGACCCCGGAGGAGCTGTCCTCCGGGGCCGCAGGGTTGTCGAAGGATGCGAACTAAACCAGGGAAGCGTACACTGAGGATCGACCGCCAAGCGACGACGGCCGCCGATCTACCACCTTCCTTACCTTACTTGCGGCCCTTGCAAGCCGGCCCTTCCATAGGAGTCTTGCTCTGGGTGATGACCGGCAAGTGAGGGGCTTTCTCGGCGTTCAAAGCGATGAACTCTTTATAGTCGGCCGGCACGTTGTCCTCGTGGAAGATGGCTTCGACGGGGCACTCGGGCACGCAGGCTTCGCAGTCGATGCACTCATCGGGGTGAATGTAGAGCATCTGTTCGCCTTCGTAGAAACACTCGACCGGGCACACCACGACGCAGTCGGTGTATTTGCATTCAAAGCAGGGGGCTGTGACCACATGGGCCATGAGCGGCGAACCCTCGGAATAAACGTGGAGACGTGAGACGGGCCAAAACAGAGCCTCACAACGTGGGCGGCCCAGAGTCGAGCGGACCGGACTCGACTCCCCCGAACCAATCAGCCTGGGCGGTAGGTTTCGACGGGGAGCGCGACCCGGCCGACTCGCATCCTTCGCAACGATGTTAGACAACCCGAAGATTCGGTCAAGGGAGCCAGCTACCTCCGGCGGGTTTGAAGCGGCGAGAAAACGGAGGACACCGATTCCCTGGGTGATACCAACCCCAAGCCGCCGGTCTGGCTCTGGTCTCGTCACTTCGTGGTGATGCGGCGGGCCGACTTGATCACCACCGGCTCAACCGGCACGTTCTCGTAGAACTGGACCGTTTTGGTGGGGACGGAGACGATTTTGTCCACCACGTCCATACCTTCGACGACCTTCCCGAAAACGGCGTAGCCAGCGTTGCCGGGTGAGGCGTTGAGGAAGTCGTTGTCCTTGACGTTGATGAAAAACTGAGCGGTGGCCGAATCCGGGTCGTTAGTGCGGGCCATCGCTAGGGTGCCCCGCAGGTTTTTCAGACCGTTGGACGCCTCGTTCTTGATCGGCTTGAGCGTCTTCTTCTCGTTCATCCCCGGATCGAACCCACCCCCCTGGATCATGAAGCCCGGAATGACCCGATGAAAGATCAATCCATCGTAGAACTTCGCATCCACGTAGGTGAGGAAATTCTTGGTGGTGATCGGCGCTTTGACGGCGTCGAGTTCGATCACCACATTGCCCAGAGTGGTCTCTAGAATGATGCGGGGAGTCGGGTCGTCGGCGGCTTGCGTGGAACCGGCCGAGGCGCTCAGCGCGCTCCAACTCATCATCGACATTAGGGCAAGGCCGGCGGCCCCCCAGGTCAGCCATTCGGAGTGCACGGGTGTTGGTCCTAAGATGAACTTCGGTAGGCGGAATGCAACCCACCCCGCGGGGGACCGGAATCCAGCCGGAGAGTGGGACACCATTCAATCCAGCTGGAGGATACCCTACCAAATCGAACCAAGGTCTGTCGAGCGGCCCGAGGCACCAACCCCACGAACGCGACGCGAACCGCTCGGGAGGCGGGGAGGCGTCCCGGGCGGTCGTCGGGGTTGAAGGTTGGGCGGAGCGGTTTGACCGGAACCCGCCGGGGTTGTCTCAGCCGCCCAAGCGGGCCAAGAGGGCGTCGAGTTCCCGCTTCATGTCGGGCTTGAGCCGGGCTTGACCGGCCTGGGCACGACGGAGGTGTTCTAGGGCGGTTTGGGTGCGGCTGGGGTCGTTGGCCAACAAGCGACCCAGATGGAAATTCAAGACCGGCTCGTTGGGGAGACGTTCGAGGCCCCGAGCGTAGCTGCGTTCGGCCTCTTCGGTTCGTCCCAAGGCTTCCTGGATCGAGCCGGCGGTGTCGAAGAAGGCCGGGGGAAGCAGGCTCGGATCGATCCGCCGCGTCAAGGCGTTGACCACCTCCATCGCCTCCTGGTGGCGTCCCAGGTGGCGATGAAGGATCCAAGCGCGGTTGTTGGCCGCTTCGATCAGGTTGGGTTGACGCGCCAGCGCCTGAGCGTACAGGTGGGCGGCCTGTTCTAGACCGGATCGGGCTTGGGGGTGGTCGGGAGTCAATTCGGCCCGGCTCAGAAGCAGACCGGCCAGATGGAGCCAGGCGAACGTGGAGGGGCGTTCGACCTGGACGGCCCGGTCGGCCCAAAGGATCGCCTCGTCGAGGCGACGCGACTTGGCGTAGCCGATCGAGACCGCCAGGGCGATCCGGCCTTCGGGGTCGTTCTGAGCGGCCGACTCGGCGATTCCCTCAGCGCGGGCGAGTTCGGCCTTGCCCACAGGCTGGTCTTGAAGCGGGGCGGTGAGAACTTGAACCAATTGGCCCACCGCGGCCGCGTCGTTGGGGTTGGCTTGGAGGGTCGTTTCGATCACTTTAACCGCATCGTCACGGCGTCCCTCGATGAGATGCAATTCAGCCAAACGTTGCGCGGCCTCAACGAGGCGGGGACGGGCTTGGACCAGGTTGCTCAGCAGCGCGATCGCTTCCCGACGGTTGGCGGCGGCCTTTTCGGCGGAGGCGGTCAACGCGGTCAGAGCACGGGCCTTGAGGATGGTCGCAACCCCGTGATTGGGAACCCGCTTGAGAACCCAATCGGCTTGGGTCAGGGTCTCGGCGGGACGCCCCAGGTCCAGCAACAGTTCACCCATGCGAATTCGAAGGTCCAGGCGACGCGGGTTCCGCTTCAGCGCTTCCTCCATTTGCTCGATCGCCAACACGCTTTGACCCTGCTCCAAGTAGACTTGAGCGCGGGTGAGCGGGCCGCCCATCGACGTGGGATCGAGCTTGTCGAGCTGTTGACTCAGTTGCATGGCCTGATCGGGCCGGCCCTGCCGCAATGCCAGTTCGCAAGCCGCCTCGACGAATTCCACCGCCTCGGGGAAGGCGCGTCGGGCCTCCTCGATCCGTTCGCGGGTGGTCTCCATCAGCGCGTCGGCTTGCTCCAGATCGCCTTGCTCCAGGGCCTGGCGACTGCGAATTTCGGCCAGTTGGATTGACTCCAGCGCCAGCGAGCGGTCCCGGGGTTGGCGTTGACGGAGACGACTCACCAGCTGATCGGCCTCGTCGAACCGCTGACGTTCGCGCAACGCGGCCACCAGCAAGCGGTTGGCGATGCCGTCGGGGTTTTCCGCGGCGCGTTGTTTCAGGTACTCGATCGCTTGGTCGGGGCCTTGAGCTAGCGCCAGGGATTGCACCTTAGCGCGGATGAGGTCGGGGTTGTTGGGTTCGCGGGCGAGTCCCTCATCGAGAATCCGGGCGATCCGTTCCGCGCGGGTCTCGGCGGGCGGTAGCAGGTTCTCGAAGGCGGCAAGCATCCCGTAGAGATCGGCCGGGGCTTGAGGATGGTCGGCGATGGCGCGACGAATCACCTCGGCACCCTCATGATCCTTTTGAAGATCATGTAGACAAAGCGCTTTGGACACCAGAGCGTCGATTCGTCCCGGCTGATCCTTAAGAACCAGGTCCAGCTGGGCGACGGCCTCGGCGGGACGCTTCAGATCCCGAAATACCCGCGCGGCTTGCAGGCGATCCTCAGGTTGAGGCGGGTTGATCGGGTCGTTGAGGATAGCCTGGGTTTGCTTGAATGCTTCGTCCACCTCGTTTTTGGCGACGTGCAGGGTTACGATTTGCCAGCGGGCGCGGCGGCTCAAACGGCCGTGGCCCTGGTGATTTTCGTCCTCGCGGATCAGTTCGCGGAGGCGGTCCAGGGCTTCATCGAGGTTGCCTTCGCGGGCCGCGGCGCGGGCCAGGGAAAGCTCGGCCGCCTTGGACAACGACAGACCCGGCTCGATCTCCTTGGTCAAATCGGCGGAGGCCAATTGGTTGAGGGCTTCCTGAGCGTCGTCCCGAGCCCCTCCGGCCAAGTCAAGGTTTGCCTTCCAGTAGAGGGCAATTTTGTTGGTGGGGTCCTTACGAACCGCCTCGGCCAGAAGGCGGGAGACCTCCGCCCGATCGCCCCGGACCAGGGCCAGTTGCGAGGCCAGCAGATCGGCCGCGGCGGAGTCGGGCCAACGCTTACGCATCTCGGCAATATGCGACTCAACCGCCGCCAAGTCGCCGTCGGCCAGGTCCATCAAAGCTAATTGGGCGAGGGGACCGGAGGCTTTGGAACGGTTCGCCGTCTCTGCCAGCAAAGCGCGGGCTTGGTGACGACGATTGAGCTGGTCGGCCAGCACCTGCGCGCGGGTTTGGGCAATCTTGACGCTGGTGGGATGGGTCTCCAGAAACTCGGCCAGTAGCGCGTCGGCTTCCTCGGCCTTGCCGTCGCGGATCTTCAGCGCCGAATGAAGCGCGACAAGATCCTCGTCGTCGGGATAGCGACGGCGCGCCTCGTCCAAAGTTTGGTACGCCTCGTCGCGGCGTTGTTGTTCCAGCAGGGTCAGCACCGCCAATTTCTCAGCGGCCGCACCGCCTCGTCCATCCTTGCGCAAATCCTCAATCATTCCCAAACCAACATCGGTTCGTCCCAAAACAATCTGAATCTGAGCTAAGCGAACCTTGAGGGCTGGGGTCAACTCCTGACCGGCTTGGATTGCTTCCTGGAACTTGGCGTAGGCGACGCGGAGCTGTTCAGGCGTCTTGCGGGCCTGGGCAATTTCGCCTTCAAGCATGAGGATAGTTTTGCGCAGGCTTTCAGGCAACACCCGGGTTTCGATTCCCTGACGGAGTCCTTGGGCAATACGTTCGGCCTCCTCGGGATAGCCGGTTTGCACCATAGCGAAGGCCGCCCAGAGTTGGTAGCGCACTTCAAGGTTGCCCAGTTCATAGGCGTTTGCGAGGTGTTGGCGACCCAAAGCCGGCTCGTTGCCTAGAATTAGGGCGATGCCATAGAGCGCCTGAGCGGTGGCGAGCTTAGGCAGCCTAGCGACTGCTTCGCGGAGATGGACTGTCGCCTTGTCGCGTAGCTTGGCGGCCTCGGTGTCCGCCCTGTCGGCCGCGCCAGTGGCCAGGCCGCTGCGTTCCAAGTCGATCGCTCCCTGAAACAGATGACCCATGCCTTGGAAGTAGGGATCCTCCGAAGCGATCAGATCATTCAGATAGAACGACGCCTTGTTGAAGCGGTCGGGGTCGGAGGGGTCGGAGAGCGCTGCCTTGACCGCGGTTTCCTTGAGGAAAAGCACTGAACGGCTGAGGTTGGGATTGCCCGCGGAAGGCAAGGCCAAAGCCCGTTTGACGGTCTGGAGGCTGCCTTCGCGGTCGCCTTTGAAC
>Ga0209017_10000936_pt1 | contig 25133 bp, 16 predicted proteins | sample YNPBryunderm2012_FD_185812 | JGI IMG/M metagenome (GOLD analysis project Ga0209017, IMG submission 185812) | Anoxygenic and chlorotrophic microbial mat microbial communities from Yellowstone National Park, USA - YNP Bryant MS undermat 2012... ...
GAGTTTTCGGAACGGGCGGGGTGAACATTTGACAGCAGGCGAGTGGGACGATTAGTCTGTTTTGCCCTTGGAACGAACGGGGAGTCGAAAACGTCACGCTTGTGGCTGAAAAAGACGATTATTTGATCGATTTGTTGGTAGACCTGGGGTTTGTGACCGGCGACCAGGTCGAGCAGGCCCGCAAAGAGGCCCAGGCCGCCGGGGTAGGGGTGGTGGATTACATGGTGGCCAACGGGATTCTGCGCCCGGCGGACGTCACCCAAGCCAAGGCGGCGCATTTCGGAGCGGAGCTGGTTCATCTGGCCGGCATGCAGATTGACGACCAGGTGATTGCCGCTGTTCCCCGCCACATCGCCAAGAAATACCGAGTCGTGCCCGTGTATCTGCACGACAATACCTTGAAGGTGGCGATGTCGGACCCGTCGGACCTGGCCACCATCGACTCGCTGAGCCACCTGTTGAACAAGGAGATTGTGGTCATGGTGGCCTCGGATCCCGAGATCGAGGCCGCGCTGTCCAAGTATTACGGTGGCCAGCGCAGCGTGGCAGAGGACGAGCGGTTCAAGGGGGTGATCGAGGAACTGACCCGGGAGCACGTGGAAGCGTCCGTCACGCTGAGCGAGGATGACGGGACCGCGGTAGACGCGGATGCCCCCCTGGTCCGGCTGGTCAACTCCATCATCACCGATGCGGTCAAGATGCGCGCTTCGGACATTCACCTGGAGCCGCTAGAAAAGCGCTTCCGCGTGCGGTATCGGATCGATGGAATCCTCCACGAGGTCAAGGGCCCGCCCAAACGCCTGCAGCCGGCCATCATCAGCCGCCTGAAGATCATGTCCAACATGTCCATCTCGGAGCATCGCGTCCCACAGGACGGTCGCATCCAAACCAAGGTGGGCAACAAGGTGTTGGACCTGCGCGTCTCCTGCATTCCCACCACGCATGGCGAAAGCATCGTCATGCGCATTCTGGACAAGGAGGGACTCAAACTGGGGTTGCCCGAGCTGGGCTTCTTCACGGACGACCAGCAGACGTTCGAACGGCTGATCACGTTGCCCGACGGCATCCTCCTGGTCACGGGCCCGACCGGTTCCGGCAAAACCACCACCCTGTACGCGGTCCTGCACTTCATCAACCGGCCGGACCGCAAGATCATCACCGTGGAAGACCCGGTAGAGTACATTTTGGCCGGAATCAACCAGGTGCAGGTGAACGAGGCGGTGGGCTTGACCTTCGCCACGGCGCTGCGCTCGATTCTGCGTCAGGCGCCCAACGTGATCATGGTCGGCGAGATTCGAGACCTGGAAACCGCCACCATCGCCATCAACGCCTCTCTGACCGGGCACCTGGTGTTTTCCACCCTCCATACCAACGACGCCCCCAGTGCCGTGACCCGGCTCATTGACATCGGCGTCAAACCCTTCCTTGTAGCTTCCTCCACCCGGGCCATCATGGCCCAGCGGCTGGTGCGCAGAGTATGCAAAAAATGTGCCGAGCCCCGCCAGCCCACCGAGGCAGAGATCCGACAACTCAACCTCGATCCCGAACAACTGGCCACCGCCAAGTGCATGGCCGGTCGCGGCTGTCCGGACTGTTCCAACACCGGGTACCGCGGGCGAATGGGGATTTTTGAGATTTTCGTTGTAGACGACGAGGCACGGAAACTGATTTACGAAAAAGTGCCTGCCTCCGTCCTGCGCAACCGGGCCCGCGAGATGGGGATGCGCACGTTGCGCGAGGACGGTGTGCGCAAGGTGTTGGCCGGCCTGACCACGCCGGAGGAGGTGATTCGGGCCACCGTGGGCGATGAAGCGTGAGGGCCGCCAGTGTCCCGACCGCTCCACGCAGCCGGGGCCCAAGGCAGCAATGAGCTGCCTTGGCGGCTAACCCCGTCGTCAACCAGGCAGAGACTCAGCAAGCCATGTCCTACTCGATGTCTGATCTGTTGCAGTTGGTCGTGTCCGAGGGCGCGTCCGATCTGCATATCCGTGTGGGTACCCCGCCGGTGATCCGGGTGCACGGCATCCTCCACCGGGTGGAGGGTCCCTCGCTGAAACCGGAGGATACCGAGGAGCTGATGCGCAGCATCACTTCCGAGGAACACATCCAGCATGTGCGGGAGCGCGGCGGAGCCGACTTCGGCTTCGCTTTCGGTGACATGGCGCGTTTCCGCGTCAGCGTCTTCAAGGAGAAGGGCAACTTCGGCCTGGTGCTGCGGCAAATCCCCAACAAGCTCCTGACCATGGAGCAGATCGGGATTCCCCCTTCGGTCAAGGAGCTGCTGTACAAGCCCCGGGGATTGATCCTGGTGACCGGCCCCACCGGTTCGGGGAAGACCACCACGCTGGCCTCAATGATCAACATCATCAATGAAGAGCGGGAGGAGGTCCACATCATCACCATCGAAGACCCCATCGAATACTATCACACCCACAAAAAGGCCATCGTCACCCAGCGCGAGATTGGGGTGGACGTGCCCAACTTCGCCGAAGCCCTGCGCCGGGCCCTCCGGCAGGACCCGGACGTCATCCTGGTCGGAGAGATGCGCGACCTGGAGACGATTGACGCGGCCATCACGGCAGCGGAGACGGGCCACTTGGTCTTCGGCACGCTGCACACCACCGGGGCGGCCAAGACGATCGACCGCCTTGTCAACGCCTTCCCGACTAATCAGCAGGAGCAGATCCGGATTCAGCTTTCTACGGTGCTCCAAGCAGTCATCTCGCAACTGCTCATCCCCCGGATCGATAAGCCCGGCCGGGTGGCCGTCTTCGAGATCATGATCAATACCCCGTCCATCGCCGCCCTCATCCGAGACAACAAGACCTTCCGCATCCAATCCGACATCCAGACCGGGGCTAAATACGGCATGGTGACCCTCGACAGTTTCTTGCTGGAAAAGTACCAGCAGGGCATTATTGCTCGGGAAGAAGTGATCACCAAAGCACAGGATCCTGTGACGGTGCAGCAGAAACTGCAGGAACTGGATTTGGCCCGGGCCGTCGGAGCCGAGGGCCACGCCAAGGGCCGGAAGGGCTGAAGGATTGCGTCATGGCCGAGGAGATCCACAGTCCGTTGCTGGCACTGCTGCGCGATCGCAGCCTGATCGACGACCTGCAGTACGAGGAGGTCGTGGCCGAGTGCAAACGCACCGGCAACCCCGTCATCCAGGTGCTCCAGGACTATGGTGTACTGGACCTGGACTCGATCCTCCACGTGATGGCTGACCACCTGGGAACCGAGGTGGTTTCCCTGCGAGACCGCCAGATCCCTACCGATGTGTTGGAGCTTCTGCCAGCGGAGACCGCGCGCCTTTACCAATGCATCCCGATCCAAGATGACGGCGCCACCCTCAAGGTCGCCTTTGCCGACCCCCTGAACCCGGCCCAGATTGACGAGGTCAGTTTCGTCGTCAAACGGGACATCCAGCCCGTGGTGGCCGATCCGGCCGAGGTCCAGAAAGCCATCGAACGGTACTACGGCGAGGAGGCCACCAACGTGGCCGAAGTGCTCAAGGAAATCGGAGCAGATGCCGAACTGGCCCGCGAAGCTGCCGAAGCCAGCGAGGATATCTCTGTGGCCGAAGACCTCGCCAACCAGGCCCCCATCGTCAAGTTCGTCAACCTGGTCCTCCAACAGGCCATCCTTGACCGGGCCAGCGATATCCATTTCGAGCCCTTCGAAGACGAGTTCAAAATCCGCTACCGCGTGGATGGTGCCCTCTACGAGATGACCCCGCCGCCCAAGCACTTGGCCCTGCCGGTCATCTCCCGCATCAAGGTCATGGCCAACCTCAACATCTCCGAACGCCGCCTGCCCCAGGACGGCCGCATCACCCACAACGTGGGTGGTCGCGTGGTAGACCTGCGCGTTTCCACACTGCCCACCCAGTTCGGAGAGTCGGTGGTGCTCCGTGTGCTGGACCGCTCCACGGTGAATCTGGAGCTCGAAAACCTTGGGTTCCCGAAGTTCATCTACGACTACATGACCGAGGCCATCCAGCGGCCCAATGGCATCATCATCGTCACCGGGCCGACCGGCTGTGGCAAAACCACCACCCTTTACGCCTGCCTGCGTCGCATCAATACCATCGATTCCAAACTCCTGACAGCCGAGGACCCGGTCGAATACGACATCGAAGGCATCATGCAGGTGCCCATCAACGAGGCGGTGGGCATGACCTTCGGCCGCGCCCTGCGCGCCTTCCTCCGGCAGGATCCCGATATCATCATGATCGGGGAAATGCGCGACCTGGAAACCGCGCAAATCGCCATTCAGTCCTCGCTGACCGGCCACTTGGTGCTCAGCACCTTGCACACCAATGACGCCCCCGGTGCCGTCACCCGTCTCATCGACATGGGAACCGAGCCCTTCCTCATCTCCTCCACCTTGGTGGCGGTCCTGGCCCAACGGCTCGTCCGCAAAATTTGCCGAGAGTGCCGTACCCCCTTCGAACCCACCGAGAGCCAACTGGCGTTGCTGAATCTCTCACCCCACGACCTGGGCGAGAAGCTCTTTTACTACGGCCGGGGCTGTTCCAACTGCAACGACACCGGTTACAAGGGCCGCAAAGGAATCTTCGAGCTTTTGGTGATCACCGAGCCCATCCGCGCCCTCATCAACGAGCGCGCCCCCACGGTGGTCCTCCGCCAAAAAGCCATCGAACTGGGCATGACCACCTTGCGCGAAGACGGGTTACGCAACATCTTTGAGGGAGAAACTACCATCGAGGAGGTCGTCAAATACACTTGAGCCCGTAAGCAATTCCGTCACCCAGCCAAGGAGCCGCCATGCCCAAGTACAGCTACGTCGCCATGGACGCCCACGGCAAGGAGGTCAAGGGCGTCATCGAGGTCGCCTCCCAAAACGAGGCCATCGGCCGGATCCGGGAGATGAACCTTTTCCCCACCAAGATCGTCGAGGTGGACGGGGCCAAAACGGCCAAAAAAGGTGCCAAGGCCGCCGCGGTGCGGCCTGCCAAGGGCAAAAAACGCAGTGCACTCGACATCCAGATCCAAATCCCGGGCCTGGGCGGCAGGGTCAAACCCAAAGTGCTCATGACCTTCACCCGCCAGTTGGCCACGCTGGTGGACGCCGGCCTGCCCCTGCTGCGCGGTCTGCGCGTGCTGGAAAAGCAGGAACGCAACCCGACCCTTAAAAATATCATCGGAGAACTGGCCCTGGCCGTCGAGGGGGGCAGCACCTTCTCCGAGGCCCTGGCCCAGCACCCCAAGGTGTTCAACCGGCTTTACGTTTACATGGTCAAGGCCGGTGAAATGGGCGGTGTGTTGGAAGTGGTGCTCAACCGTCTGGCCCAGTTCCAGGAAAAGGCCCAGAAAATCAAGGGCAAAGTCGTCGCCGCCATGTTCTATCCCGTGGCGGTGCTGATCGTGGCGGCCACCATCATCACGGTGCTGACCGTCTACGTGATTCCCAAGTTCGAGGAGGTTTTCGCCGGCCTGCTGGAAGGCGAAGCGCTGCCCGCCTTTACCCGGCTGGTGCTGGACATCAGCCGCACCATTCGCGAGAACCTGCTGGCAACGGCCGGGACCTTGCTCGGGTTGTTCATCCTGCTGAAGCTGGCCACCAAAACCAAGCTGGGGCGACTCGTTTGGGACAAGATCAAGCTGAAAATGCCGGCCATTGGACCGTTGATCTCGAAGCTGGCCATCGCCCGGTTCACCCGCACCCTCGGTACGCTGGTCAGCAGCGGCGTCCCGATTCTGCAGGCCCTCAACATCGTCAAGGAAACGGCTGGCAACGTGATCGTTGCCAATGCCATCGCCGCGGTGCACGACAGCGTCAAGGAGGGCGAAACCATCACCGCCCCCCTGGAAGCTTCCGGGGTGTTCCCGCCCATGGTCATCAGCATGGTGGACGTCGGAGAGCAGACCGGCGCTCTGCCCGAAATGCTGCTGAAAATCGCCGACAATTACGACGACGAGGTGGACAACGCCGTGGCAGCCATGACCTCGCTGCTGGAGCCCATCATGATCGTCATGTTGGCCGTCGTGGTCGGGAGCATCGTCATCGCCATGTTCCTGCCCCTGATCAAGCTCATGGAAGGTGTGGGCGACGTGGGCGGCGGCCGCCGTGCCGATGACTAACACCAATCTGTGCCCGGGCAACCCCTTAAAGGAACGGCCCCCCGACAGGGGAGAGAGATGGGCCAGAACGGGTTGCCGGACAAACCCGAACGAACCTTCCAGGTTGGGACGCCCGCGGCCGCCGCAACCGCTGCCCCTTGACAGGACAAGTGATTGCCTGTAAATACAAAGTAGTGACAAAGCATGGGCGATGACATGACGATTGAACCGGAATGGAGTTCGATTGGTCCAATCCGCCCTTCGCACTGAACAGCTCTTTGACTCAACGGGAGATCGAAGAATCCTTCGAAGATCCGTTTGCCGTCCGGCTGATGCCAGACTCGCCGCGGTTTGCGGCCCAGGCACGCTTTTTCAACCTGGGCATGTCGGCCGCTGGGCGTGGCATCTTCAGTGTTTACCGGACCAACGGCAAACTGATCCGGGTTATCTTTGCCCGACCGTTCGAGCCGGAAGAGCAGTTCTTTTATCAGCGAAAGATGCAGGAGAGCCTGAACCTGTGAGCCTGCCGGAGCCAGGGCCGTGCAGGCCGGGACACTGGATGCGCCATGCGCACGTTCAACTCATGGGAGGAAGTGCCCCTGTTCGACAGCGAGGCCGCCGAGGCGGATTTCTGGTCGGAGAACCGGCCGGACTTGCGGTTGATGGAGGCCGCGGTGGCCGGCAGTGGCGATCTGACCGAGTCCGTGACCATCACCTTGCGAATGGACCCGCGCATGCTGGCCCGGATCAAACGCCTGGCCCGATCCCGGTATCTCAACTATCAGAGCATGATCAAACAGTGGCTGAGCGAACGCATGGAACAGGAACTGCGTGACCGCGGCCCCCATCGCCATCCATGAAACCGCACCAACACTCCTCGATCTGGCCTCGGGCGGCCTTCACGCTGATCGAACTGCTGGTGGTGATCGCCATCATTGCCGTGGTGGCGGGGTTGATTCTGCCCCTGAGCGCCGCGGTCAAGGCCCGTGCCATTCGCTCCAAGGCCCAGGCCGAGTTGCAGCAGATCTCCCTGGCCATCGAGACCTATCGGGAGCACTATGGACACTATCCTCCAGACAACCCGGCCAACCCCCTGATCAATCCGCTGTACTTCGAGCTGGTGGGGACCCGCTACAATCCCACGGAGCGCGTGTACGAGACGTTGGACGGCGCGGTGCGTTTGCCGGATACGGATGCGGCGTTTCAGGCCGTTTTTGGCATCCAGGCCGGCAAACCGGCCGTGCGCGGGTTTGTGAACTGCACCCGGGGTGGGGAGGCCGAGGACGCTGCTCCTGCGCGTCGGTTCCTGACCCAGCTGAAACCGGCCCAGCTCCGCGAGGTGAGCCTGGGGGGGCAAACCGTGGTGCTGCTGACCTGCTCGGTCTCCTGGCCGGAAAACCACCCCTTCCAGCCTTTGCCGGGTGTGCCCGGGGTCAATCCTTGGCGCTATGTTTCCAGCCAGCCGACCAACAACGTCGGAGGATTCGATCTGTGGGTGGACGTGGGGATTGGGGGAAAAACCAACCGCATTGCCAACTGGGGTCGTAAAACTCAAATCGTGCCGTGACCTGCCAACCTTTTAGCACCGCTTGTCCCATGTGCTTTGTGCTGTATCAACCGCGTGAGACCTCCAGGCAGATCGTGCCGGTGGCCTGGCACCCTACTTCTCCATGGGAAGCCGTAGTGCAGAGACCTGCCCGGCGGCCGACGCCTGGGCCGGTTGCGGTTCGGTTCCAGCGTCACGTGCGGCACTTCGCTTGGCGGAGGCAGCCTGGTGCGACCTCCTCGGGCCAGGCCCGGTCTTTTTCACCCTCTGGCGGGGCCGGTCCTGGCGGGTTCACCTTGGTGGAGCTGTTGGTGGTGATTTCCATTATTGCCATTCTGGCCGGGTTGTTATTGCCGACGCTGGGGCGGGCCAAGCGCCAGGCGCTGGTCAAGCGGGCGCAGGTGGAGATTACCGACCTGGTTCAAGCCATCCGCCAGTACGAGACGCTTTACAGCCGGTTTCCCACCTCCACCGAAGCCCAGCAAGCGGCTGCCAAGCTAAATCCACCGGACGACTTCACTTATGGGGCCCAGTTCAGAACTCCGACCGGCGTGATCAATATCGGCACGCCCGGCTATACCGCCGGAGGACCCGGCGTAGCCCAGAACGCGGAGGTCATGGCCATCCTGATGGACGTGGAATCGTTCCCGGCCGGTACGCCGCAGGTCAACCAGGTCAACGCGGGGCACCGCCGCAATCCGCAGCGCCAGAAGTTGATCAACCCGAAAATGGTCAGCACTACCACCGATCCGGGGGTTGGACCAGACGGGGTGTACCGGGATCCCTGGGGTAACCCGTACGTGATCACACTGGACCTGAATTACGACGAAACGACCCGGGACCATTTCTACCGCTCCCCTCAGGTCTCTGCGGATCCGATGGTACCCACGCGCGGGTTGAACGGGCTGGTGCGCAAGACCGTGGGTACGCAGGTGTTTTTTGAGTACAACGGACCAGTCATGGTCTGGTCGGCCGGGCCGGATGGCATGGTGGATCCCACTCAGAAGGCCGACCGCGGGGTCAATCGCGACAATGTACTCAGCTGGAGGGAGTGACGCGATGAGGCCGGCGCGAAGCCAGCATCACTGCTCCGGGCTCTGGAAAGGGCGCCTGCGGGCGGAGCGCCGCCGGCACGGCTTTACGCTGATCGAGCTGCTGGTGGTGCTGAGCATCATGGCCATCCTGGCGGCGCTGACCGTGCCGGCGCTGAGGAACTTTGCCCAGGCCGAGGCGCAGGTTTCCGGGACACGGCATTTGATGGACGAGGTGGCGCGTGCCCGGCAACTGGCCCTCAGCCAGCGCACCACGGTCTATCTGGTGTTCCTGCCGGCCAGCTTTTGGAGTGACGCAAGCGCTCCCGGCAACGCGGCCGCCTGGCAGGGGTTGCCCCAGTCGGAGAAGGACAAGGCGGCTCGACTCTACGACAAGCAACTGACCGGTTATACCTTTGTGACGGTCCGCAGTGTCGGCGATCAGCCCGGGACCCGGAATCCCCGTTATTTGACTCCATGGCGCACCCTGCCGGAGGGGGTGTTTATCCCTCCCTGGAAGTTCCAGTACAACGGACCGAAGGTGCGGATTTACGATCCGGCCCCGCCCCTGACACCCCAGCGGATCTATGAGGTGGCGCCTTTCCGCTGGACTACGCCGGACCTTGGCGTGCCGTTTCCCTCACCCACTGGCTCGACGGCGTTTCGGCTTCCTTATCTAGCATTCAATCACCTGGGGCAGTTGGTCTCGGAGGTGGAACAGGGCAGTCTCCGGGACGCTTACCTCCCGCTGGCGCGGGGTAACGTGACGGCGGCCTATGGACCTGATGGCACTCCGCTGGCCCAGCCGCCCTCGGTTTCGGAACGGCCGCCGGGCAACAGCACCAATGCGTTCAACCTGGTCTACATCGAATGGTTGACCGGGCGGGCAAGAGTGATCCGACAGGAGGTGCAATGAAACTCAGGTCGCATCCCCTGAGGTCCGTGCAGAGGCCGTGGCCCCGGTGGTTCGGGGGTGCCCGGGCTCGCGCTGCCTTCACCATGGTGGAGATTGCGCTGAGCCTGGCGATCATTGGATTTGCCCTGGTGGCGATCGTGGGGGTCCTGCCCTTGGGGCTGCAGGTGCAGCGCGAAAACCGCGAGGAGACCCTCATCCTCCAAGATGCCCAGGTTTGGCTCTCGGCCTTGCGCTCGGGCGCGCGCGGTTACGACGAGCTGACCAATGCGATCGAGACCATCACGGTGTACTGGGCCGACTGGCGGATGGACGGAACCCTGCTGGGACAGGGCCGCGATCTCTACACCCGGACCAACTCGGACGTGACCAGCATCCGACCACCGCCGTTTCTGCCGCTGACCAATGGTCAGACGGTGGTGGGGGTCCTGAGCACGCCGCGCTTCATCTTTGTGCCGGATGTGTTCCGGCCGGTGGCGTTCCGGAGCAACTACGTGGTGGCGTACGTGCGGGCCTTTGCCGGGCCGGCGGTGGAAAAGCCGCCGCAGGCGGATCCGGCGGTGCAAGAGCTGGCATTTCGCTACCGCATGGTGACGGAGGTACTGCCCTACCGAGGGTGGGACACTAACTGGGTGGCCTTCGATCAGCCGGGTCTGGGACCTTCCGAGGTGGAGTGGCGCTCCAATTACTGGTGGGTGGCTCGCAACCTTCACGCCAACCTGCATGAGGTCCGGCTCCTGTTTAGCTGGCCGGTGCGACCGGACGGCCGCACAGGCAGCGGTCGCATGGTCTTTCGCGGCACCGTCAGCGGCGTGCTGAGCAACGCGGCCCCGCTGTATTTCCTGAATCCGGGCACGTTTGCGAGGTACCCATGAGGATCACGATCGGTCATCGGGGTGGTAAGATCCGATGGGACGGCAGCCGGTGGGGTGCCGGCGAGGCGTTCTCGCTGGTGGAGATCCTGCTGGTGACGGCCCTGCTGGGCGTGATCGTGCTCGGGTTGGTGGCCATGTTTGGACAGACCCAGCGGGCCTTCCGGGCCGGATTAGCCCAGACGGACTTTTTGGAGTCGGGCCGGCTGGTGACGGAGATGCTCGGTCAGGAACTGGTGCAACTGGCGCCGTCGCGGCAGTCGGGCGTGGCCAATTTTTACGCGGAGATCCCGCCGCCGTTTCTCTACCAGCCGCTGCTGCAAACTCTGCCCGGGGGCCAGCGGCGTACCAACGTGTTGATGAATCTGTTCTTCCTGACTTACGAGAATCGGCGCTGGCACGCTGTGGGTTACCGGGTGGGAACTCCGGAGGCCGGCGGGGGCGTCCTCTACCGCTACAGCGCGACCAATCTGGCTCCTGAACTTTTGCGGGGACAATTGCTCCGGTTCGTCCAGACTCCGGGGACGAATCTCAACCGGGTGGCCGATGGCGTGGTGCACTTCCGGGTGCGCGCTTTCGACACCAACGGGGTTTGGATCACCCGCGATCTACCCAACAATTTCAACACCCACAAGTCCGACATCCGGCCCTCCAGCCTGATCCCGGGCGAAGTGGGGCTCTACGTGTTCAAGAGCAACGCCGTGCCCGCGGCGGTGGAAATCGAACTGGGTGTGGTGGAACGGCGCACGTGGGAGCGCGCTGCTTCCATTCCGGAAGCCACGGCGCGGAGACAGTTTCTGGAGCAGCAGGCGGGTCGTACGCATCTGTTCCGCCAGAGGTGGACCATTCCCTCGGTGGATGCTTCGGCCTACCAATGAACGTCATGATTCCCAGTTTCTCAGGTTCGGGACGGTTGCGCGACCGCGCTGCGGTCGGACAGGGGCGACCGGCGGCTTCTTTCGGGTGGGGGCGCCCTTCTGGGGGCGCCTCCCGAAAGGGCGTGGCGCTGGTGGTCACCGTGATCATGCTTTCGGTGATCACTTTTCTGGCTGTTGCCTTTTTGGTGCTGACCCGCCGGGAGAAGGGCGCGGTGACGACCAGCGCGGACCAGGCGCGGGCGCGTTTGGCGGCCGAGGCCGCCCTGCACCGGGCCCAAACCGAACTGCTGGCTCCCATTGTGGCCTTCACCAATGCCGCCCTTTACGATCTGCGCGTTTCGACCAACTACATCAATTCGTTCGGGTTCAATCCCGGGCAGAACCCGCGGGGTCAGATTTTGCCCTCGACCCTCTACTGGTGTACGAATGTGAGTTACACCTACGCCAATGGGGCGCCGCTGAGCCAGGAGGACTACCGGCAGAACTTGGCCAACCTCTTTTACGATCCGCGGCCGCCGGTGTTTGTGACCAACGCGGACGGCTCCGTGGAGTTTCGGTTCTATCTGGATCTGAACCGGAACCGCCGCTACGACACCAACGGTTGGCAACCGGTGATCACGCCCTCGGGTCGCTACCTGGCCTGGGACGGTACCGAAACCACGAGCCTCAGCAACGCGGTGTTTCAGTTCCTGGTGGGGGATCCGGAATGGGTGGGGGTGTTGGAGCGACCGGACCGGCCGCATTCCTCGACCAACCTGTTCGTGGCCCGGTACGCTTGGGTGGCGGTCCCGGCGGGCAAGACACTGGACCTGAACGCGATTCACAATCAGGCCAAGATGCTGAACCCGCGTTGGGACGGTTATCTCCGCAACATGGGGGTGGCGCCCTTCGAGTTGAACCTGGCGGCCTTTCTGGCGGATTTGAACACCAACCTGTGGAATCTGGGCAATCTGCCGGGGTTGGAACCGCCCTACTCGCCCTCGGTGCCATATCTCTATCTGACCAACATGAATCAGCCCAGCCGCGGCACCGCCTTCGACGATGCGGTGGCGCTGCTGAGCTACCGGTACAACCTGAGTTACAACAACTTGAGGACGGTGCAACAGTGGTTCGGTCCTGCCGGGGGCCTGGTCTTCAGCACCAATCGAATCGATGATACGCTGAACGGCCCGTTCCTAACGGGTGTCCATCTGCCCCTGCTGGACAACGACGGGCTGCGCGTGGGGTTTGGATGGCCCGGCGCGGAAAATCCCAACGCTTTCGTTAATCACCAGGACCTCTTTGACAAAACGAAGACCTTGCCCGCACAGCCCAACCTGTTTGGGCTCACGGAACGGCTGCTGGAGGCTTCGGCCAAGACCAATACCTACGACCGCTACACCTTTTATCGGATGCTGCAGCAGTTGGGTACCGACTCGGATCCGGTGCCGCCGGAGCGCATGCATTTGACCTTTGACAACCTGACGGCGCGCAACCCGGCCACAGGAACGCTGAGTCCGACGAACTTTGTTCCCTGGCAGCCGTTGATCTTTTTCACCAACGCCGCGGACCGTATGCTGCGTGCGTACACGGCCGAGTGGTTGCGCAGCAGCCCCACGGATTACGTTTTGACCTACGGGACCAATCGGCCCTTCGGCCTGGCCCAGATTCCGGTCTGGATCAGCAACCGATTCGTCTACACACCGGCGGTGCATCGGTTGTTGCAATTGGCGGCCAATCTCTACGACGCCCAAAACACCAACCGATGGCCCACAGTGTTCCGCCCGATTTTCAGCCGGCAGGGGCCGGACCTGTTCATCACCGGCTATGAACAGGTGGTGGGCGATCCGACACCGTATTTGGTTACGCCCGTGGAACCGCAGGAGGTGGGGCAGGGGAATCAACTGCGGGTCAACGTGTACGGGGTGCCCTGGGTGATCGGCGCCAAGTCGGGCCTGCCCAACTTCAACGAGTTTGCCATGCAAACCGTCTTTGACGTGACGCGCAAGGTGAAGATCCGCAAGCCATCGCTGAACGCCAACCCGGCCCAGTTTCAGACCAACCAGCTTTACATCATCAGCCTGACCAACGCGCTGGCCGTGGAACTGTGGAATTCGTATCGCACGGACTTCACCAATCCCGTGTACATCCGGGTAACCGGCGATGTGACCATGGTGTTGACCAACGAATGGGGGCTGACGCGCCTGCGGGCCGGGCCGGTGTTCAGCAATCGGGTTGCCTTCGCCGCGGTGACCAACCTGACGCGATGGCCCGGCTATCGCACCCTGCAGAGCCCCGAACCGGCCTCCTTTGTGATTCCTGTGCGAACGAATCTGACGTTCGTGCCTCCGGCCTTCTGGTATCACCAGTCGGCGGAGCTGGACACGAATCTGTTGACCTTCCCCAACATGGCCGGCTTTCCCATCCCGCGATTTGGGTTGCGGGTGCAGGCCCGGTTGCGGGCGATCATTCAGTTGGATGGTCCCAGCGGGCCGATCCTCGATTATGTCCAGTTGAACGGGCTGGATGAGTTCCGGGACCTGGCCGAGGAGTTCAGTCGCACCCGCACAGAAGACCGGAACGGTCTGGCCTGGGGACTGTTGTGGGACACCAATCGCATCGGCGGTAACACCATCAACCACGTCACCCGGGGCATCAACTATCAGATCCGCATCTCCCTGGGCGAAGAGCGAGGCAACCAGGTCGACTGGGTCAGTTACGGTCTGCCGCCGGGGATGAGCAAGGACTGGGAAATCGACTCGTTCCGGGCCTTCCTGGGGCTGACGCCGCTGCGTTATGGGGGCTTGGTGAACACCAACCTGGAACAGCAAGTCCCCTTCACGCCCTCACGTCGCATCTCCCGGCATCACACTTGGCAGGCCAACGATCCGCTGGTGAACTCGATGGCGGCGGATTTGCGGTATTGGCCGGCGGAAGAGGAGTTGCGGGATGAATCGGTGCGTCCCGGGGTGCCCGTGCAGTTGTTGGAGAACATCGGCCGGCTGAACAAGCGGTTCCGGCCTTGGGGCGGCAACCCGCTCGGCAGCACCGATCCGCGCGCTTTTGACATGACCCTCAAGGACCCCGGCGTCCGCGCTTCGGATGATTGGGAATTTCCCAACCATCCGTTGCCCAACATCGGTTGGATCGGCCGTGTTCACCGCGGGACTCCGTGGCAAACCATCTATCTGAAGGCCGGCAACGTGCTGGCTGACTCCGATGGAGCGAGCTACTGGAGCCGGGAGTGGACCGGTAACACCAACCTGTTCGATGCCCTGAACGCCGCGCCGGTGCAGGACCGGCTTCTGTTCGACCTGTTCACCACCGCGTACGACGAGGTCTCGTCGCGGGGCCGGTTGTCAGTCAATCAGACCAACCTGGCCGCCTGGTCGGCCGTCTTCAGCGGTGTACTGGTGCTGACCAACAGCTTGCCGGATGCGGAAGTGCAACTGCGCTGGTTGCGCGACCCGCAGCGCAACTGGCTGGAGGAGCATTACCGGCCGCTGGCCATCCCGCCGGCGGGCATTTACGACCCCTTCCGCACCAACACCTGGTCGCCCGTGGTGCAATTGGTGCATGGCATCAATCGGACCCGGAGCGACACGAATCTTTTCCCACGCCGCGTCTTTGGACGTACGGGCGATATTCTGGCGGTGCCGGAACTGACGGAGGCGTCGCCGTTCCTAAATCGGTCCGCCATGCAACTCCAGTACGGCCTGACGGATGCAGCGGTGGAACGGCTGCCGCAACAGATCCTGGGTCTGCTCAAGATCGACGAGCCGAGGTTCGTGATCTACGCCTACGGGCAGGCCCTGCGGCCGGCTCCCAACAGCCGCATCACCAGCGGCCCGTACGCCGGCATGTACGAAAACTACCAGATTACCGCAGAGAGCGCGCTTCGAGCGGTGGTCCGGGTGGAAGGCGCGCCGGAGAAACCGCATCTGATCGTCGAGCAATTCCACTGGCTGGGCCCTGACTAAGGGCGCTTCGGGGGTAACGATGCAAATGGCAGCTTGCAAAAGGACCGGTTTGTGGGAGCTTGACACTGCCAAGGGCTGAGGAGTGCTGTTTATGTGGAGGCGACCGTTCTTGTGGTTGGCAATAAGCCTGTTTCTCTTTGCGGTGTCACTGGGGCTTTGGCGGTGGGCCGAACAATGGCAGGGAACGGTCGCCGGCCCGGCTGCCGGTTCGCCGGAGCCGGAGACGCCTGTGGTTCTGGATGCCACCCCTCGGGTGTTGCGAACCGTGTTGGCAGATCGGTTGCCAAGCCCGGCGCCGGGCAGCCAGACCCGTTGGCCATCGCGGGCGGAACTCCGATTGCGGAATGCGTCCTACTCGCCGGAGACCTGGTTGCGTTTACCTACGGCCGTGCTGCTGGAAAACGCCTGGGTGGACACCGCGGCCGGTCGGTCCGTGGAGATCCCGCAGCATTTAAGGGCGCAGGGCGATCCGGGCGCCTACATTGTGCAGCGGCGGGGTGAATTGACGCCGGTTTTCCAGGCCCAGCTCAGCGCCGCCGGGGCCCGCGTGGTGGCTTACATCCCCAACAATGCGTACTTGGTGCGTGCCTCGCGCGAGGTGGCCGACAGACTGGGGATGCATCCGGACGTCCAAGCCGTGCTGCCCTTTGAACCGTATTACAAGCTGCGCGGGGAACTGCTAGCCAGGGCTGTGGCCCGCCTGCCTCTTCCTTTGGGGGAACGAATCCATGTGGCGATCTTCGAAGACGCCCGTCCCCAGGTGCAGGAGGCGTTGGCCCGATTGAGAGCCCGCCTGTGGGGCGAGGAACCCTCTCCGTTTGGGCCCGTGGTCACGGTGGAGCCGCCGCCGGATCGATGGCTGGAGCTGGCTTTGCTGCCGGGCGTGCAATTGATGGAAATTGCCAGCGACCGCGTGCCGGCGAACGATCTGGGCCGGGTGAGCCTCGGGGTGGCCACAGACCCGGTCACACCGGAAAACTGGCTGGGCCTCACCGGCACCAACGTGCTGGTCAACGTCAATGACTCGGGCGTGGACGCGACCCACCCGGATTTGGCCGGGCGCATGCTGGCGCTGAGGCCGGAAGACCTGACCGACACCAACGGCCATGGTACACACGTGATCGGGACCATCGCCGGCAGTGGCCGGATGTCAGAGACCGTGTCCAGTGCCAGCGGATCTGTGCTCCCGCCCGCACCGGGGCAATTCCGAGGTGTGGCACCGGGCGCCCGCGTGTTCGTGCAGCCTGTTTTGCAGCAGAACCGCCCTGCCCGAGCCGACGCCCGGGCATTGTTGCCGGACTCGGTCCTGCAAGAGCAGGCCGCCCGCACCAATGCCTTCATCTCCAACAACAGTTGGCACTATGGCGGCAACACGGGCTATGACCTGGCGGCAGCCCGCTACGATGCCGCAACCCGTGACGCCTTGCCCGGGGTGCCTGGATCCCAACCGTTGCTGTTCGTGTTTGCCGCCGGCAACTATGGCCAGGGAAACTTCTCGGGTCTCGGTGGGGAAGCCGATTCCATCCGTTCGCCGGGCACGGCCAAGAATGTCATCACGGTGGGGGCCATCGAGCAACTGCGCCGGATCACCAATGAAGTGGTGGTTTGTCGACCCTTCGATACCGGCACTAACACCATCGAGCTGTGCGTCACGAACGCGCCATGGCTGGAAGACACCGATAGCCGGGACCAGGTGGCCGCCCTCTCCAGCCGGGGCAACACCGGCGTGGGTGTGGAGGGCGAATTTGGCCGGTTCAAGCCCGACGTGGTGGCTCCCGGTCAGTGGGTCATCTCCACTCGTTCCCAGCAATGGGACGAAGACGCGTACTACAACCCCACCAACGTGTACGACGACGAGTTTACCGGGCTGGTCGTGCCGCCCCGCCAGATGAATCGTTACTCAGTGTTCGTGCCGTTCAATGCGGTGCAGCTCCAGATCGAATTGTTGCCTCACCCGGATTCGCCCGTGCCTTTTCCGGCGTTGCCGATCTTCGTGCGGGCGGGAGATTTCCCCACGGGCGCCGACCTGGCCGGGACGAATCGGGTCTCCCTGCCGCCGGATTTGGGGCCGACGTTGGCGCCGCGGGATGTGAGCTGGAACATCGGGGTGGGCAATCCCACGGCCGCGGCAGTTACGTTCAATCTGCGGATCACGTTGTGGACCACCAACGATCTGGGCAATGAACTGGAGGTGCGCCGGGCCTTGAACGAGGCATTGGGTCCCTGGTACCGGTACGAAAGCGGAAGCAGCATGGCCGCGGCCCACGTGGCCGGGACCTTGGCCCTGATGCAGGAGTTCTTCGAAAAACGGGGCCGCACCAACAGCCCGGCTCTAATGAAGGCATTGCTCATCAACGGCGCCCGATCTCTCAACCCCCTCTACGACTTTGAAGTCCGTACGCTCCACAACTACCAGGGCTGGGGCCGGGTCAACCTGCCTACCACCCTTCCGCCTGCCCTGACCAACGCCGGACCAGCCCATCGGGGCAGCCTTATTTTCTACGATCAGAACCCCACTAACGCGCTGGTGACGGGCGACCGACACGTTCGGCTTCTGACTCTGACGGAAGAGGCGCGGGCGCTGCCGCTCCGAATTACGCTGGTTTGGACGGACCCGCCCGGGAACCCGGTGGCCGGCGTCAAACTGGTCAACGATCTGGATCTGGTAGTCACGAACCTCGATACCGGTGAAGTGTTCTTTGGCAATGACATCCCTGCGGGCAGTGATTTCACCCGACCTTGGTCGACCAACGAAGCGCCCCGGATCGACAGCGTGAACAACGTGGAAAACGTCTTCTTGGCTCCTCCCCTCGGGACCAATTACAGCGTCACCATCTTCGGCCGCCGCGTCAACGTCAATGCGGTTTCCGCCCACACCAACAACATCGCCCAGGACTATGCGCTGGTGATTTCCAGCGGGGATGGGGATCTGCCGGAGGCCATCACCGTGACCGAATTGCCTGGCTCCGGCGGGGGTCGGATCGAGTTTGCCCAGACCAATGCCTTCCAGTTTACGCCGGAGACCACCCCGGGATACACCGGCATGTTGTTGTTGGGGCAGCGGGTCGGGGCCAATCCACCCTTGCTGGGTATCACCAACGGGTTGCCAACGCAGTGGCGGTTCTATGTGTTGACCAACACGCAGAACTACACCAACGCCGCCTTTGTCACCTTCCTGCCCCACACACTGTCCATCCCGCGCATGGGCGTAAACGAGAGCCAACAGGCCAATGCCACCCGGCAGGAAGCGGACATCGATCTCTACGTATCGCGCAATCCGGCGCTGACCAACCTGGATCCTGTGGCGTTGGCCACCGCCGACCGTTCCCGGGGCCGCGGCGGTACCGAAATCATCGTCTACTCCAATGCCGCGCCCGGCGGGGTTTATTACGTGGGTGTCAAGGCCGAGGACCAGATGGCCTCGGACTTCGGGTTTCTGGGCGTGTTCAGTCTTTTGCCCTTCAGCACCTTGGAAGACGGCAACCAGATCGTGCGCGGCTTCCCCGTGCCGGCGTGGATTCCGGACGGCTCGCCTGCGGCGCCGGGGGCGGCACTGGTCTTCGGTGTGGCCACCCTGCCCATGAAGGTGCGCCGCGTCGTGGTCACCAACGCCCTGACCCACCAGAACTTCGGAGACCTTTTGGTCAGCCTCGCGCACAACAACAAATTCGCCGTCCTGCACAACCACAGTTATCCGGCCATGCCGCCTCCCCTGACGGTATGGAGGGTGTATGAGGACAACGGGGAACGGGATATTCCGGGGGCCCAGCGAACGGACGGCCCCGAAAGCTTGCGGGAGTTTGTCGGAGAAGAGGCGGCCGGACTGTGGGTGCTCCAGGCGCTGGACAATGCGCTCACCCAGACCGGCCTGGTCCAACACCTGTCCCTGCGCATCGAACCGCAGCGATTGGACCAGACCAATGCATGGCGCGGGATTCAGCCCTTCAGCTTCTTCTACGAAGTGGTGGATGTGCCCGTGGACGCAACCAACCTGACGATTTGCGTGACTACGACCAATGCGCCGGTGGAGCTTTACGTCCGCTATGGCGACTTCCCCACCCGACAGGTCTTTGACCATTTCCTCTTCATTCCGGTGCCAGGGGCCTGTCTGAGCATCGGCCGGAGCGATGTGCCACCCCTGCGGCCGGGGCGATATTACATCGGAGTTTACAACCCACACCCCTTCGCCCAGTACGTGCAGATCGTGGCCACGGTGGACCGGGATCTGAGGGGCATTGTGCCGGTGGTGGTGACGGCCTCCGAGGAGACCCCGCTGCCAGACGATGCCGTAACCTACGCCAGCCTGGTGGTCACCAACTCTGGTCGCATTGCCACCGTGGAAGTGGGGCTGCGGGTGGATCATCCGCGCGTCTCCGACCTGGCCATCACCTTGATCAGCCCGCGCGGAACGCGCGTCCTTCTGAGCGAGGCCCGTGGCTGGGATTCGACCGCCGGCATGGGCTCGACCTACCTGATTACGAACATCGTGCCCGTGGAATACAGCGGCGGGCCGGAGGCCGTGACCAATACCGTGGACCTGGGCGTCAACCAGGGAACGATCACTATCGATTACGACTTTTATCAGCTTCCAGACCGGTTGCGCGTATACTACGAGGGCCGGTTGCTTCACGACACCGGGATGGTTGGAGGCACCGGCCGGATTCAGGTGGACTACGGCCCCGGCAACTCGACCCTGATCACGGTCACCGTCAACGAAGGAGGTAACCCCGAGCCCCAAACCCTTTGGAAGTACACCCTGACCTCGATTCGAGAGGTGCACAACTACCTGATCTTCACGGAGAACACGAATCTGGCTCTGGGCCCCATCAAGTTCATCAGTCCGCCATTTGCGCCGCCCACCAATCGGACAGAGTTCTTCCTCGGCGGTTTCGAGACCGTTTCGGCCGACTGGTACAACCCGGGCCAGCAGGTCGAGGGATGGACCGTGTTGGATTCCGGGCCGGTGCTGGTGGTGAGCAACGCCAGTTGGGCGCACACGGGTGCGCAGTTTCTGGCGCTGCGCGGAGGGGGCCTGGCGCGGGATTTGACCACCGTGAGCGGGCGCAACTACTTGCTCCAATTCGTGTCACGCGCGGCGCCAACTTTGGAAGGGATCATCAGTTGGTGGCCGGGGGAGGACAACGCAATCGACCTGGTCAACCGGCAAAACGGGGTTTTCCTGGGCACCGCAGCAACGCGTTTCAACAACGGCATCGTGGGGCGTGCCTTCGGGTTCAACGGCCTGACCGACGCCGTTCGTGTGCCGGTGAGCCCGTTATTGCGACTAACGAACGCAATAACCGTGGAGGCATGGGTTTATCCCACGGCACACGGTGCGTTTCACGACATTGTCACCCGGTGGGGCTCGGTCGGTTTGGTGGAACGGAGTTTTGGCCTGGCGCTGGATCCAGCCGGGCATCCCTATTTCGTCATCAGCACGAACGGGTGGGACTGCGCACCGTCCCCCTGCATGGCCCGGGCCAATTTCTCGATTCCTTTGCAGACCTGGACCCATGCGGCCGGCACGTACGATGGACAGTTCATACGCCTGTATGTGAACGGGGCTTTAGCGAGCGAGGCCTACGTGCCGGGCCGAATCTGGCCGGGGAACAACGATCTGGTGATCGGCGGCGAAGTCTCCAACGACCAGTTGCTGTTTCCATTTGAAGGATGGATCGACGAACCGGCGTTGTTCGGTCGAGCTCTCACTCCGGCAGAGGTGCGAGCGATTTATGAGGCCGGGGCCCGAGGCAAGTGCGGGATGCCGACCCCGCCGGCGGTGTGCGGGGGCGAACTGCGGTTCGAAACCTCGGTGGCGGGTCTCCTGACCAATATTATCTACAATGCGTCCACCAACTGGGTGACCAACATGGTGGCCTTCCAAGCCCGGGGCCCCACCACGCGGATCGTGCTGCAGGCGCCCGCCCAAGGATCGCGCATCTGGCTGGATACGTTCAGTCTTACCGAGTTCCCCAGCCCCATGTTTGCCCTTCCGGAGGAATCGCTGCGGGTGCTGACCGGCGAGGAGGCTTTCGGAGAATGGCGCTTGGAGATCTGGGACATGCGTGCCGGGGCTCGTGACCCGCAACCCACCCTCTTGAGCTGGCAGCTCCGGTTTGTGTTCCAGAACGAGGTTGCTCTGCCGGACCGCCTGCTCAGTGGGCAGATCACTACCAACACTGTTCCTGCGGGGCAGATGCGGTTTTACACGGTGGATGTGCCGGGCTGGGCTCAAGCAGCAACGAATCTTCTGTTGAACGCCGACGGTCCGGTCAATCTCTGGTTCAACCAGACCCGCCCGCCGTTTGGAACCAACGCCGGGGATTTCCTGCTGCTCTCGCAGGTGACTTCCGGCAGCGCTACGCTCACACCCAGCAGCACACCGCCGCTGTTGCCCGGCGCCCGTTACCATCTGGGAATCCAAAATACCAATCCTGCGGCTGTGACGTATCGGCTGCGGGTCGATTTCAACATCACCCCGCTGACCAACGGCGTGCCTTTGTACGGGGTGGAGATGCCAGGTTATGGACTGCGATATTTCAGTTTCGATGTTTCGCCTGCTGCCATGGGTGTACTGTTCCAGCTCACCGAACTGACAGCCAACGCAGACCTGGTACTGCGGAGGGCGCCGCTCCTGCCCAATCTGGTGGAGTTCGACTATGGGAGCTTCAACCCGGGACTGAGCGACGAAGAAATTCTTTTCTGGACCAACTCGACCCCGGTACCCTTGCAACCCGGCGTTTGGCTGCTGGGCCTGGTTAATCGTGACACCGCGCCGGCGGCCTACAGCCTATTGGCCCAGGAGCAAACCTGGTCATGGCCCATCATCACCCTGACCAATGGCATGCCCTACACCAATACTGTGCCGGTGGATGGGGAGGACTATTATCGGTTCGTAGTGCCGCCGGATGCAGTGCGTGTGCAGTTCGAGATCCGCAACCCGAGCGCCGACGTCACCCTGGTGGTGCGGCGGGGTTGGCCGCCGGCCACCCTGGCCAACGCGGATTACGTGAGCATGAATCCAGGCCGCAGCGAGGAGTACATCTTGGTGATGCGGGACAGCGACCCGGTGCCGCTGACTCCGGGAGAGTGGTATCTTTCGGCGGTCAACCCGAGCGGTATGGCGGCCACCTACAGTATTGTGGCCACAGCTTGGCCCAGGACGGGGCGGCCCGTGGTGATCACCTCCGTGTCGGCCACGGCCACGAACCTCTGTCTGACATGGACCGCGCTTCCTGGTGCGCGCTATTTCGTGGAGGGTGTGGAAGCCCTGGACGGCAGTGCATGGACTCCGGTTTCGCCAACCCTGACGGCCACGGCCACGAATCTGAACTGGTGCGTGCCGCTGCCTTCGCCCTACTCGTTCTTCCGCGTCGTGGAAGGGATTGTTGTTGGGCCGTAAACCGGCCCGCACCAGCCGCTTGGAACTTCGGTGAGTCGGACCAAGCCCATTCTGGTCTTGTGCGCTAATCCTGCCCTGGATGAAGAGTGGCAGGTGGATGGAGTCCGGCCGGAGGAAAAGAACCATGTTCTACGACAAAGGCGGTGGGCCGGCGGCAAGGGTGTGAACGTGGCCCGGTGGTTGGAGTACCTGGGTTGCCCCGCGCGACTGATCGTGCTGGCTGGCGGGGAACCGGGGACCACGCTGGTTCGCCTGCTGCGGAAGGAAGGTTTGCGGTTCCGCTGCATTCCTGTCCGTGGTGCTACGAGGATCAACGTTCTGATGACGGACCTCCAGGGCCGACAATGGCGGTTTAATCAGGACGGTCCCCGGCTCAGTGCCGAAGAATGGCGAGGAGCGGAGCAACAGGTGTTGGAGGAGCTAGAGCGGAGCGCCTTGTTGGTGCTTTCTGGTAGCCTGCCCCCCGGTGTGCCGCCATCGGGATATGGCCCCCTGATCCGGCAGGCGCGCCAGGCAGGAGTTCGGGTCTTGCTGGATTGTGATGGCCCGGTATTGGCGCGGGCCGTGCCTTTTGGACCTTTCCTGGTGAAGCCCAACGAGGCCGAACTGGCGGCCTGGGCTGGAGCGGCCTTGCGGGGTGTGAAGGAGGTGGCCCAAGCAGCTGAGCGCATGTCCGAACTGACCGGCGGCTGGGTGTTGGTCTCCCGGGGCGGTCGGCCGGGCTTCTTGGTTCATGCCAATCAAAGGGTTCGACTGACTCTGTCGCCCCCAGCCGTGCGGCCCCGGAACCGACTGGGGGCGGGGGACGCCCTGTTGGCTGGGGTGGGTTGGGCCATTTTGCGTGGGCTCCCGCCGGAGGGATGGCTGCGGACGGGCTTGGCCATGGGCGCATTGGCCACCCAGTGCCCGGCCGGCCAGCTTCCGTTGCGCCGTTGTTTGCCGGCTCTGACGCGGGCTCGTGCGGGTTCGAGCCGAGACTGAAGCGCAGGCTGTGGGGATCTGCCTCCGGGTGGAGGGGCAGGCATCGCTCGATTCCCAGTGGCAGTGTGAAAGGTTCGATGTATGTTGATGGCGTGAGCAGGGTAGGCGGTTGGCAGCGAGCGATCTGGTTTTTGGGCTTGAGCATGGGCGTGTCGCTGGTCAGTTGTGCACCTCTGGATGAGCCGCTTTCGATGGCTGACCTGCGTCGGCGCATGGTGGCCGAGCAATTGAAGGCTCCGGGGCGGGACATTACTCATTCGCGAGTCTTGCGAGCGATGGAAAAGGTGCCGCGGCATGAGTTCGTCCCGGAATCGGTTCGTGCCCATGCGTATGAAGATCGTCCTTTGCCGATCGGCTACGGGCAGACCATTTCACAGCCCTTCATTGTGGCCTTCATGACGGCGCAGTTGGATCCGCAGCCCGGCGAGAAGGTTTTGGAGGTGGGGACGGGGTCGGGTTACCAGGCGGCGATCCTGGCCGAGCTGGGGGCGCAGGTGTACACGATCGAGATTCTGGAGCCGCTGGCCGATATCGCGGCGGCTACTTTGCGTCGGCTCGGTTACACCAACGTCCAAGTACGTGCGGGCGATGGCTACTTGGGCTGGCCGGAGGCAGCACCGTTCGATGCCATCATGGTCACGTGTGCGCCGGATCATGTTCCACCTCCGCTGGTGGAGCAACTGCGGGAGGGCGGGCGAATGATCATCCCAGTGGGCCCTCCGGGGCTGCAGCAGTTGGTGGTGTTGCGCAAAAAGGAGGGTAAGCTGGAACGCCGTGCGGTCTTGCCGGTGTTGTTTGTGCCGATGACCGGGCCCAGGGCTGAACGCGTGGGCCAATGAGGGAATCAGCCGTTTCCCTTGTCCGCCGAGCTGGGCAGGGCCAAAATGCAAGCATCATCCCACGAGCCTGGGCGCAGCGGTCTCGGTATCCAGGTGCCTACAGGTAGGCCTCTCGGATTACGGGAGAAGAGCCAGCAAGGGCAGGCTCAGGCGGCCGCCAAGGTGCTGAGCCGAGTACTCAGCCGGGACTTGGCCCGCGCGGCTCGCCGCCAAGGGATGACTCCGGCCTGCACCGCCTTGTCCACCGCGGAGGTGTAAGCCCGGAGCGCTTCTTCGGCAGCCTTGCGATCCCCACTGGTCAGCGCCTCCAAGTAAGCCTTCTGGAGGCGGCGCACCCGGGTTTTGACTGCCCGATTCCGACGACGACGTCTTTCACTCACTCGGGCCGCGCGTGCTGCGGATCTCGTATTGGCCATAGCAAAACGGTTCCAATTCCATCCGGTACAAATCCAAGGCCTTGCAAATTACACGGAAGCGGTCGATTGTCAACCAGCACGTGGGACGTTTCGGCCCCGCGGTAGTGTTTTTCAATTGTCAGTTGGTGGGGATTAAGGCGGGTTGGGTTGGATGTGGAACTGGGGTTTGGATTTCCACCCTTGGGTCCAGGCCTGGGGTTGGGCCAGTAG
>Ga0209017_10000937_pt1 | contig 25122 bp, 18 predicted proteins | sample YNPBryunderm2012_FD_185812 | JGI IMG/M metagenome (GOLD analysis project Ga0209017, IMG submission 185812) | Anoxygenic and chlorotrophic microbial mat microbial communities from Yellowstone National Park, USA - YNP Bryant MS undermat 2012... ...
GGAGATATAACCAAACAATTGCTCCAAAGGAACATGAGCAGTAATTACTTTGTTTTTTCCTCGATTATCAGTGGAAATAATTTGTCCACGACGACTATTAAGGTCACCAATTACGTCACCCATGTATTCCTCAGGAACCACTACTTCCAATTTCATAATTGGTTCCATTAACACAGGATCAGCTTTTAACACAGCTTCTTTCATGGCTATTGACCCAGCTAATTTAAAAGCCATTTCCGAAGAGTCAACATCATGATATGAGCCATCATAAACTTCAACAACTACATCAACTACTGGATAACCAGCCAGAACTCCGGAAGCACAAGTTTCTTCGCAGCCTTTTTGAATAGCCGGAATATATTCTTTAGGAATTACTCCACCAACAATCTTATTGATAAATTGGAAACCTTTTCCAGTTTCGTTGGGTCTAACCCTAAGCCAACAATGGCCATATTGTCCTCTACCACCCGACTGACGAATATATTTACCTTCAGCCTCGACTTCTTTCCTAATAGCCTCTTTATATGCTACTTGAGGAGCCCCTACATTAGTTTCTACTTTATGTTCTCTTCTCATTCTATCAACGATAATTTCTAAATGCAACTCTCCCATACCACTCAAAATAGTTTGTCCTGTTTCTTCGTTAGTAGTTACTCTTAAAGAAGGATCTTCCTGTAATAATTTAGCTAAAGCTATACCCATTTTTTCTTGGTCGTTTTTGGTTTTTGGCTCAATAGCTACGGAAATTACTGGCTCGGGAAAGTTGATCGACTCAAGTAGTAAAGGAGTATCTTTAGCACACAAAGTGTCACCAGTGCGAACATCTTTCAGACCTACAAAAGCAGCTATTTCCCCGGCATAAACCTCTTCTATATCTTCTCGATGATTAGCGTGTAACAAAACTACTCGACCAACACGTTCTTCTTTTCTAGTGCGTGGGTTAAAAATAGTGTCGCCTTTTCTTACTACTCCAGAATACACTCTGAAGAAAGTTAAACTACCAAATTGATCAGAAGCAATTTTAAAAGCTAAAGCAGCAAATTTTTCATTCTCGGAATGTTTTAGGTAAATAATTTTACTTTCGTCGTTAGGATCGTGAGCTGGAACATCGGGCAAATCTACTGGCGAGGGTAAATATTCACAAACTGCATCCAATAATGGTTGAACACCTTTGTTTTTTAAAGCAGAACCACACAAGATAGGATGTAGTTGACAATTAATAGTACCTTTACGGATAGCTTGTTTGAGTTGAATAGGGTCTATTTCTTCTCCGTTTAAATATTTTTCCATAATTACATCATCAACTTCAGCAACTTTTTCTACCAATTTTTGGTAATATTCGTCTCTTAAAGCTTGCAAATCTGCAGGCACTTCTTCGTAACGAATATCTTTACCCAGATCGTCATAGTAAACAATGGCCTTGTTACTAATAATATCTACCAAACCGCGAAAAGTATCCTCTCTACCAATCGGTAATTGCATCACCAGACCGTTATCGGTTAACCGATCTTTAATGCTTTGCACATCAGCAAAAAAGTCGGCTCCAGTACGATCTAGTTTGTTAATAAAACAAATTCTAGGAACATGGTATTTTTCAGCCTGCCTCCAAACCGTCTCTGATTGAGACTCTACTCCAGCTACACCATCAAAAACCGTAATTGCACCGTCAAGCACACGTAAAGATCTTTCTACCTCAATAGTAAAGTCTACGTGTCCTGGAGTATCGATAATATTAAATCTGGTTTTACGATCTTTATCTGCTCCGTAAACCCACTCTGGTGCAGGCCAAAAAGCTGTGGTGGCTGCAGCAGTAATGGTTATTCCTCTCTCTCTTTCTTGCTCCATCCAGTCCATAGTAGCTTCACCTTCGTGAACTTCTCCAATTTTGTGAATTCTACCAGTGTATAACAAGACTCTTTCGGTAGTAGTAGTTTTACCGGCATCAATATGAGCAATAATTCCAAAGTTCCTAACTTTATGAATAGGTACACTACGAGGCATAAACAATATTAAAATTGAGTTACGGCTTAACAATCTTAATTTGTCAAGCAATCTGCTTTTTGCTAAACGTTCTTAAATTAGATGTACACCCTTAAAAAGTTGACAAAATTATTTTCTTTTACTTTAAGACTTCTTAAGTCTCAATTAGTCTTCTTCCAAAGAAAGTCGGATTGAAAAAATTCAAATTTTTCGTAAAATCAATTCAAAAATCAATTCAATTAAATCTCTAAGTTCTTATGATCAGAACTTATCAACCAAAAAAAAGGCAAAGAAGACGTACTACTGGTTTTTTAGCTAGGATGAAAACTAGAAAAAATGGTAGATTAAGTAAGGTTTTAAGAAGGAGAATGTTAAAAGGTAGATGGCGTTTAACTCCATCTTTTAGGTAACCATTTGCTTGATAAAGTTGGAAAAATGTGTTAGCTAAAAAACATCGCTTTAGTAAGCAAAAAGATATACAAAAAGTGTTTCGCAGTAAGTTTGTTAGTAGAACTGATGATTTTAAAATTTTTTTGACCTTAGATACTAACAATCAAGCTTTTAAGTTCTTAGTCTTTGTGCCTAAAAAAGTGTCTAAAAAAGCTACTGAAAGACATAGAATTAAACGTAAGGTCATGGCTGCCATAAAGTTAATTGTTAAAAACAGCAATATTCCAGCAAGTGTTAGCTGCATTATTCAGATAACCAACAAAAACCTACTTTACAAAAAAGTAAATTCTCTTTATGAAAATCTTAATACCTTGTTAGGTAAACAGTTTTTCGCTGCCTGTAAACAAAATTATTTGAAACCATCAACTCTTAAGCCGAGTTAGCTCAGTGGTAGAGCAGTGGCCTGAAGAGCCTCGTGTCGTCAGTTCGATTCTGACACTCGGCACCAAAAAAATTCTAACAAAAATCAAGCAACTTGAATAAGTTTTTTGGACAAAACTAAAAGCAAAACCACCAATTTAAAACTAGTTCAATCTAGCACTATTAATCTTATATTAACATTTTTTACCCAGTTAAATCCTTATTAGAAGTAAAAACTCTTTGCCGAGAAATTGTGTTTTTATGTTTCTAGTTTATTAGTTTTAATTTGTAATTTAGTTAATTGTCAATTATGCACGGTAAATCTTTTAATGCTGACAAAGCCGATAATTCTAATCGAAAAAGTCATAGTTTACCTCAATCGTTAAATGGCGATTATAAAAATAGTAGCAGGAATTTACTAACAAGGCAACCCAATACTTTAAACAAAATTGAAAATAGGACTAGGGCTATAGTTACTAGCAAACCTATGTTTCTTAGTAGAAAGTCTGAAGATAGTTATTCAGTGAATAACAACAATTTAGCTTTCAATAGTCAACCTACTTTTAGTGTTTTAGAGCAATCTAATCAAGAATTTTTTGGAAATCCCATAGCTAGCAATTCTCCTAAATCTTTTCCGTCTGGAAAACCAGTTCGTATTATCCCTATTGGAGGAGTTAACGAAGTGGGAATGAACATGACTGTTTTGGAATACGATGACGAAATGATAGTAATCGATACCGGCATGGGTTTTGGTGGTGGAGAAAAATTTCCAGGTGTAGATTACGTTATTCCAGACACTTCTTACATTGAGCAAAATCGCCATAAATTAAAAGGAATAATTTATACTCACGGGCACTTAGATCATATCGGTGGAGCTCCATATATATTACCTAAACTAGGTAATGTACCAATTTTTGGTTTACCCTTAACACTAGGTTTACTAAAAAATCGGTTAGCCGAATTTGAACTTCAAGATAACTATATCATGAAAGTAGTAGAACTAAATCGTAGTCTAAAATTAGGTAATTTTACCATTCACTTCTTTCGTTTAAACCACTCTATTCCAGATAATTTTGGAATGGCAATAGACACCCCTATGGGAAGAGTTTTATACTGTACCGATTGGAAATTTGATAATACTCCATTTGATGGTCAATTATCAGATTATGCTAAATTAGGACGCTTTGGAGACGAAGGAGTACGTCTACTAATGACTGATACTTTAGGTGCCCTAAGACCTGGTTATTCCATGTCTGAAAAAGTGATTGGTGAAACCATCAACCAAATTTTTGCCAAAGCAGAAGGTAGAATCTTATTTACCACTTTTGCTAGTACCGTAGCTAGATTACAACATGTAGTTAATGCCTGTATTTTATACAATCGTAAGCTAGTACTCTTAGGTAGATCGATGATTAGCACTTTTAATACAGCTTACGAATTAGGTAAGATTAAAGTGCCCAAAGGATTGGTTATTGAGGTTAACCAAATTAACGATTTACCCCCAGAAAAAGTGGCTATTCTGCTTACCGGATCTCAAGGTGAAGATAACGCAGCCCTTAATCGTATAGCCAGAGATGAGCATCCACAAATTAAACTCCAAGGAGGAGATACCGTAATTTTTTCCAGCAGCGCAATTCCAGGCAACGAAGAATCTGTGCAAGACCTAATGTCTCGAATTGCTAAAAAAGGTGTTGAAGTTCTAAACCATAAAGAGTTTGATATTCATACTTCCGGACACGCGGCCGTTGAGGATATTAAAATGATGTTAGCTTTAACTAGACCAGAATATGTTCAGCCTATCCATGGAGAATACTTTATGCATCAAAAACTAGCTAACATTGCTGTGTCTATGGGTATGGATAGGAACAACATTCTAATTGGGGAAAACGGACAAATTGTAGAAATGCGCTCAGATAAAGTAGTATTAACTGATAATAGAGTGACTGATAGTTATGTACTAGTTGATGGAAGTGGTATTGGGTCGGTATCACAAGTAGTTTTGGAGGAACGTAAAACTATGTCCTCACAAGGTGTAATCATAGTAGTCTTATTAATCAATAAACAAAAAAGACTAGTTGGTGGCCCAGAAACTATTAGTCGAGGTTTTGTATACATGAAGAATAATCAAGAGCTATTTCAACAGTTGGAACAATTGATAAGACAAAAGTTTAACAGCTTATTAATTGATCCTAAATCTACTACCTACTTTAGTGAACTTAGGGCCAACTTAAAACAAATTATTGGCGATTTTATTTACGAAATAACTGAAAAAAATCCAATGATTATTCCAGTAGTAGTTCAGGTTTAATTTAGTAGTCAATAAAACCATCTTTACCATTAAAGATGCTCAAAATTAAATAATGAGATCTTCTTAAAACTAAATCTTAGTTTAATTATTTGTGTTTACATTTTGGTATTTTTGCATGGTGGTTTGCACAATTTTAGCAATTTTAAAAGCATCTGAAATAGAAACCTGAATATGAGTAGGTAAGTTTAAAATTCTCTTTTTCGTTAGTCGATCAACTACAAGCAAGTCTTCTAAATTCAAATTTAACTTAGACCAATTGACTTTCTGATTAGTGGCAAATAAATTTTGGTACCAAACTCCTAAAAAGATTCCTTGTTTTCTACAATTAAAAAGAATTTGCTCATAAACTAGCTCAGGATTTGTTAAATTAAACTTTTCTAGATTCAGAGGAAATCTTAAATAACCTGCTTCAGGGTAAAAAGCTATACCTAGTTGCTGGCTATAAATTTTAGCAACTTGTCGGCGATGCTGTAAAAACCTGTTCAGTTTATTTAACTGTTGCCAAAGTAAAGGACTCAACCTAGCAGAGTATTTAGCTCCGAAAAATTTACTAGTACCCAAAGATTCTTCCACAGTATAAACTGGCGGTATCCAGTTAATTAAATTTAAAAAAAATAATCCCAATTTGCCAATTCCTAAATGATATAAAGGTAAAATCCAACCAGCAAAAAGTGTAAATATAAGACTACCAATAACTTTACGTCGGCTTAAACTAGGCAATTGTTCATAAAGTTGAGTTAGTTGAAACTGCCAAGCAGGATTTGGTTGGTTAAGTACCGCTGCTCCACCAATTACTGAAGAAACTACCTTGTCTCGACCAAAACTGAATATGCTAGCCTGACCAAAAGTACCAGCTAAACGACCACGAAAAGTAGCGCCTAAAGCTTGAGCACAATCTTCTATTAAAATTAGATTATAACGTCTACAAATTGCTTGTACTTGATCCATGTCCAAAGTAATACCGAAAGTATGTTGGATAATCCAAACTTTAGTTTTGGTAGTAATTTTAGGTTCTATTTTTTGAAGATCAAAATTAAAAGTTTCTGGTTCAATATCACACACTATTGGTTTATAACCACTTTGCCAAACTGCATTGAGCACCACTATACAAGAAAACCCTTGAATTAAAACCTCCGTATCTTTAGGTAAATCCAAACTTTTTAATAGTAAGTACAAAGCTGTACGCCCACTATCAGTTAGGTATAACTGATTACAATCAGTTAACTGTAAATACTTTTGAAACCAAAGTCGAACTTTATCCGTAAATTCGTTATATTTTCTCTCAAACCCAAGTAATATTTTTAAGGCTAGCCAAGCGTCATCAATCTCAAAATTAGGAGCAATTTCTGGGTTGATGAATTTAAATCTACCAAACATGAAAACCAAAGTACGTAAGCATACTAAGCTAAAAGCAATCTAATTTTTACTTAGCTAAATTAAACCAAACAAAATTTACTCCTTGATTTTGTAAATATTGAATATCAACTACTTGACCTTCTTGCAAGTTGTTTGCTAATACAAATCCAGCTTTAACCTCTAAAACAAATTGGGCCGGACTTTCTGATACATATTTTTTGTCAGCATTGTTAGGAGTTGTATTTTCATAGATTTTTACAATCTTACCAGAACTGTCCATAAAAATTAAATCTAGAGGAAAATTTACGTTTAACATCCAAAAACTAAGCTCTTTTTCTTCAGGAAAGACAAACAACATACCACAGCGATCACAAATGCTATCTCGAAACATCAAACCTCTCCGATGTTCTTCTGGTTTCAAAGCTAACTCTAACTTTTCGAAATCAATTCGAACCAATTTTTGCTCCACAGTGCTTACTTTAGGATAGTCTTTAGGCTTATCTTTGGGCTTATAAACAGAATAAGTCAATATACCGACAAAAACTAAAATCAGTAAAACTATTATGGCCAGAATTATATTCCTATATTCTCCAGAAAACAATTGTTTAAAAAGTTCAATCCAGTAACCTAAAGAATTAGCAAGCTGGTTAGGTTGATTAACAGATGTAGATTCTGTTGAATTAGAAAAAGTTTCCGAAGCGGTTTCGGATTGAGAATTTGGCAGATTTTGATTGGACATAAGCTTTTTGTTATTTTGTGGAGCCGAATGTCGGACTCGAACCGACGACCTACGGTTTACAAAACCGGTGCTCTACCAACTGAGCTAATTCGGCCTTACTTTAATCACTAAAAATAAGCTTATATAAGAAAAATGTCAAGATTTTACAGCCGACTATACTTCAAAAAGCTTTCGATTAAACTACCAGATATACCCAAGCTTACAGCTACCGCTAAAACGTTTAAAAAAATACTTAGATAACTACCAGTAACGCTAACTCCAGGAATTAACCAAATTACAAACCCAACTCCAGCCAAACTAATAAGCACATTAGCTAAACCAAAAGTGAAAAAATTAAAAGGTATAGCAAAAAATTTAAGAACAGGTAAAATTGTCCAATTTAACAAGGTTAACAATAAAATAAATAGAAAGGCAGCCGTAAAATTACGTACTTCAAAATCTGCTAAAATTCCGTCTAATAGTAGAATTACTAAAGAGTTAACTACTAAGTAGACTAATACGCGCAACATAACCAATTATTGGCAGTAAAATTTTTTTGTTAAATGTCAAATTCGGCAATCACAGGTAAATGATCAGAAACCGTTACCTTAGGTAAGTAACTATCACGTAATACTAAATCTCTATAAAAAATATAATCTACCAGTACTCCTTGTGGCAAATCTCCGTTGAAAATGGCAGGGTGAATTTCGGGATTTAAAGAATTTAGACTATTTTGATTGGCCATTTGTAATTTTTGACTAATTCTAAAAATAGAATAAGACAAAGGGTGAATATTAAAATCACCGGTTAAAATAGTAGGCATCACTTTAGAATTATCTAAAAAATTCAAAATACGTTCTGCATGCTCGAAAGTTTGTAAATTTTCGGTACATTTTTCAGTTACCCGAAAATGAGTAGTGATGTTTTTAATATAAATATTGCCCAATTGCAAAACAGTGTACAAAATAGTAGTAGGTAACTTCATTGACCCTATCAACCTAGAAGCTTTCTGTAATATCTCAGTAGGTTGTGGTTGGTATAATTCGTGATTTTGATCGATAATTTGTAAGGGTTGATCATATAGACAACCATAATCTAAAATTGGCAATTTAGACAAAATGGCATTGCCAAAATAACCAATAGTGCCGTCCTCATTACGCAAACCAAAACTAGGTATAAATACACCTTCTAAACCAAATTTCGATTTAATTAGTGACCAATAATCCACTCCTTGACGACGACAAATGTTTTTTTCGGGACTAAAACCGCTAAAATTAGGAGTGGTGACCTCTTGAAAATTTAAAACATCTGGCTTTTGATCAGCGATAAAATCTAGTAAGTAATCTCCACAATTAAAACCCCAAACATTTAATTGTAAGACTTTCATAAAAGTACACAAAGAATGTGTTACTGTGAAAAACAAAAAAGATTTTACTGAATTGTAAAGTTTTTTAGTAAAAAAGCCCATACTATGGGATAAATAAAGAAAAAATCATGATAGATTTTATTGGCTCGCAATTATTATATAATAGCCTATCTCCAGTTTAAGATAGCTAACCAAACCGTTCATCACATATATGAAACTATATCTAATCGTTTGATAGCACGGCTAAACCGAAAAACTTTGTTAATTTGGTCAAATTCTCACAAGACCAAAACTACTACTATAACCAACAAACAAAATTGACTAAATGATTTAATTAAGACTAATTTTTTACTAAATTAACTTTTCATTATGAAAATCGAACCTAAACCCACCACAGATACCTCAGAAAAAGAAGAATTTTTAGCCAAAATAATCATACTAGTATTTCTAGTTATGATTTTAGCTATTACTAGTTTTTTCGTTTTTATGGTTTTAAGTGATAGAAATTCAGAAGATGAATCAATTGAACTTTCTAGATTGGAAAGATAGAGAATTAAATTATGCTTGAGTTTTTAGTTGCAATAAGTCGCCACTTATCTCTCTGAATAGAGAGATTTTAGTTTTATCGTTTTTAACTAGAATCACTTCAACTAAATAATTCTTCAATGGGTTCACACCGTTTTGACTAATTTGAATTTCGTTTTCTAAAGAGTTCGCTTCAAAGCGATATTGTTTCTCACCGTCATATACAATAGCCTCAATGCCTCCTTGATTTTGGCTAAAGACTTGAATCTTACAAGGATTTTCGGCGCACCAAGTAACGCTAATTTTATCTAGAGCGACTGTATAAGTAAAACTACCCAAATCAAAACCGTTTTCTTCAAAGAGAATCGTGTTTGTTCCCAAATTGCCTCCAACTTCTACATAACAACTATCTCCTTGCCAATGAGTTAGCAAATTACTTTTAACTCCAGTTTCCGATAATAAACTAGCGTTACAAAAACGAGTTTTAAATTTAAAAATCTGTTTCTGATTAAAAGTAATCTGACTATTAGCTTTTTGAATACCAAATTCTGGTGTATTGAGAGTAATATCTCTATTACCTAAATAAATAGATAGAGATTTCGTTCTACTAACTGAACTAATCCCAGCTCGTACGTCTAAACTAAGATCTAAAAACTTTTGATCTAAAATTTTTCTCAAATCCTGACTGGTTAGCTTGTTAGCCTTGATAGACAGTTTGCTAAAGCCATTTAGGACTATAGTTTCTTCTGAGCGCCCGTTAATTTGCCATTTCATCACCCCTTTTTCTACCGGTCTACCATTGATATCAGTAATTGGTGAGGTTAATAATTCTAGCTCGATTTCGTCACGTTCGTTTACTCTAACCTGAGGAGCTAAAACAAACAAACTATTAGGCTCTCCTGAAATATGTTTCACTATCTGGTTAAATAATTTGTCGCCCACTTGAAGCTGAATCAATCCATATCCGTTATCTCGATTTTGGTTAAGATTCCAGTCAAATTGGCAACTGTTAGTTTCAATATCTACAGGTGACCTAATTTCAGAAACACTGTTTTGACTCTTGAAATAACTAAGTTTACATTCTTCTATACCAGAATCCAAATTACCAATTCCTAATTTAAGTTTATTATCACTATTTAAATAATTAGGAAGATTTGGAAAAGTTAGCGTTTGTTGGTCTTTTAATTGAACTACCTCAACTATTTTTTCTTTTAGAATTTTATTATCTGGAGATAACAAAACTAATTTCATTTTTTCTAAATTAAATAGGCTGGAAGGGGCAATAATCTTGGCAAATCCATTGTCAATGGTGACAGGGTAATCAGCAATTAAGCGTGGTTCAACTTCAACTACCAAATCAATTGCTTGGTCTTCTTCTTCTAGTTTAGCCACGGTTTGTCTAGTCAAATCAAAAATTTGTAATTTTAAATCACTGGCATAAGTAAGATTACCGTAGGCGTCAGTAACTGGACCAATAATGAAATTATTGGCATAATTCTTGACTGCTGGTTCGTACTCTAAACCTAAAAAACCATAGGTATCAGGTACTCCAGGAGATAAATAAAGTTGTCTACTTTGATTTATTGGATTAGTTAAATTTTCTCCAAAAAAGGTCACTAAGAGGGGTCCACTTTTGGTTAATTTACCTTTTGGTACCGTAATTTTGCAAACACCATCAGTAATTTTACCCTTTTCTACAATTGGCACCGGTCCGGAATTGGTTTGGTAAAAATTGACTCCACACTCGGCTTCTTTAACTAAACTACCACTTCTATCTAAAATGTTTTCTAATTTTAGTTTTAACTCTTGACCCACTCTGATAACCTCGGAATTTTCTACAATCACCCCACTTAAAGCAAAACCTATACTTTGATCATTAAAAGTCAAACCAACAAAATCGCTATATCTACCATCGGCTAGTTTAATAAAAATTGAATAAAACCCACCTCTAGGAAATTCTGAGCCAGGAATATTTAAAAATAATTGGCCATTCACAACTTGAATTGGAATACCACCAAAATTCGTAATTTCCTTAAAATCTCCGCTATTAGGATGCCAGATTCCTAATGTAGCGTTACCGTTATAAAAATTAGGTAAATTATTTAAATCTAAAATATTGTTGGCTAAAATTTGTACGCTACTACCGACAGATAAATTAGAATTCACTAGTTGGACTGGAATTAAATTATTAGACTTTGGTAAAAACAAAACTTGTGCCGATTTAGAAGTATTTTTTAACCTAATTTGGTAAACTCCACTACCTTCTTTGAAACTAGAGTCATCCAAAACCGTCTTACAGGTTCTATCTCTCTGTACTATTGCCTCAACTGAGGCCACTAATTTTTCGTCTTTAAAAATTTCAAACGTACATTTTTCGCCTTTAGGAAAATCGTTTAAACTCATTACTTGCTTGGCTATTACAGGAACTAAACCGTTGATAGACTGGTTGTTAAACGGTAAATTTAAACTAGCTAAATCACTTGGTTTAAATTGGTTATTGACCCCTTCAACTGCAAATTGAATAATTCGACTAAACACTTGTTCATCATCACTGATAAACAAAGCTGTGTAATTTCCAGGATTTACCTTTTCCAAGGTGGTTAAACACTCTGATTGAATTCCCAATTGACAAGCCAAGCTAGCCACCACCTCCCCGGTTTCTTTTTGTGAGACAAAAATTTTACCTTTAACAGAAGGTGATAACAGGTCTGGCTGGTCGTTTTTGTCCGTAGTAGATAATTTTAAATTTATTTTTTCATCTTTTTTAAAATTGGTTTTGTTGGCTTCTAGGTTTAGTAAATTGTTTTTATTTAGTGAACTTTTAACTTTAGTAAACACTCTATTGGTGCTTGTGTTTTGCACCCCCTCTCTATTTTTGAAGGTGAGACTCGCTACCAAAGTTAAAAATTCAAAATCATCATTAGTTAACACACCAAACACTGTATACTCAGTTCGCTCACCAGCAGATAATAAAGAAATTGTAAACACATTACCCAAAGGCTGAATCTCTTTTGGTCGAAAACTGTTGGTATTTAAAACAGCCTTTTGCCAAGAAACTGAATTTTGAGTTGACTTAAACTCAACGTTAAGATTATTAATTGGTTCAAAAATACTGGTGTTCTGTATAGTAATTACCGCTTCCACTTGACTACCTACTTTGTAAACATCTTTCTCAATCAGCCTTAAAGAAGCAGATACAAACGCACTTTCTGGTGAAGCCTGACCTTGATTTCTAAAACCAGAAAAAATTGCATAACCTAAAAAAGCTGCTACAATAGCATAAGCCACAATTACTGAGCCAACAAAACTAAATTTTGGCCACAACTTGATAGATCTTTCTCTCTGTATCCATTTTTTACCTTGCTGTGATTGGCGAGGTGTATGTATCTTATAGGAAAGATTATAGGCAGGCATAAATTTGTTTTTGTCTTAGTATTAGTTTACGAAATTATAATACAAATTTTCTTTTCAAGCAAACTAAAATTAGACCTTCTTAGCAGGAAAGGAGTTATCCTGTTTTAGGACATTGGAAATTTTTTATGATAATTTACGATAATCCTCAGAAATTAATTTAACTCAAAAATAACTCCAATTTTTAAAAAAACACGTGTTTTTGGTTCTCAAATAGTCTAAAGAGAAGACCTCTTGAAAACCGAATAGTTTGTAAAAGCTTTTTCCAAAAAGTAATGTTGATTAAAATAGTCCATAAGCTCGTAGTTAGTTGAATAGAGCTTATCGAAGTTGGCAACAATTAAATATTTTGGCTGGTTTTTTTCAGCATCTTCAATAAATTTTTGATTAAATTGAAAACCAAATTTTTCTCTGTAATCTAACAATGGATGGGAAGCAGAAACATACCTTACACCCGGTTTACGCTCTGTGAGATAATAAAAAGTACTGCCATAAACGTAAGCAATTATCGCGTCTTCTTCTGTTGTGTTAGCTTTAATATATTCAGCTACTAATAATTTTTCCTGAAAATCGTTGTTTACCTGGCCAAAAAAGAAATTATATGGCTGTTTCCAAGAAAATATAAAAGATCCTATAAAACTAACTATCATTAAATTTAAGATCATTTTGTCAAAACACGTTGGTTGAACCATCTTACTTAAGGAAAAACCAGTTAGAACTGCCAAAATCGGTACTATCATTAAATAGTAATACGGGTAGAAAGTACCTAGCATTACCACATATATAACTGAGATAATTAGCCAACTTACAATAAACGGAGGGTTACTCAATTCGGTCTGAGAAAACAGTGTTTGTTTTCTAAATAGATAAAACGCCGCAACTAGCAAAGATAAAATAATCGGAAAAATTATGAAAATAAAAATTAATTGGCCAGAGACTTTACCAAGCCAACCAGTAGCCAAATATTTTGAATTAAACAAAAAACTAGCGATAAAAAAATCGTATAAGCTATCGTTAAGATAAAAATAAATCAACCAAAAACAAATATGCATTAGTATTGGTAAACCAAGAAGAAAAAGAATTTTAGTTAATTTAATGAATGACATTTGTTTTACTTTAAAGAAAAGCAAATCAATTAATACAGGTACAAAAAACAATATAAAATTAGGCTTTAAAAAAAATAAGACAGATACACTTAAGCCAGAAATCAATAAATAAAACCATTTTTCAGATTTCCAAAAATAAAAATAGGCAAGGTAAGAAATAAGTAAAAAAATTATTCCCAAGTTTTCGTTATTATTCCCCCCTGCCGAAATATGTGACAAATTAATCCAAAAAACGTAAATTATTACAGATAAACGCACTTTTAAATTAGTTTCTAGTTGGCTGTTATCAGAAAACAAAAACCGAAGCAGTTGATAAAATAAAACCACTCCTAGAAAAGAAAATATGGTAATCACCAAACGATGGATCCAAAGGTTATCACCTCCTAAAAGATATAATAGAGCATTGAACAAAAAAATCATTGGTGGTTTGTGATCCCAAGTAGTCAGATATAGCTTACCTCCTGTAACCCAGTCTTGAGCTACTGTCCAAAATATCCAGTGATCGTTATCAATAGGGTAAAACCAAGTGTTTAGCCTAGTTAATAAATAAAAACCTACTAAAAAGGCAAAAAATTGGTAATTAGTTAGTTTTTGTAAAAAAGTTCGGCAATGACTTATAATTAGCCAGAAAAGACTAAACATAGTAAGATCACTACAAAATAAATTATTAAAGTTTAATCGATCTTAGTTGGTTTAACTTGGTTGTATATGCTTCTAAATCTGAAATTTCCAATTGAGCTACATTATCTTTATAAGCTGCCTTAACTACTGCAACGGTTACCACTTCCAGTAATCTCGGATCTAAAGGTTTAGGTATAATGTATTTTTTACCAAACTCTAACTGTTGATCTTGATATATCGTTTTTACTACTTCAGGCACTGGTTGCCTGGCCAATTCAGCCAAGGCATAAGTTGCCGCTAGCTTCATTTTATTAGTAATTTTAGTTGCTCGCACATCTAAGGCTGCTCGAAAAATGTAAGGAAAAGCTAAAAGATTATTAATTTGGTTAGGATAATCTGATCTACCAGTAGCCATAATTATATCGGACCTGGTTTGGTAAGCTAAATCATAAGCAATTTCTGGATCTGGATTAGCTAAAGCAAAAACTATCGGATTGTTATTCATAGATAATAACATTTCTGGGGTTAACACGTCTTTAACCGATAATCCTATAAATACATCAGCCCCAACAATTACTTCCGCTAAGGATCGAGCATTAATGTCAGTCACCCAAATTTCTTTGTATGTATTCATATTTTCAGTCCTTCCTTGATAAATTACACCCATAGAGTCGCATAAATAAATATTGTTTTTAGCTACTCCTAAATTAACTAAGTGTTGAGCACAAGCAATACCTGCTGCTCCGGCACCATTGATCACCACTTTAACTTGGTTAATGGATTTATTTACTAACCATAACGCATTTACAATTCCCGCACCTACTACAATGGCGGTGCCATGTTGATCATCGTGAAAAACAGGTATGTTCATTGTTTGGTTTAGTTTTTCTTCTATATAAAAACATTCTGGAGCCTTAATATCTTCCAAATTAATAGCACCAAAAGTAGGCTCCAAAGATTTTACAATTTGAATTAACAAATCTGGATCTGAGCAATCTAACTCTAAGTCGAAAACATCAATACCAGCTAATTTTTTAAATAATAAACCCTTACCTTCCATTACTGGTTTAGACGCCAAGGCACCCAGATTACCCAAACCCAGAATAGCTGTGCCATTGGAAATCACAGCCACTAAATTACCTTTATTAGTGTAGTCATAAACAGTTTTTGGATTTTGGCTAATTTCCATGACTGGATAGGCTACTCCTGGACTATAAGCCAGAGCTAGGTCACTAATGGTATTAACGGCTTTTTTAACTTTAATTGACAGTTTGCCAGGAGTTGGATAACGATGGTAGCTCAAAGCTTGGTTTTTTAAATCCAAAAACATAAGTTTTAAATTTAAAGGGGGTAGCAAAATGTGACAATCCTCGATAAATGTCAATTAAATTGGTTAATTTTCAATATGTCTCACAATCAACAATCTATAGATAAAAAACTCAAAAGACCATTAAACCAGAAAACCAAAAAATTTTTTGAAATCCTAAGTATTAGTTTAATTAATTGGACGGTGTTTTTTATCGGACTTAGTTTTTTTAATCAATTTTTCTACCAAAATTTCAACCCTTTTTTAACAATTATAGACTCGTTAATCAATGCCTACTATATTGGCCCTCAACCAGATAAAACGAGCTTTCAAAAAGGTCAACTAAAAGGTTATGTATCTGCCTTACAAGATCCTTACTCTACTTTTTTAGATCATCAAGAAATTCAACATCTAGAAGATGATTTGAACCAAAAATATGTTGGTATAGGTATTAAATTAATTGCTGAAAATAAACTTATCAAAATTATCGAAGTACTGCCTAACAGTCCCGCTGAGAAAGTAGGTTTAATGATTAATGATATCATTTTGGAGATAGATGGAGAAAGTGTTTTAGGCAAGCCTCTGGAGGTTATATCTAAAAAGATTGTTGGAGAAAAAAATACTAAATTAAAGCTAACCATTTTACGAAATACAGAAAAAATTGTTGTAGACATCACACGAGACTTGGTTCAGTTACCTCAAATCTTTTTTCAGCAAAAAGAGACAGTAGGTATTATTAAAATTAATTCTTTTGGAAATAACATAGACCAAGAAATGTTGATGGTAGTTAACCAAATAAGCAACAGTAATATAGATAAGCTTATTTTAGATTTAAGAGATAATAATGGAGGTTTTTTAGAAGGAGCAATAGATGTTAGTTCTTACTTTGTACCAACAAATTCTGTTATAGCTATCGAAAAAACTAAAACAACCGAAAAAATTCATTTATCTAAAACTAAAGAAATCAACCTACTAAATTATCCTTTAGTTATTTTAATAAACCAAAAAACTGCTTCCGCAGGGGAAATTACTGCTTCAGCAATTAAAGAAAATAATCCTGAATCTATTTTAGTTGGACAAACTACCTTTGGTAAAGGTGTAATTCAAAGTGTTTTCAAAGTAAAAGATATTGGTTATTTGAAATTAACCACCGCCGAATGGTTAACTAAACAAAGAAAAACAATTAATCAGCTAGGTATCGAGCCAGATATTAAACTACCTGACGAAACTGATAATCTAACCTTGATTTTACAAAAATTTGATTGGGAAAATAAGCAATTCTTAGATTAAGATAGATAGTTTTTTAACGAAAACACGTGTTTTAGTTTATAGTTGTGACCTAGGTTGACCAAGTCTTAACTTGTGATTCAAAGAATCAACAGCTTAATACTTAATTAAGCCAATAACAGATATCAGAACGAATAAGCAATTTAAAAATTAAAACCAGAACTATTGCTGTGGTTAATTTTGTCAACTATAAGTTGGCTAATCTATAAAAATCATTATAGTTAAAACTATACTTTAAAAACTGCTACTGGTAAATCAGGAAACAACAGTTTTACTTTTCTTTGAAAATCAACTGGTTGCCCTTTAGTTATGTATATTTTGACCAATCCGGTAACTGTTGAGATTTCGGAATGTTTTCGAAGATATCGCTCAAGACCAGTAGCTATAACTTTAGACTGATTGACCAAGATAAAAGTTTTATTTTGTAAAAATTTAGTTAGTTTGGCGCTGATTAAATCGAAAATTATGGGATAATGGGTGCACGCTAGAACAAAAAATTTATACTGTGAAATTTTCGGGTTATTTAAACTTTGCTCTAAAATTTGATCTATTAAAGCATAGTCAAGCAACTCGATAGCTGCAGCCAAATCAGTAAAAGCCAGACAATCTACCTGGTTATATCCAAGCAGAGCTAACTCTTTTAAATAAAACCCCGATTGACAAGTGACATTAGTAGCCAAAAATAGTACAGGCTCCTGATTAGGATTAATAGAAACTATTTGTTCAATAGTAGGTTTAACTATACCCAAGACTTTACGATTTTGATAGTGAGAATTAACTTTTAACCAAGTTTGTTGTAAATATCTAATAGCCACACTAGTAGCTGTATTGCAAGCTAAGATTACCAACTGACATCCTTGATTGAATAAGTATTCTACTCCGCTTTTAGTAACAGCCAAGACTCCGTCTGAATTTTTGTTTCCTAGTGGAAAATTCTGAGTGTCGGCCAAATATATAATTTCAGTATTTGGTTTAAGTTTTAAGAATTCGTTAACTACCGATAAACCACCAACTCCAGAGTCGTAAAAACCAATCATATTTTATTTTGATAACTAAAAGAATTAAAATAATTTTGAGCTTTAGTAAAATTACCTTGAGCTAAGTCAGCCAAAAATTGAACTAAATTGTCTGCAACTAAGTTTACAAAATCCAACTCTAAATTAGATAGTTTTGCTAAAACAAAAGTTTCACTACGCAACCGGTTACTTATTGGTCTGATGCCTATCTTTAACTTCCAAACAGATTTTTTCGATATTCCCAAAAAACATAAATGTTTATAAACATTTTCAACACCTTTATGTCCTCCACTTCCTCCATTATTTACCAATTTTAGCCTAGTTTCCAATTGATCACTATCATCTTGTAACAGAAAAATTTTTAAGTCATCTGGTTTTAATTTAAGATAATTTATAAATTCACTAATAACTTCGCCACTCTCATTCATATAACCTAAAGAATATAAAAAATACACCGCTTGGTTAACTATCAACGTCTTAGCATAAGCAAATTTAGTTTGCATCTCCCAGGTTAAATTAACTTTTTTAACTAACATTTCAATCAATAATCGACCTACATTGTGTTTAGTGTATAAGTATCGGGAATGGTTATTTCCTAAACCATAAATAAGTAACATATAGCTTTGCACTAATTAAAATAATACAAACAAGCTGGTATTTTGTTAACTAGCTTCCACTGGTAGAATATCTTTAACCAACTCGTTAAATTCTTCGTATTCCAAAACTTCCTTATCTAATAAGGCTAAAGTAATCTTCTCTAAATAGTCTCTGTATTGACGTATGACTTTTTGAGACTCAGTGTAGCAAGCTTGTAAAATTTTCTTGATTTCGTCGTCAATTAACTTAGCCGTCATATCACTATAAATAGTTTCTTTTTCTACCATTTCTTTACCCAAAAAAGACATGTGTTTCTCTTCTTGAAAAGCAACGGGTCCTAAATCGCTCATACCAAATCTAGTTACCATATTTCTAGCTATTTCCGTAGCCCTAGCTAAATCGTTAGAAGCACCGGTACTAACTTCTCCGTAGACTTCTTGTTCAGCTATATAACCACCAAATAAAACGCTAATTTCAGCCAAGAATTCACTCTTTTTTATAGTCAAAGCTTCTTGATCTCCACTATCCGAAAAAGTATAACCAGCTGCTTTACCTCTAGGAATAATGGTTACTTTTTGCACTTTTTTAGCCTTAGGTAAGATGGTTGCTACCAAGGCATGTCCAGCTTCGTGATAAGCTGTTAATTTCTTTTGTTGTTCAGTAATTAATTTACTTTTTAAAGCTGGGCCAAGCATTACTTTTTCAATAGCTTCTCGAAGAAGATCGTTAGTGATAGCTGTTTTCCTTTCTCTAACAGCTAAAATTGCTGCTTCGTTAACCACGTTCATTAAATCAGCACCACTAAAGCCAGGAGTTCTTTTAGCAACTATACTTAAATCAACATCTTCAGCTAAAACTTTGTTTTTAATATGCACTTTAAGAATTTTCTCTCTCTCAGCTCTGTCTGGTAAAGTCACGGTAACTTGCCTATCAAATCTACCCGGTCTAAGTAAAGCTGGATCTAGAACATCTGGACGGTTAGTAGCTCCAATAACAATAATTGTGGTAGTTGGTTCAAAACCATCCATTTCTGTTAAAATTTGATTTAAAGTTTGCTCTCTTTCGTCGTTGCCGCTACCTAATCCATAACCCCGTTGGCGACCAACAGCATCGATTTCGTCTATAAACACTACACAAGGACTTTTTTTTCTGGCTTGAGCAAACAAATCCCTCACTCTACTAGCACCAACTCCTACAAACATTTCCACGAACTCACTGCCAGAAATGTAAAAAAACGGTACACCAGCTTCTCCGGCTACAGCTCTGGCCATCAAAGTCTTACCAGTACCTGGAGGGCCAACCAACAATACCCCTTTAGGTATACGAGCACCCATTTTAATATAATCTTCAGGTCTTTTTAAAAAATCTACTATTTCTGCTAATTCTTGTTTAGCTTCTTCATTACCAGCCACATCTGCAAAAGTTGTCCGAGTTTTGGGATCAATTTTTTCTTGTAATTTGGCCCTAGAATTACCAAAAGCAATTGATCGTGAATTGATATCACCTAATCTTTTCAAGACAAACAAAGCTATCAAAGCAATAATTAAAATTTGAATAAAGATTTGAAAAGTGGCACTTTCGAGAAACTTAGTCCAAAACGATTTAGGTATCTCCCGGTAAATAATTTCACCTTCGCCACTACCTACGAGTATTTTTTTCTCTCCTAGAGCATTATTAATATTTTCCAAGGGACTGCTAGATTCTGGAGATATATTAGGAAAAATTTTGACTTCAACATTGTCTCTAGAACGGTTTATTGTATCTCTAAACAACTCAACCTTAAAGTAAGTTTTGTCTTCAGAAACTGTAATCGAACTAACACTACCTTTCCTGATTTCAGAAATTAAATCAGCAAAAGTGGGATTTGCCTGATTTTTAGGACGACTATCTAATAAACTCACAGTGAGTACAAGTACTAAAAATATAAATATTACAGTTAATAAGTTCAGCAAAATCTTTCTATTCTTCTCAGAGTTCGAATTTTTAGGTTTAAACTCAAAGTTATCAGCCATAGAAAATTTAATGTTTTAAAACTACTTTAAAATCCTTAAAGGCTAATTCGATTAAAAAATACTTTTGTCAAATTAGCTAACAGTTAATCAAATAAAACTAGATTAAAGGTTGACGGTGTTCAATAGCATTAATAATAGTTGCTTGATCCAAGGTTTCAGGATTATAGTAATAAGGTAAACCTTGGGCCAGTCGAGTTAATGTTAACCTGTCTTGATAATTTAATTTGTGAATCAATTCTTTCAAATAAGCAATAGTTGCTTCGGCAGCAAAGCTATTTCTTAAAAACACAATTAACTCGATCTTATTTTGATCATAGTTTAACAAAGTTTTAATTCTGTAATCAAAAAGTTGGTGAATAGTGGTATCTTCTGGAAAGATATTTTCCAAGGGTGAAATTAATTTTTGCAAAACGTGATAAGTTCCAAAATAAACTTGACTTTTTTCTATTACTAAAACATCTAGAGCTGTTTCTACTAAACAAATTTGCCTTTGGTTCCGATTTGGGTTTTTGCAAATTTCACACAAATCTTCCTGAGCAAAAAAACCACAATTGACACAAAATTTAGTTTTGGTTCTAGCTTGAACTAAACTATCTAAAAAACTCTGGAAATCTTGTTCGGAAAACTGTAACACTTCTAAAGCTAGTTTTTGGCTAGTTTTCTTACCAATTCCAGAGAAAAACCTAAATTTTTGGGACAACTCTTCAACCAAAGGTGGTAACATAATAGCAAACTATTTAAGTAGTAGACCAATTTTACGCAAAAAAGCAAGCTGTTTTATAAATTTAGCTTATAGTTAAAACTTTTTATAATGAAAAACAGTTATGAAGAACTATTTTCCTATTTTTCACAACCAACCACAACTGGTTTATTTAGATAACGCAGCTACTACACAAAAACCTGACACAGTCATTCAAGCTTTGACTGATTTTTATAGTAAATTCAACGCTAATGTTGGTCGTAGTAGTTGTCACTTGGGAGATCACGCTACAGAACTGTATGAAAAAGCTCGTGAAAAAGTAAAAAATTTTTTAAATGCCCAATTTTCTGAAGAAATAATTTTTACTAGATCTACTACAGAAGGGCTAAATCTATTAGCCCACATTTTAACCCAAAACCTTGAACCAGAAGACGAAGTTATTCTTACAGAAGTAGAGCACCACTCGAACTTAATTCCCTGGCAATTAGTGGCTAAAAATAAAAAATTAAAGCTTAAATTTGTGCCAATAAAACCTGATGGAGAGTTGGATTTAGAGGTTTATAAACAACTTTTCACTAAAAAAACTAAAATAGTTTCCATAAGTCACCTATCCAACGTTTTAGGAAATCTAATTAACGTTAAAGAAATGATTCAGATAGCCAAACAAAACACGTGTTTTACCATCGTTGACGGAGCTCAGGCAGTATCTAAAATTAAAGTAGATGTACAAGAACTGGATGTAGACTTTTATGTTTTTAGCGGACACAAAATTTACGGACCAACAGGAATTGGTGTTTTATACGGTAAAAAAGAATTATTAAAAGAATTACCAGCTTATCAAGTAGGCGGTAAAACTATAAACGAAGTCTATACAAACGATTTTACTCTAGCTAATTTACCTAATAAATACGAAGCAGGAACTCCTAATATTGCTGGAGCTATTGCTTTGGGTGAGGCAATCAACTTTGTACAAGAACATTTTGATACTAACCCACTATTCTTAGAGAAAGATAAAATCTTATTTAAACACGAAAAAGAGCTTACCGACTGGTTAATTTCCGCCTTACAAGAAATTGATCTGGTGCAAATATTTGGCGACCCGAAAAACAAATTAGGTTTAATCTCCTTTAGTGTTAAGGGGATTCATCCTTTAGATATTGCCACTATCTTATCTAAATACCAAATTTGTGTACGTGTAGGACATCACTGTGCTATGCCTTTAGTAAAAAAACTAGATCCGCGGGGAGTTGTTAGAGTGTCCTTAGGAGTTTATAACACTTTAGAAGATTGTCAGACATTTATTACCACCCTTAAAAAGGCAATTAAATTGCTTAAAAAGTAATTTTTAAAAGATAGTTTTTATTTCAGAATATTTTCTTGTTGTTTAGAGGTATATTCTACAATTATTTCAAAAATTCTAATCACCTCTTCGACCGGTAAACCTAAAACGCTGACAGCTGATTTAATCTTACTAAACATTAACTTTTCTCTCTCTAGATCTTTAATTGGTAAATTAAATTGTTTTTTATATCTTGCAACTTCGGCAGTCAACTGGTATCTTTGATGTAAGAGATCTACAATTTTCAAATTAATTTCATCTATTTGCTCTCTAATTTTAGACAAACTATCACTTTGATAATTTGTATTTACAAGATTAGACATACTTGTAGTTTTTTTTAAAAAAGCTAAATCCGTCAAGTTAGCTACAGTTCAAAAAGATATTTATATTGCAAATGATAAAACAAAAAGATAATAATCCCAAAAATTAACAATGGAATTTAGCTTGTCAAACTATAGATTTTGGTTAAGCTAAAACTTAAAGAAAGCTTAATTTGCTTATGTTTAATCTTTCCAAGATTTTTGGTAATCTAGATACCGATACAAAATTAACTTTATCAATTATTACCTGTATCACCACAGCAATTCTGCTCTATATTTCTATTCTACCATTTGGAAATTTTACTGGGAGTTTTGGTAACGTAATTGGCTCTTTTATTAACCTGCTTTTAGGCAAGGGGGCTTTTTTGCTGCCTTTAGGTTTACTTTATACAGCTGGCGTATTGATTCAAATCCAAAAAGATCGAAAACTAATTCATGATATAAACGCCAGAATGATCTGGGGAATCGTGTTTATGTTACTAAGTTTTAATGGAATGTTAAGCTTATTTACTGATACGCAAAATATACAGCAAGCAGAGTCAGCAGGAGGAATTTTGGGTTACCTTTTATATCCTTGGATTTTGGGAAGTTTGTTTGGTAAAGTAGGAACATTTTTTATTTTAATCGCTTTTGGTTTGTTTGGTTTCTTTTTGTTGTCTAACTTAACTTTTGTGCAATTTTACGAAAATTTATTAAAAACCTTTAAAAATCCTACTCATTTTTTAGACTTCATTCCTGATGTGTTAGAGGTTTGGAAACAATGGAAAACTAAAGCTCAAATAACCCAAAAATCGACTACCCAGTCTAAAGCTGATAGTGATGATAATGATTTAACAACAATTAACAATAAGGAAAAATTAAAAGTTACTGAACAAGAAGTTGTAGAAGTAAAAAATCAAGAAATCAACCCAAACAAAGAAGATCTAACAACACCAATTATTCAAAATCACTGGCAAGTACCACCTTTAGATTTACTGAAAGAAGAAACTAACCCTATAGAGCCAGGAGATATTACTAAAAATAAACAAATTATACTGGAAACCCTAAACAATTTTGGCATCAATGTAGAAATGGGTGAAGTAACTGTAGGCCCGACCGTAACTCAGTATACTCTAAAATTAGCCCAAGGAGTTCGATTATCAGCTGTGGATAATTTGCAAAGAGATCTGGCTTTAGCTTTGGCAGTAAATAACTTACGAATAGAAGCACCTATTGCTGGCAAAAGTTTAGTGGGTATTGAAATTCCAAATAAAAAAAAGTCTCAGGTTAGACTAAAGCAAATTTTGCAAACTAAAGCTTTTAGTGATTTTAAAGATCCTTTACCAGTAGTCATTGGAAAAGATGTTACAGGTAATGATATAATCTACTCACTAGCTAAAATGCCACACCTATTGGTTGCGGGGGCTACAGGTTCAGGAAAATCTGTTTGGATTAATTCAATGCTAATTAGTTTGTTTTATCGTTATAGCCCTAGAGATTTACAATTAATTTTGGTAGACATGAAAAGAGTTGAACTAAAATTGTATGAAGGGGTACCACATTTGCTCTGTAACGTGATTACCGACGCTGAAAAAGCTATTAATGCTCTCAAATGGGTTTTACTGGAAATGGAAAATCGATATAAACTTTTAGAAGAATTTGGTAAAAGAAATATCGCTGACTACAACCAGTTTGCCACCAAACAACGACTAACTATTTTACCTTATCTAATATTCGTTATTGATGAGTTGGGTGATTTAATGATGCTTGCTAAAAGTGAAGTTGAACCAATTATAGTTAGACTAACCCAAATGTCTAGAGCTGTAGGTATTCACTTAGTTCTAGGTACTCAAAGACCAGACACTCAAGTCGTTACTGGTTTAATAAAAGCTAATGTACCTAGCCGTATTGCTTTTGCCGTTGCTTCACAAATTGATAGTAGAGTAATTTTAGATAAAAGTGGTGCTGAAAAATTGTTGGGACAAGGGGATGGTTTATTTATTAGTCCACAAAATATCCACCCAGTCAGATTTCAAGGAGCTAATGTAGAAGAGGAGGAGGTTAAAAGGTGTGTAACTTATCTAAGAGAACAGGCTGTAAACAAAAACTGGGAAGCTAATCTCAAACCAGAAGTAACTGAACCACAAAAAGTCAACGTAGTTGTTCCAGGAATGAGTACAAATGTTTTAGACACCACTGGTGATGACGAAATTTTCGAAGAAGCTAAAAAATTGGTACTAAAGTATAGAAGAGCTTCAGCGAGTTTTTTACAACAAATGATGGGTATTGGCTATCCCAAAGCAGCAAGAATTATCAATGAACTAGAAGCTATGGGAATAATTGGGCCACAAAACGGCTCTAAACC
>Ga0209017_10000938_pt1 | contig 25108 bp, 18 predicted proteins | sample YNPBryunderm2012_FD_185812 | JGI IMG/M metagenome (GOLD analysis project Ga0209017, IMG submission 185812) | Anoxygenic and chlorotrophic microbial mat microbial communities from Yellowstone National Park, USA - YNP Bryant MS undermat 2012... ...
CGTTGGTGTTTGACAGCCGCTCGACGGGAACCAACCGCATTGAAGTTCAAGGGGCGATCACGGGGACCGGCGATGTCGTCAAGATCGGGCAAGGGCGGCTGGTCTTCGCCCAAGACGGTTTTGGTACAAATAACAGTTATGCCGGTAAAACTTTTGTCAACGAAGGTTTGTTGCGGCTGGCATCAACAGGTAGCCCTACCCCGGGTGTGGCCATTCCCGGATACATCCGAGTGGGTGACAACGACTTCACTAATGGCACGGCCGTCTTAGAACAGGGCAATAGCAATCAAATCGCTGACACCGCCATTGTCGAGATTTTTGGCGATGGTGTCTACAACCTTGGGACTTTTGTCGATCGGATCGGCGGGCTGAAAATGGGTTCGTCGGTCGGTGGCGGTGAAATCACCGGCACCGGCATTATCGAACTCGGCGGGGGGATCACGATCAACGATGGTGGAGTCGAGCCGACCATTGGTTCGAAAATCGCCCCCCGGATTTCGCTGGTCAATCCCATCACGACGATGACGGTGAACCCATCCAGCAATAATTCTGGCCCCGATCTCCAGTTGAATGGGGTGATTGATGGTGCCGCGAATTTCAATCTGATCATCGACGGCGGCGGGCGAGTGGAAATGAAAGCCGTCAACACCGGCGGCTACACCACCCGTGTTCACGATGGCGTCCTGATTCTCAACAAAAATGCCGGCAAGGGAGGGGGTGGTTCGGTTCCCGGTAATTTGGTCATCGGTGACGGCGTTGGTTCCCCCGGCAGCGCGGAAGTCCGAATCGCCCAATCGAACTCCATCGCCGACGGTGCCTTGGTCACGATCGAAGGCGACGGGGTGCTCACCTCGGCCATCGTCAACGGCGTCGACAAAATCGCCGGGCTGGCGTCGAACAACCCGACCGCTCAAGTGAATCTCGGCTTCTTCACGCTGCAAATCGCCCCGCCGGGCAATTTCGTCTACAACGGCGTGATCAATGGCGACGGCCAAATCGAACTTGTCGCCCCGACCGGCTTTGCCTTGCCCGGCCGACAAACCTTTGCCGGCCCGATCAATTTATCCGGCCTCGGTTTTGGCCCGTACTCAATCACCGTTTCCGGCGGCCCGGTGCTGGAAATTCTCGGCCCGGTCACCGGCGGCGGTGGCGGCATCTCCTCGACCTCGGAAGGATCTGTCGATAAGATCTATCTCAACTCCTACGCGGAAGCGGTCCGCAATTTCGAGTTTGATTTCTTCTACCCCGGATCGTTCACCGTACCCGGCCTGGCGGCTTCAAACAAAATTGATTTCAAGGGCACCTTTGTCACTCGGATTGCCAGCCCGACGCTTTTTGGCGCGTTGATCGCCACTGGGGAAATCCTCGATCTGGGAGCACTGCGGGTGGAGTTGCCGACCAGTTACCGGCCTTCGGTCGGCGAAGCCTTCACCATTCTCGATGTGCTCGATCCGAGCGTACGCCTGGCCATCAACGGCATTACCTTCAAGGGGCTGCCGGAAGGCAAACGACTCTTTGACACGACCGGGACAGTGGAATTTCAGATCACCTATGCCGGCGGCGACGGCAACGATGTCGTGCTGGTGAATACGGGTGCCCCCACGGTGGAAGTGAAACGGGCCTTTGATCAAGCTCCAAGCACCACCGGAACGACAGCCGCGTTTGAGGCGATCTTCTCTGGGCCGATGCAACCGATTGTGCCGCCGGGAGTGATCGTGAGCACCACCGGCACGGTGTCGTACGAGACCTTCCAGATTCTGCAACAATCCGCCAACACCTTCCGGATTACGGTGCAGGGGCTGTCGGGCAACGGTTCGATTGCCTTGTCGCTGGCCCAGGGAGCCGCGTTCAGCCTGGCTGGAACCCCCAGTCAACCCTCGTTCAGCGTCGCGGGACAAAACATCGTCATCGTCAACACCGGTTCGGGGGGCGGCGGGCCAAACCCGGGCGATCCCTCGGGTGGCGGCGGCACCGGAGTCGGCGGGCTCGGCTTTTTCGGCAATGTGCCCGGCCCGCGGACGCTGGTCGGTGCGGGGATCGGCGGCGGCGGCCAGGTGAATGCCTACCAGGTCCGCACCCAGCCCAACGGTCAGTTCCGGATGCTGGACACCGCCTACACCAACGGCGTCCGGGTGGCCACCGCCGACTTCAACCGGGATGGTGTGGTCGATTATGTGGTCGGCTCCGGACCGGGCGGCGTCAGCAACGTTCAAGTGCTGGATGGGAAAACCGGGGCAGTCCTGTTCGCGGTCCAACCGTTCGAAAGCAGCTTCACGGGCGGTGTCTACGTGGCGGTCGGCGACATCAACAGCGATGGCACCCCTGACCTGGTGATCACTCCGGATGAAGGCGGCGGCCCCCGGGTCCAGATTTACTCGGGCAGCAACTTCGTCAAGATCGCCGACTTCTTCGGCATCGACGACCCCGGTTTCCGCGGCGGTGCCCGAGCGGCGGTCGGCGACCTCAACGGCGACGGCGTTGCCGACCTGGTCGTGGCCGCCGGGTTCGGCGGCGGACCCCGGATTTCAATCTACGACGGCAAATCCCTCGCCTCTGGCCAGATCGTCAGATTGACACCAGACTTTTTCGCCTTCGAGCCCAGCTTACGGAACGGCACCTTTGTCGCCGTCGCCGACATCAATGGCGACGGTGTCGGCGATCTGGTCGCCGGGGCCGGTCCGGGCGGTGCGCCGCGTGTTACCGTCTTCGATGGCAAAGTCCTGGCGTCCAGCGGCGCGGTGGCCAACCTGCTGCCGATCAGTAACTTCTTTGCCGGGCCGGAAACAAATCGTGGCGGGGTGCCGCTGGGAATCTCGGATTTCAACGCTGACCGAGTTCCTGATCTGGTAACCGGCACCGGCGTGGGTGAAGGCTCCCGTGTCAGGGTCTACCCGATTACCGGGCTAACCTCGGCCAACCCGCCCTTGATTGCCGACTTCGATGCCTTCCCGGGATTCACCGGCGGCGTGTTTGTCGGCTAATGTCGAGACGGTGTCGCGTTCGCCCCGGAACTGACGAACCTCGAGGGGGGATTGCCTTCCTCGAGGTTTGCTTGTTTTTCGTTGCTGTTTCCCGATTGGATGTCGGGATGACCGGAAGGAAGTGGTTGTGACAGCGGTCGGCTGAGGCCGGGCCGGGACCGCTGGTGTTCCAGCCGCGCCGGTTGACAGGGGATTGTTCGGGTGCTGGGGGTGCTTTTGCAGGGGAGGGTCGGAGTATGGTAAGTATCGCGGATTTTGACCAAGCCTTGCCCTATGAGCGGTTTCTTCATGAATTCGGTACGCCGGCCGATCGGGAACGCTGGGATCGGAATCGACAGCGAATCGAATTAAGCGAGGAGCAGCAGAGATTGCTGCGGCTGTTTCAACGGCAGACACACGTGCTGGTGCTGGCCGGGGCGTGGTGTGGTGATTGTGCGGCGCAATGCCCGATTTTCGAAGTGTTTGCGGAATGTGCACCGGTGTTGAAGATTCGTTATCTCGATCGGGATACGCACCCGCAGGTGCAACAAGCTCTGATGATCAACGGTGGCCAGCGTGTGCCGGTGGTGGTCTTTTTCAGCGAAGATGGTTATGAAGTGGCCCGGTATGGCGAGCGGACCCTGTCGGCGTACCGGGCGCGTGTTGCTTCGCTGGTGAATTTGCCGAACCCGCCTGACCCGAATGTGTCGGAGGTATCCGGAATGGTCGCGGACTGGCTTCGGGAATTCGAGCGGGTGCAGTGGATCTTACGGTTATCGCCCCGGCTTCGGCGTTTACATGGCGATTAAGAGCGGGTGTAATAGGTGACGGCTGTTGCTGTTCCAGGGATGGCGTTATCTTCGAGAGGACCTCGATGTTTTCATATCCCTGCCCCGCCTGTGGGGAAATCCTCTTTGCGCCGGTGGAAGAAGTCGGCCGACGGACATTGTGCCCGAAATGTTTGAAACCGATCAGAATTCCTGCTCCGGCCGAGGAGGAGGAACTGCAGCTGAAGTCGACGCTGGCGGTTGCGGTCGATGAGCCGGTGTCCGTGAGAACGGAAGCTGCTTCGCGATCAGCATTGCTGCCACCTCTGGCTCAAACGCAGCCGCAGAATCGGTCGGAGACTCGTAAACGGGGAGCTTCGGCGACCGAAGCTGAAGCGGTTCCATTACCGGATCGAGGAGAAAAGCCGGGGGAACCGAGGTTGAAGGGAAATGGCAAGCCGACAGAGCCAGATTTTGGAGCAGCACAACCAGTCGCTGCGGCTTTATCCGTAGAATTGAGCACGGTGATTGTCAGCCGGCTGATGACGAAACTGCCACCACCCCCGCCGCCGGTGTATGCGATCGACTGGAGCGGTATCGTTTGTCTGGCAGTGAATATTATTGCACTTGTCATGGTGATTACGGGATTTCTCGGGAAGCCGCTCGGTTTTCGCATCGCTGCGGGTCTTGGCTTGTGGCAGTTCTTGCTGGGCTGGGGATGGCTGATCCGCAAGGGGTTTTGGCGGAACCGTGGCTGTGGAGGGGTGACACTGTTTCCGCCGTTGGCCTTACTGCTGCTATTGCGTTCGGGGCCAGTACTTGGCCTGCGGCCGCTAGGGCTAATGCTTTGCGGAGGCTTTTTTCTACTGGCCGGTTGGCTGGGTCCGGAGGCCAGGCGTGCCGTGGTCCCGACAGTTACTGAAGGATTTTCGCCAGATTCTGCAGATAAGGCGGCAATCCCGAGCAGGACTGTGCGACACCACGCCAGCTTGCAGGGTCGTGCCGACAGCTTGGCGATGATCCAGGAACTGGAAGCCCTGGCCAAATCCGAAGCGGACTGGTCCGCCTTGGAGCGTGCAGCGTGGGTCGAGCAGCTTCGACTGTTATTGGGGGATCAGCGGCCGAGTGTGCGTGCCGCGGCACTGACGGCATTGAGCAGGATTGCCCCGACAGAAAGTCGGGAGGCGGTGTTAAAAGCACTGCGTTCCCAGGTTGCCAGTGAACGCAGTGCTGCCCTGCGTGCTGTGCGAAATTGCCCTGATCGCGAACTCGTCGAGGCGGTCGCCGAGCGTCTTGGCGAACGGGATGATGGAGTGTTGGCGAGGGAAACACTTCTGGCGATAGGCGGTCGACTCGCGGAAGAAGCACTCCTTTCCCGATTATCGACGGATCGACAACTGTTGCTGCTGGAGCTGTGTGACCTGCTTGTTCACGTTGGCGGGCCCGATGCGGTTCAAGCGCTGGAACGGATGGCCGAGACGGGCCCCGATCTGTTGATCCGATCCGTGGCGGGGCACCGGGCTCGGGAACTTTCCGCGCGATTGAAAGAGAATCAGACCAGATCGGTGCCGGCAGAATCGGAGTGAGAACGATCGAGTCTCGGCATCGCCCGAGGTTGCCCGAGGTTATTCGGGCACATCTCCGAACAAACTTGGGCCGGACGCTGTCGAACGCGATTTTCTCCGCGATTTTTCCGGAGGATTGACGATTACCGGTGCCACCTCGGGCTCTGAGACACCCTCGGCGGTTTTCGGTTCGATGACAGCCGGACGGGTTAACCCTTGTGAAACAGTTGCTGGTACCCTGTGGCCGGTTTGTTCTTGCCATGGATGAATGGCTTCTGGCTCTGTCGGCATCTTCTCAGGAATATTTGCGGTAAGTCCGGGTGAAGAGCTGGTTGCCGCCGATGATTCCAGACAGCGTAAAATCGCTTGGGCACGGTGCAGAACCGGAGCGGGTACACCTGCCAGTCTGGCAACGTGGATGCCGTAACTTTTATCTGCGTTACCGGGCATGATTTTGTGGAGGAAAATCACCTCGTTGTTAAGTTCAGAGACTTGGACGGTGTAATTTCGCAACCCCGGAAGAGTCTCAGATAATCGGGCCAGTTCATGATAATGTGTGGCAAAAAGGGTCCGGCAGCGAATCGCGTCATGAAGATACTCGGTAATGGCCCAGGCAAGGCTGAGGCCGTCGTATGTACTGGTTCCTCGGCCAATCTCGTCAAGGATCACCAGACTGCGGGCGGTGGCGTTGTTCAGGATGTTTGCTGCTTCGGTCATTTCCACCATGAACGTACTTTGTCCGCGGCTCAGTTCATCACTCGCTCCGACACGCGTAAAGATTCTGTCGACGATGCCGATGCTGGCGGATTTTGCGGGAATAAAACTCCCCAGGTGGGCCATCAATGTCAGTAAAGCGACCTGGCGGATAAAGGTCGACTTCCCACTCATATTCGGGCCGGTGATTAACCAGAATTGCCCCGATTCAGGCTGGAAGACGACATCATTCGGGACAAAGCTTCCCGGGGGCAGCAGTTGTTCGAGCACCGGATGGCGGCCATCGCGGATTTCGAGGATCGGTTCCTCGACGATGCTGGGGCGGATGTAGCCCCGGCTCGCGGCCAGTTCCGCCAACGCTGCCAGAAAATCGATCGTGGCGAGCACCTCCGCGGTTTGCAACAAGCGGTGAGTCTGGGCTGCGACTTGATCCCGCAGTTGGATAAACAGTTCAAATTCGAGGGCCTGGCTGCGTTCCTGAGCGGTCACCACCCGCTCTTCGTATTCCTTCAATTGCGGAGTGCTGTAACGCTTGCAATTTTTGAGCGTGCGTTCATGGATGTAGTCGGCCGGAACCCGGGTTTCATTCGCGTTGGTGATTTCGATGTAATACCCCATGACATCGGTGTAACCGACTTTCAAGCTGGTAATTCCCGTCCGGGTGATTTCCTCGGCCTGGTATCGGGCAATCCAATCCTTGCCGTCGCGGGCCAATTGTCGCAAGGCATCGAGTTCCGCGTGGTAGCCCTCACGGATGATTCCTCCGTCTTTCGCGGAAAACGGCGGATCATCGGTCAAAGAGCGATCAAGGAGCATGCGTAAATCGGGGCAAAGTTCGAGCAACGATTCTTGTTCGTTCAGGAGGGCGGAACGGCGACCTGCGAGTCGTGCTTTCACTTTCGGAAGCAGGCGGAGACTTCGGGCAAGCACTGCCAGATCTTTGGGCGTGGCTCGGGCGGTACTGACACGGCTTGTCAAACGGTGCAGATCGCCGAACTGATTCAGAAGTTCGCGGAGCGATTGCCGGAGGCTGTGATCATGCAGCAATTCGTCCACGGCATCGAGGCGTGCTTCAATTTCCGGGCGGTTATTGAGGGGCGCGAGTAGGGCATCATGGAAATAACGGGCACCCATCGGGGTGACGGTCCGATCGAGGTGCGATAGTAGCGAACCTTCCCGCTGATTGTCCCGCAGCGTCCGGGTCAGTTCCAGGCTCCGTCGCGTCACATCGTCGAGCATCAGGTGAGAATCGGGCCGGTAGGGGCGGATACGGCGGATATGGCCGAGGCTTGCTTTGAGCGTTTCCTGCAAATATTGAAGCAAAGCCCCGGCAGCGATCAGACAGGGTTGGCCATCCTGGAAGCCGAACCCCGTCATGCTGGCGACACCGAAATGCCTTTGCAAGCACGCGCGTGCGGTGGTCGGTTCAAACGTCCAGCGGGGCCGGTGTGTGATCAACGATGAAGCTGCTGGGGTCCACCAGGGCTCGACTCCGCTGGGGGGATCGGGTTCCTCGGGAATGAGACATTCCACGGCTGCAATTCGCGACAGTTCATCGGGGAGTTGCGATAGTGAAATATCCAGGCCGAAAAAAGCCCCCGTGGAAAGATCCGCCCAGGCGAGACCGACAAGGTTGGCTTTTCCGCGGCACATGGCCAGCAGGTGATTCGGCCGGCGGGCATCCAGGAGTTCCTCTTCCGTAACGGTCCCTGGGGTCACAACTCGGTTGACTTCCCGACGGATCAATTTTTTTCCGGGTCCAGCTTCTTCCATCTGCTCGCAGACGGCCACCCGATGGCCGGCTTTGAGTAAGAGCCCGAGGTAGTATTCGAGTTTGTGATGGGGAAACCCGGCCATGGGAATTTCCTTGTCACGCCGGGTTAAGGTTAAGCCGAGGAGGCGATGGCCGAGTTCAGCATCTTCTTCAAAAAGCTCATAAAAATCGCCATTACGGAACAGAACCAGCATGCCGGGATATGCTGATTTGGCATCCCGGAATTGTTGCATCATCGGTGTTAAAGCCGGTGCATTCATCGCTGCGATCAGATTGGGAAAGCCATGATGCGAAGTGGTACGAGTTGCACGGCGTGATTGCAACTCCGCAGTGAGCGTCGGTGAATCAGGCGATTCTGCCATCTCAAGGGGTGAACCCAACCAGCCAGACTCACTCGGATTCTTCGAGGGTTCCGTTGCGAACTTTGGACATTATGAGAATATTTCCCCGGCCGTGATATTCGACGGATGTCATGAAGTTGCGGATGAGGAAGACGCCGCGGCCGCAGGGTCGATCGAGATTTTCTGGGTCTGTCGGATCGGGGACATCATTCGGGTCGAAACCCGGTCCTTCATCTTCGATACGAATCTGGAACAGTTCAGGATTGACAACATAATCGATGGTGACTTTTTTGTTGGGATCCATCTGGTTGCCATGCTTGATGGCGTTGACGAGCGCTTCTTCCAAGGCGAGGCGAATGGAAAAGATGTCCCGTTCGCCGTAACCGTTGGATTGCAAAGCTTCTTCGATCTCGTCTTGGACTCGGCGGGCATCGCCGAGATCGCTGGTGATCGTGACGGCAGCGGAAACGTGGCGTTCGCTCATAATGGCGCCTGGCCGCATGGGGTCGCGATTACGCCCCGATGACCGGGGTGGGGGCGGATCCTCCCGGTTAGAACGAATTCAACCCGATCTTATCGTCTTTCACGATGGTCAGCATTTTATCGAGCTTGGTGATTACGAAGACATCATACAGATCTTTGGAGATCCCGCATAGCACCAGTTTGCCACCGATGGAATGGAGTCGCTGGTGAAGACGGATCAATTTTCCGAGGGCGGCCGATGACATGTATTGGACGTTAGCAAAGTTCAACAAAATTTTCCGACGGCCCAGTTCATCGACGAGGCGGAACAAATCATCCCCGATCATCTGGATGTTTTGCTCGTCGAGAATTTTTTTGTCGACGAAGTTGACCACGGCAATATCGCCAATATCCTCGACGATTAGCCGTTGACGGGTTTGACTCATACATCACCTCGGTGGCAGCCCCTGTTCGGGTTTGCGGATGCAAAACCCACCCAGCTATCTTACGATTTTCGTGCCAAGCTTGGCGGTGTCAAGCGGATCGGGCAGAAATTCAACCGCTGAGTCGGTGATTTTCCTGGCGGCATCGTCCGTGGTGCTGGTGATGGTCTTCGGGGCGTCGTTGCGATCAGTGGTTTCTGTCCCGGAGTCGGAAAGCCGCCGGCAGTAGTCGATTTCCGTCGCCAAGGATTGTACCGCGGGTACTTGGCTGGCGTGAGGATTCAAACAAAACAGATCCCAGCGTTCGCCCAGGTAGCCGTGTTGGCGGACATACCAGCGACCGTCACCGAACGGTTCCAAGGGGAACATAACGCACTGGCTGGGCTTATAACGAGTGTAATCGTTAAAATCGCTGAGTCCGAATTGATGTAAGACACAACCGTTATGGAAAAAGACGCACCAGCCCTCCACGACGCGGAGCATCGGTTGGCCGAGCTTTTTCCGACGACTGAGATAACCCTGTTGCGCGACGACTGCCCGGGCGGCGGGACGCAGTGCCGGCAAGACTCGCTCGAGGAGAGCATTGATGATGCGTTGTTCGGCAGCAGACAGACTGGGCCGGCCATTCTGACAACACTTCCCTTCACAGCCGCGGCCATAAATACACTCGAAGGTGGCCGTGTCGGCGTTGATAATCGTCAAGGCTTTTCGCGACATGATCTCTGTGTGTGTCTGGAGGCGTGATTCCACTGGAGACTGGTTCAAGCTCATTCAACCGCCGGACTCTCGATCGTGAGCGGTGGTTTTTGTCTGGAAAGCCCCCCGCCGCGCGGCTCGCCGGACCAGGTGGGCAATATAGTGGCCGTGCGTCCAGTTGATCGCTTCAAGCCCGTAGCGAAGCATGATGCTGGTGAGCGAGGGATTCGGGTTGACTTCCAGCAAGAAGACTTCGCCATCCGCACTGATGCGGGCATCCACCCGGGCATAATCGCGACAACCGAACAGTTGGTAGACTCGCTTGGCCGAGGCAATCACAATCTGGCTCAGATCGTCCTGCAGTTGCACGGGGACATCGACGGGCGTCCGTTCATATTCAGCGCTGTCGGTACGCCATTTGGCATCGTAGGAATAAATTGGCCAGAGATGGTCATCGCCTTTTTCAAAGAGAATCTCAGAGAACGGCAATACGGTTGGCTCGGCATGCTCGTGTAACTCCACCAGCATGACATGAATTTCTCGGCCGCTGATGAATTGCTCCACGATGACGGGTGTGCCATAACGCGACCGGATTAACTCGACGCGATCGGCCAGTTGCCGATCGTTCGTCACCACGGCTCCCTGGTCGATGCCGACACTAGCATCTTCCCAGCAAGGTTTGACGATCACGGGCCAGCCAAGATGGTTTTTCGGACAGGGTCGATGATCGACCAGGAAAAAATCGGGTGTGTTCAATCCGGCACCGAGCATCAGATGCTTGGCCAATGCTTTGTTGCGGGCGATCACGATCGCTTGAGTCGGGCAGCCGGTGAATGGCAGCTCCAACCATTCCAGAAGCCCGGTCACCGTAGATTCTGTCTGACTGCGATCCGCAAAGCCTTCAAAGAGATTGAAGACCACATCGGGGCGGTGGCTTTGGACGTGACGAATGAAGCTGGTCAGATCGGGGCCGACGGCCAGATCCGTGGTTGAAATTCCAGCGTCGTGCAAGAACCCTTGAACAACTTGGACGCTATAGAGCACATCACGTTCAGAATCAGCTTCGGGATGATCGCTTGGGAGAGTCGGTTGATTAAAAATGATCAGGACGCGAGGTTCTGACATCAGTTAAATCTCCGTCATAATCGAAATCGGCCGATTGCAGAGATATCCAGGCCGGGCCGAAACGGAACGGGCCCAGGGTTGTGAATCGTTCAGGGTACCCATCAACTTGTTTAAGAGACTATCATAAATCTCGGACTGTTCGCTGCGAGAGACCGGGTTTGTAAAATCGTGGATTTCCAGGGAAACCGACATCATCTTACTCAGCTCAAGAATGTTGCAGGGGACTTCCCGGGCGTGTACGCCTCGCTTCGAGAATCATTTGGATCAGTTCCGGATAGGAATAGTTCAATGCTTTCGCCATTAAAACCAGGTCGCTGTGAATCGGGTGAAGACCTGGCAACGGATTGACCTCGAGAAAATACGGGCGGCCGTCGCGGATTCGAAAATCGAGACGGGCAACATCACGGCAGCCGAGGACGTCCCAGACCGCTAACGACGAGGCTTCGAGTTCTCGGAGCAATTCGGTCGGCAACTTCGCCGGACACTGATACTCGACCAGTTCTTGATAATTCCGCTTCACTTCCAGGCTGTAGATGAACTTATCGCTCGGTTGCCGCGGCAGGACCTGCATGATGCCGAAGATGGCCGGGGGATTATTCCCGATCAGGGCGACCGTGACTTCCGCCCCGGCGATGAATTCCTCGAGCAGCACAGCTTGCCGATACTGCTGCCAAAGTTCTTGAACAATCGGACCGAGAGACTGTGGTGTTTCGATCAAATTACGATTTCGGATCCCTTTGGACGAGCCCTCCCAGACCGGCTTGGCCAGGACCGGATAGCGGATTCCGAGTTCTTCGAGAAGGGGTGGGAACTCGGAAAAGTCGCCGTCATAAAGCCCGGGGGGCAAAGGCAGGGTCAGACCGTTCGGGATGAGCACGCCGGCGTCCGCGGCCAATCGGCGGGTCATCGATTTGTCCAGGGCCACGGCGGCGGTGAGTGGATCCGGGCCGGTGCAGGGGATTCCCAGCAATTCACAAACCGCCGGAACGCGGGCTTCACGGTTTCGGCTGCTGCCAACGCCCTCGGCGAGATTAAAGACAAGATCCGGTGGCTTGTGCAGCAGTTGTTCGACCAGGGTGCGACCGTTGCCCAGAAGAATCACCGTATGACCGAGTTGTTCCAGCACCTCGGTGATGGCCGTGATCGTCACGGGACTGTCGAACTCTTCGTCCCAGTCATCCGGGCATCCTTCCGGCCGCACTTCGGATTTGAGATCAAAGGCCAGACCGATTCGCATCGGTGATTCTCAGCGACTACGGAGCGGAAATCTCGGACGGTAACGGGCGGCCTGAAAAATCCAGCGGCCGCAGTCGAGGATCATCACTACGACGGTTACTGTCAACCGTTATTCAGATACCCCGGGTGAGGAATCGAGGTCGGGCCATGAAGAACCGTCAGGGGCAAACTCGGGCGCGACTTCAGGCTGTCACTGGTTGACTCGGTGGCTGGGGAAGCGGCATCGTCAGTGATCTGGGTGAGTTGGATGCGCCGCCGCCGTGCCATTCGTTCGTTGTCTTCGGGAATCAATGCCGAGCGTGAGCCTTGCAGCAAGCTGGAAACACCCCGGGTCAAGGTTGGCTGTGCCGTGGCAGGTCTATCCTCGGCCTGGTAGCGAATTAACAGCCCTTCGTAGTTACGCAGCACGACGGCATCGTCGCTCATGGAGACAAGGTAATTGGGCATCATCGGGATTTTGCCGCCACCATGCGGGCTATCCACGACGTAAGTGGGAATGCCGATCCCCGACATATGCCCGCGCAATCCTTCCATGATTTCCAGACCTTTCCAGACCGACGTGCGAAAATGACCAGCTCCGATGACCGGATCGCAATGGAACAGATAGTAGGGCCGCACTTTGATTCGCAACAAGCCCCGGAGCAGCGCTCGCATCGTTTGCAGGTTGTCGTTAACACCTTTCAGCAGAACGGAGTGATTGTTGATCACGATGCCGTGACGGATGAGCGTGCGACAAACTCGGGCGGCTTCGGGAGTGATTTCCCGGGGATGGTTGAAATGTGTTTGGATGTAAACTTTTTCGGCAGCGGCTAGGAGATCGATCAACTCTGGATCGTAGAGCCGTTGCGGCAAAGTGACCGGTACGCGGGTACCGATGCGGATCACATCAACGTGATCGATGGCCTTGAGGTTTTCGAGAAAATAGCGGAGCTTGCCGAGGGGAAGGGTCAGGGGATCGCCGCCGGAGATGATGACATCGCGAATCGATTCGTTGCGGCGGATGTAGTCGATCATGCGTTCATCATCGCCACTGATGCCTTCCCAGCCACCGCGTGTCAGGGTGGCCCGTTTTCGCGTGCAATAGCGGCAGTACATCGTGCAGTTGGGGGTTGTCAGCAGCAGCACCCGATCGGGATAGCGGTGCGTTAAGCCGGGCACGGGCGAGTCCTGATCTTCCTCGAGGGGGTCTTCGAGTTCATACCCGGACTGATTGCTAGCCTCAAGCGGTGAGGGAACCGACTGCAAGCGGATCGGGTCGGCGGGATCTTGGGGATTGATGAGAGAAAAATAGTAGGGGGGAATGGCGACTTTGTAATCGCGTTCGAGTTCGCCCAGGGCGACAAGTTCATCGGGTGAAAAGGCCAGAAGTTGACGAAGCTGGCGAACCGAGCGGATGGAATTGTGTGTCTGCCAACGCCAGTCGTCCCAGAGCGTTTGAGGAACTTTGTGCCAGCAGGGGTGGCGTCGGGGTTTACTCGGGGGCTCTTCATCGTCGAAGCCAAGCGATCCTGCGGCCATCGGTTCAGGGTAATGAGAGGTCACATCGGGCTCGAACATACAGGAGGCAACCTCCTTGGTTCCTCACTCCGCGGCGGAAGGGCTCACGCTGCCGATCCATGACCCGGAGAACGTATTCGTCATCTTCGATGCGATGACGCGAGCATTCTTTAATGAGGAATCCTAACGCGAGCTTTTGGAAAAACAAGTTGATGCTGAGAACGAGATTTTTGCGGCGAAATCAGCGAAAATTGCCTGATCGTGGGGCGGCTGATTTGGAGAAATCCCAGCAAAATCAGGCATTTCTGGTCTGGTCATAATATGCAGAAATGTAAATATGCTGATTCGTCGACTTATTTTGTCACTCAGATTCTTCAAAAAAAATTCTCTTCTCCCGGCCGCCACTCGCCCGGATTCCCGGCCATTTCCCCGGCCTTACGGGAACAAACCGCGTTTTTGCTTCTCAATCGCGACCTTGGCGATTCCCACGCTTAAGGCCGCCAAACGGCTGGAAATCCCGCGTTCCCGGGCAATTTTTCGCACCTTGCTGTATGCCGCCAACATCAATTCTTTCAACTTCGAATTCACTTGCTGCTCACTCCACATCAGCTGCTGAAGATCTTGAACCCACTCAAAATAGGACACCGTCACGCCGCCCGCGTTGCACAACACATCGGGAATAATCATGATCTCGGAATCGGATAAAATAGCATCAGCTTCAGGGGTTGTCGGCCCGTTGGCCCCCTCGGCGAGAATTCGACAACGCAACTTGTCGGCATTTGCTTCGGTGATGACTCGCTCAAGCGCTGCTGGAACCAGCACGGTGCATGGCGTCGTCAGTAATTCCTCAGAGGGAATTGCCTCGGCTTCCGGAAAACCGCTGACTGAATGATACTCACTCGTGGCGGTGTAGCGGATCAACGCCGGGATATCGATGCCGGCCCGATTCATAATCGCCCCGTAGCGGTCGCCAACGGCGATGACTTTGACTCCCCGGCTCGCCAGTTCTTCCGCGGCGACCGAACCGACATTGCCGAATCCTTGAATCACTGCCGTCGCGGTACCGGGATCAATCTCCAATTCGCTGAGGGCTTCGATGACGCAGTACACCACCCCCCGGCCGGTGGCTTGCCGACGGCCGACGCAGCCACCGAGTTCCACGGGTTTTCCGGTGACGATTTCCGGGCAGGCGTAGCCGACCTTCATCGAGTAGGTGTCATAAATCCAGGCCATCGTTTGTTCGTCCGTCCCCAGGTCAGGGGCCATGACATCGATCCGAGGTCCGATAATTGACAGCACTTCTTCGGTAAATCGCCGTGTCAGCCGTTCTCGTTCTCCCAGACTTAACTGGGTCGGGTCGCAGGCAATGCCGCCTTTCGCGCCGCCAAAGGGCAGATTCATGATTCCGCATTTCCAACTCATCCACATGGCGAGGGCGGCCACTTCACCCAGATCAACGTGCGGGGCGTAGCGTAATCCCCCTTTGCTTGCGCCACTTGTCAGCGAGTGCTGAACACGGTAGCCGATGAATGAATGCAGCCGGCCGTCGTCCATTCGGATGGGCACCGAAACAACCAGCGAACGTTTCGGTACGGTCAGTCGCTCGAAGATGCCTGGCTCGATATCGGGAAGGAGTTCCGCTGCCTTCCACAATTGCTGACAAGCCATCCGATACGTCGGACTGCTGTCGAATACTGTCGGCGGCTGACCCGTCCTGGTATCGACACAACGAATTTGAGCAAGGGTCATGAAGAGACTCCGAAACGATGAGTCCCAGAGGGAGAGGAAAAAGGTGCTGTGAATTATATGTCCGCGTGCATTGAAGTCGCTGGAGGAGAAGCCGCTTCTTGGCTGACTTTACCGCCAACCAGTCCCCTACAATAAGGCGATGTGGAAAGTCCGGAGTTAACTGGTCAACGGCGATCAGACCGCGAGTCTCCAATCTCGTGAGGCGGATAGTGACGGCGACGGTGTCATCTCTGGGGGCAGAATCGACTCCGATCAGCGGAACTGCCCTCATCATTGGTTGTGGCTATTTGGGGATGCGGGTGGCCCGAGCTTGGCTGGCCCAAGGTCGAACGGTGACGGCCTTGACGCGCTCCCGAGCCGACGAATTGGCCGGGATCGGGATTGTGCCGATCCTGGGTGACGTGCTGAATCCGTCGACGTTGCGGCAGCTGCCGCAGGCGGAGACGCTGTTGTACGCCGTGGGGCTGGATCGACGATCTGGCCGATCGATGCGAGAAGTTTATGTCGATGGCCTGAAAAATGTGCTGCAGGCCGTCCAGCAGGCCGGCAAGTTGCCTCGACGTTGGATTGCCATCAGCAGTACGAGTGTGTATGGTCAAAGTCACGGCGAAGTCGTGACGGAAGAATCTGCGACGATGCCTGTCGATGATTCCGGTCAAGTGATCCTCGAAGCCGAGGCAACATTGTCACAAGCCGTGCCGGGGGCCGTGATTTTGCGATTTGCCGGGATTTATGGCCCAGGGAGGTTACTCCGTCGGGAAGCGTTGCTGGCGGGACAGCCGCTGATCGCTGATCCTGAGAAGTGGCTGAATTTAATCCACGTGGCTGATGGGGTGCGGGCCATTTTGGCGGCAGAAGTCCACGCTAGGCCTGGTTCAATTTACAATATTGCTGATGGAACCCCGGTGACTCGGCGTGACTTTTATACGTACTTGGCAAAATTACTGAACGCTCCGCCGGCCCAGTTTGTCTGGCCGCCGTCAAACCCGGTGCTAATTGAGGAAGCAAATCGACAAATCTCGGTGGAAAAAGCCCGCCGCGATTTGTCTTTCCAGCCAAGCTATCCGAGTTACCGGGAAGGTCTGCCGGCTTCGTTGGCGGAATCGGCGTGATCTAGCGTCATCCTGGAGGTCGCGCCGTCTTCAGAACAGTTCCGTAATCTTTGAGCTCGGTTCCGCCAGTCGGGATTAGCGACGGCCGAGCAGTTCGCTTTTCAGGGCGTCTGCCTGGTAGATGTTGGTAAGGGCTTCGAGGACAGCAAGTCCATGAACTGCAATATGCCGGGCTTGTACGTCGGTGTAGACAAAATTCCGAACCAGTCCATGACGATTGCGATCGAAATTGATTCCGACCAGTTCGCCGTTGCGATTTAATACGGGGCTGCCGCTATTGCCGCCGATGGTGTCGGCGGTGCTGACAAAATTCATCGGGGTATCAAGATTTACGCGGGATTTTGCGGCTTTCCAGCGTTCTGGCAGGTTAAAAGGTTCCCGGAAGCCCTGAGATTCGGCCCGAGCGAAAGTGCCGGCAAACGTCGTGAAGAACGGTAATGACTTGCCATCAACATCGTAGCCACGAACGGTGCCGTAAGCGAGTCGCAATGTGAAGGTGGCATCCGGCGCGATGGACTTTCCGAAGGCGAGGTAGCGAGCGCGGGCGATGACCGCGTACGCTTGCCGTTCCGGTTCCTCAACTTCTTCCTCATAGCGTTTACGGAAGCCGCGTGCGACTTCATCGATCCTTTTTGCCAGCTGAATGAGCGGATCAGGCGAGGCAAGCACGGCATTCATTCCGCCGTCGAGCAGACGCTTGCGTTCGGCCGGATCGAGCAATGGCGGCTTGGCGGGAATCAGTTCCGCGGCCCGGTTGGCTGGATTTTTCCCTTGCAAGACCATCTGAACAATCGGGTGGGCCCCGCCGAGATTTTCCGCCAGGAAGGTCAAGGCGGTTTGCAATTTCCGACGCTCCAGATCGGGGTAGATTGGTGCGGGACTGAATAGCTGAAACTTGAGCGATTCCAGATTGCTGTCCCGATATTCTCGCAGCCGCTCGGGCGAAGGTTTTTGCAGTTCCTGGGTCAGTCGAACAAGATGCCTAGCGATGGTAAAGAGTTCGGAACTGAAGGCATCTCCCCGTTCCAGCAGGTAATATTCCCGCTCAAAATTTCGGAACCGGGCCTGAATGTCGGCGATCGATTGAATGGCGGTCTGGTAGGTGGCGATTTCTCCAGCTGCAACATGGTGCGGATTCTTGGCCAGGATTTCGCGAATTTCGGCTTCACTTTCGGCTTTTTGCTTCAGGATGGCGGGATCAAGTAATCCGAGCAGTTGACCGTTAAATGCCTTGCGAGCGTTGGCGACGCGATGCAAATCCGTTGCGGCCTGACGCCGTTGTTCGAGGGATTCTTCACTGTATTGAAATAACGCCGCTTCCAGGGTGCGTAAGCGATACAGCGTATAAGGCAGGGTAACGTCCCGGCGATGCTCGAGCTTGGCCAGGGTTTCAAGCCGTTGCGTTGTCCCGGGATGGCCGGTCACAAACACGAGGTCGCCATCTCGCGGCCCGACCGTACTCCAGGGGAAGAAGTGTGTGACTTTGGCCGGTTCACCGTTCTCGTAGGCGCGAAAAAATGCCACGTCCAAGCTGTGCCGAGGATACTCAAAATTGTCAACGTCGCCGCCAAACGCGGCAATTGCCAGTTCCGGGGCAAAAACCAGCCGGACATCTGTAAACTTTTTATAGCGGTAAAGATGGTAGGCACCGCCGTGATACAGGGTCACCACATCCGAGCGAAGCCCGGTTTTTGTTAACGATTCCTTTTCGATTTCGCTCATGATGGCCCGGCGAGCCGCCGAAGCTTCCGCCGGCGACAGTTCTGGTTTGATCGCGGCATTCACCCGGTCGGTGACATCATCAATACTTTGCAAGACATTCAATTCGAGATCGGGGCAGGGCAGTTCCTCAGCCGGGCGACGGGCATAAAAGCCGTTGCGGTAGAGGTCATTGCCAGGTTGACTCAATTTTTGCAGGGCATCGGCGGCAATATGATGATTTGTGACAATCAATCCGTTCGGAGACACGAATCCACCTGAGCCACCATTATTGAATCGAACCGACGCCGCCATCGTGCGATTCAGGAATTCTTCGGTCAGGGTAAACTGATATCGCTGCTGCAATCGTTCCCGAGGGGGATCGTTCAGTAACCACATTCCCTCATCGGCATGAGTCATGGCGAGAACGCCTCCGAGGAGCAGGCAGATACAACAATGTTTCATGGATGAATTCCTTATCCTGAAAAGCAAGGGTTTTGAGCGATGCCCGGGCGGAATTGCCGCAATGTCTCAGGATGATATGCCTGAGAGGAGCCGCTGCTGCTGCTTGGGGCGAGACACGTCGCATCGGCATCGTGAAGAGAATTCTTCCAGCGAATTGTGCAATTCAGAGACATCATCTTGAAGGATGGGTTTCAGATGACGGTGTTATCGGGGATGATCGCCCCCCTCGGAACGCAAACGATCCCTTCACGAATGTGGTACATACCGCGAGGTTCATCAAACTCTTGTTTCCCCTCGACATTCAGAATCTTGACATTTTTCCCGATCCGGCAATCTTTATCAAGAATGGCCATGCGGATCTCGGTGTTTTCGCCAATATTCAGGTCGGGTCGGCCGGTGGCACGATTGTTGGCCCGTTCCTCGTCGGTTTCATACCGGTCGGAGCCGATGACAACGGTATCGCTGAGCCGGCAATTTCGTCGAATCGTGCTGCGAACGCCGATCAGACAATGATCGATGACGCACCCCTCGGCAATCCGGGTTCCGTCGGCGACGAGGCTGCGGCTAAGCGTGGCTTTGTCGATGCGGCTAGCCGGAAGATTCCGCATCCGTGTGTAAATCACCCCCTCGGGCGTGAAAAAGTCAAAAGGCGGGTTGGCGTCGGCGAGTGCCAAGCTCGCCTCGTGATAGCTGCGGATGGTTCCCAGATCTTCCCAGTAACCGTCGAAGAGGTGCGCGAAGATCTTGCGTTTTTCCAGATTCCGCGGCAAAACTTCTTTGCCGAAATCCGTGGCCATCGGTTTATCATTCAGCAATTCGATTAACACGTCGGTGTTGAACAGGTAGATCCCCATGTTGGCCAGGTAATGCCTGCCGCTGCAGCGAATGCCTCGACCTTCGATCCAATCGGCTGGGGTGTAGTACGGTTTGCGTTCTGCTTCGGTTTTCGGTTTTTCGATAAATGCGGAAACTCGGCCGCTGTCATCGATTCGCATCAACCCGAAGCCGGCCGTATCTTTCTCGAGCACGGGGATGGCGGCGATGGTGACGTCCGCGCCACTGCTTCGGTGGGTCTGGATGAGATCGCGATAATCCATGCGATACAATTGATCGCCGGAAAGAATTAATACTTCTTCGCAACCTTCATTTTTGACGTAAAGCAAATTTTGTCGAACTGCGTCGGCAGTCCCCTGATACCAGTCAGAAGCTTCGTAGGTTTGCTGGGCCGCAAGGACTTCGACAAAACCTCGGCTAAACATGTCGAATTTGTACGTGTTGGCAATGTGACGGTGCAAACTGACGCTTAAGAATTGAGTCAAGACATAAATTTTCTGGAGGCCGCTATTGATGCAATTCGAGATCGGGATGTCGATCAAACGGTATTTCCCAGCCACAGGGACCGCCGGCTTTGCCCGCATTTTCGTCAATGGATAAAGCCGGGTTCCGCGTCCGCCGCCAAGAATCAGACTCAGCACTTTACGATCTTTTAACATCGGTTGTGCCTCGGGTAGTGAATCGTGGCCGCGTCTGGACGGGTGCCAACATTCGGGAGAGCGGCCGGTGATCGCTTTATGTGATCTTACTGAAGAGGGGGAGGGGGAAGGCAACGGCAAAGGTGTCGACCTCCGCGTTTCATGATTCTCCCAACCGGAACTGATGGAATAACGTCCCCCAACCCTGCAGCCATCATGACTTCGCTTGAAGATAATCACGAATTCGCTGGGCGATCTGTTCTGCTTGTTCCGTGACATCATTCATGGCAATGCCATGATACGAGTTGCCCGTCAGATATAACCCCGGATGCCGAGCCGCCGCGGCTTCAATCCGCTCGACCCGTTGCGGATGACCGAGGCAATACTGGGGAATGGCCCGAGGCCAGCGGATGATTCGTGTAAACACCGGGTCGCCGCGAACCCCGAGAGCTTGTTGCATTTCTTTGTGGCAAGCTCGCAACACGGTTTCATCGTCCCAGTCGAAGACATCCGCACGATGAACGCCGCCACAGAGCACCCGCCACAGGACCATCCCCGGCGGTGCCCGATCGGGGAAGATGCTCGAGCACCACTGGACGCCAAGGATGTCTCGCCGCGTGTTTTCTGGGGCAATGAAACCGAAGCCGTCGAGTCTCTCGGGAACATCGCTCTGCCGATAACCCAGCGCGGCCACCACGATCCGATTGAAGGGGATTTCAGCAATCTCCCGCGACAGCGCCTCATCGAGTTCCGCCAAGATCGGTGCCTGCTGATGTGCCGGACAGCAAAGCACGACCACATCAGCCAGCCAGCGGTCCGAGCCCTCGGCTTCGATGAGCCATCGTCCCGAGGGCGAATCCGGATGAGCACGGATTCGGCGAACAGCGACGCCAGTGGTGACAGGCACCGCAATTCGCTGTTGCAGCACGGTAATCAGCCGCCCCAGACCCTCACGAAAGGACCACATTCGCTGGGGTGGTGGTGGTTCGCCGCGGGCTTGCGCTGCCCGTTTCCGTTCCTTCGCCGCTGCGAGAAGAGCACGGAAGATACTGCCGTATTTGGCTTCCATTTCCACCAGCCGAGGGAATGCCGCTTTCACGCTCAACTGCTCGGGATCGCCGGCCTGAATTCCAGTCACCAGGGCATCCATGAAAATCTCCGCGGCTTCCTTGCCGAAGCGGCGGCGAGCAAACGCGGCAACGGATTCATCCGCGGCCGTCGAAGCCGGCCGTGAACGAAACGGTTCCGCCAGCAGGTCCAGCTTCCCCGTCCAACTCAAAAGTGGCGTCGTCAATAGTCCGAGCGGCGAGCCAGGCAACTTGTGCAAGCGATTCTTGAGGAAAAGATAACGATTCTTTCGGGAACCTTCGCTCGCGGTGAGCAATTCGTCGCCCAGCCCCAGATCCTGGCATAACTGCAGCGTTCCTGGCTTGTTGTCGAGGAAGCCATTCGGACCGGTTTCGACTCGAAAGCCATCGTGAACTTCCGTGCCGATGTTTCCACCTGCTATGGACCGTGCTTCCAGAATTTTCAGAGAAAGATCAGGTAAAAGCTGCCGAAGCCGGAAGGCCACGGCTAGCCCACTCAGTCCGGCTCCAACGATGACAACTTCAGCCATGAGCACTCGATTCAAGTGGGAGAATTTGCCGGGCTGGTGCTCGATGCCGGAACCGACTCGTCGTGGTGGATGATCAAGGCATGAACCAGCAATATCCCTGCACCGACGACCAGACAACAATCGGCGAAATTAAATACAGGCCAGTCAATTTTGTAAAAGTACAAAAAATCACGGACACCGTTGAAAACAATTCGATCGTACAGGTTGCCCAGCGTGCCGCCGAGAATCAAACCCAGCGCGGTGCAAAGCCAGCCGTCGGCCGCCGTCGATTGCCGAAAGGACCAGATGATGATGCCAGTCGCGGCGATCAAGCTGATCGCGGCAAAGACCTGGTTGGCGCTGCCTTTGTGCTGGCCGCCCAGCCCGAATAACGCACCGTGATTAACCCGCGGCATCAACGGCGCACTCCAGGTCTGTAATCGGTTAATTGAGCAATCACAGGGGGGATGGAAGGGGTCAAATTCCGCGGTAAGTCGGAACCAGCCCTCGATCACTTCTTTGTCACCACGGAAATTCTTCGAGGCATTTTCATCTCCCGGATACAACCAGCGGAACACGCCGTATTTGCTGGTTTGATCGACGGCCAGGGTGATAATCGCAAGGGTGACGAGAAGCCAGCGGTATGATCGTAGCGGCATGATTCCATCCATTTTCGTCGCAAATTATCATTTCTGAGGAAAACTACCGATTACCATTCAGGCGAGAAAGAGCCGATGCTTCTTGAACTGTAGCACTCAGTTTCCTCCGGAATCCAGACAAGATCACTCTATAACAACAGTGCTGCAACAGAACAACATCGACCCACTGCGGCCAGGGACCAGCACGGTTTGCCAGAATTTCCTGTTTTTCCGTCTTTCGGTGGGAACACTGGCGATCCTCGCGTTCTACGCTACACTCAACCTCGCTGTTTGAACGGTTCTTCATAGTCCGTTTCGGAGGAGTTCGCATGCGATCCGTGTTGAGTTTGCTGCTACTCGGTGCTGTCAATTTGGCTTTTGCTGCCGATCCGTGGAAGCTGGACGCTCAGTTTAAAGCAGCCAAGCCGGAAGATTTACAGGATGCGCCATCGACCCCGCCCCCGGCTGGTGCCATTGTCTTATTTGATGGCAAATCCTTGGACGGCTGGACAAAAAAAGATGGCAAAACGCCGGTGACCTGGAAACTGGTCGATGGAGCCATGGAAGGTTTCAAAGGGCACGGTGACATCATCACGAAGGAAAAATTCGACGGTCGCTTTCATCTCCATGTCGAATTTCGCGTTCCCTACGAACCGGACGGCAAAGGCCAAGGTCGCGGCAACAGCGGCGTTTATGTGCAAGGCCGATATGAGGTTCAAGTTCTGGATAGCTACGGCTTGAAGAGCGGCAAAAATGATTGTGCCGCCATTTATGATATTCATCCCCCGAAAGTCAATGCCTGCAAGGCACCGACGGTCTGGCAAAGCTATGATATTCTCTTCACAGCCCCGAAATTCGCAAATGGCAAGAAGGTTGAACCTGCCCGGATGACGGTTTACCACAACGGTGTGCTGGTTCACGAAAACGCTGAGATTCCCGTCGATAATACCCGAGCCGGGATGGGAGGCGATCCAAGCACGCCGGGCCCGATTATGCTCCAAGATCACGGCCACCCGGTGCAATACCGGAATATTTGGTTGAAGCCCTTACAATAACATTTGCGCCGGAGTGGGTGATGCGGAACTCGGAATTGCCGGGGCAGAGCAGAGACCATGCCACGGACTCCATGGAAGTATCCCCCGCGGGCCGACCCAGTCGTTCGCTGCCCGGGGGGAGCCGCGAACTGCTCGCCCTGGCGCTGCCGTTGATTCTCAGCAACGCGTTTATGACGGTGCAGATTACGGTCGATCGCGTCCTGTTGAGTTGGTACGGCCCGCTCGAGGTCGGGGCCGCCTTTCCCGCGGTCATGATGTTCTGGCTGCCTTATGGATTGCTTCAGGGCGTCGCTGGTTATGTCACGACTTTTGTCGCTCAGTATACGGGGGCTCTGCGACCTCACCGGGTCGGCCCCGCGGTCTGGCAGGGTTTGCATTTCAGTCTGATCACTGGCACATTATTTCTCGGGCTCTGGCTGATCGCCCCGGAATATATTGCCCTAGGCGACCACGATCCGCAGATGCAAGCTCTGGAGGTGACATACTTTCGATGCCTGTGTTTTTGCGCCTTGCCGATGCTGATCGTCGTAACAATCAGTGGTTTTTTTTCAGGTCGGGGTGCTGCCTGGACAGTGCTCGGCATCAATGCCATTGGCACTGTGGTGAATGTGATCGGTGATTATCTGCTGATCTTCGGGTGGCTGGGATGTCCCCGACTGGGTATTGCCGGGGCGGGGGTGGCGACCTTCGCCGCTTCATTGGTTTCCGCCACCGTCGCGTTGGTGTTGTTTTTTCAACACCGATACCGGCGGGAATACGCCACCTGGTCGGGTTGGCGACCCGAGTGTGAATTATTTTCCCGTCTGCTCCGCTACGGCGGCCCGGCAGGCTTGCAATTTATGCTGGAAGTCCTCGCATTCACTCTTTTTACGATGTTTGTCGGCCGTCTCGGACCGGCTGCCGCCGCTGCCACCAGTATCGCCGTGACCTTAAACATGTTCACCTTCATGCCGATGTATGGCATGGGACAAGCCGTGGCGATTCTCGTCGGCCAAAGGCTTGGGGAAGGTCGCCCCGATCTGGCCGAACGGAGTACACAGGTCGGTTTCCACTGGGCGATCGGCTACATGGTCGTGATTGCTCTGATCTTTATTTGTTTTCCTGGTCCGCTGGTGATGCTGTTTGAAACGGATGGCGAGGCAATCGGCGAACTCACGGCGGCAGGCGAACTGATTTCCTGGCAGGACGTTGCCACGGTGATCCCGACGCTGCTGCTATTTATTGCGATTTATTCGCTCGCGGATGCCGCGAATCTGGTCTACGCCAATGCTCTGCGGGGTGCCGGGGATACCCGCTTTGTCACCCTGATTTCCTTCAGCTTGGCATGGCCCGTCATGGTGATTCCGACCTTATTGGTCGTGCGTTATGGTGGCAATTTGTATATGGCCTGGGCGTTTGCCAGCTTATACATCGTCCTGGTTGCGGGTTGCTGTTGGTTGCGATTCCGTGCCGGTCAGTGGAAATCGATGCGTGTGATCGAACCAGCCATTGAGGAGTTGCCGACCGGCCCGCAGGCAATTATCGGCTCATCCGCTGCTCGGCCCGCCGATTATCCCCGGACGGAAAGACCGCCCAAGCATGCAATTCGCCCGGATCCCCTGCGAACCTGAACTCGAATGTTGTTGTGTGGAATGGCCTGAGCACACAACAAACCCATCATGTCGACAATTCTTTCAGTGCAGAAGCGTTGCCGTACCGCTTGGCGTGCCTCGAGCTTAACAATTTCACCTGGTGTAACGAGT
>Ga0209017_10000939_pt1 | contig 25105 bp, 17 predicted proteins | sample YNPBryunderm2012_FD_185812 | JGI IMG/M metagenome (GOLD analysis project Ga0209017, IMG submission 185812) | Anoxygenic and chlorotrophic microbial mat microbial communities from Yellowstone National Park, USA - YNP Bryant MS undermat 2012... ...
CGTCGGCTTGCTGTTGTTCCAGCCGTCCAGCACATAGCGAGTCACCACCGCCGCAGTCGGCCCATCGCCGTCGGTGTCCACCGCCTTCTCGATGCGGTTGCCGAACATGTTATTCGGATTTGGACCACCTCAATCCTCGCAGTACCTTTCCTGTACTATTCTTCTCATGGCCTGCATGTTACGATTTCCCTGGCCCCGGCGGTGCATGCCAATCGACATCAGGAATCGGACGCCATTGATGCTCCTCAATCCCGTAGCGATGTTTGCACGAACGTTTGGCCATTTCCAGATCGTCCTGAAGGATGTCGATATACGGTTCGGTCGAAGAAGCCTGTTCAAAGACGTTTACATAGACACCCTCGGCACGCTCCTCCAGAACCACCCGATAAGCACCAGGTCGGTTTGCAATCGCTTCATACGATGCCATTTTAAGTTCCTCCTAGTCACCGCGAAAAGGAATGCGATGTCGGCCAGGAATGGCGTCAACCCAATCTCGGATTGTTGGGTCCCACACTTCAAGATGTGCATGTGCTGGGGGCGTTCCCGGCCCCGCAAAATCCATACGAAACCGTCGCAATCCATCTCGGCTCAGAATAACAAAACCTCTGGCGTCGTCTCGCACAACCCGTGCCCCTTCTCCAAGCCAGTTGCTTATCCCCTGTCCAGCCTGAGTTACTGGATCAGTAGTTGCAACTTCCGCCGGCAGTCTGCGCCAGATGGGGAGGTTGCCGCCGAGGCCGAGCAGGCCGCCGCCGACTGGCAGGCCATTCGTCCAGTTCAGGCTGTTTTGGTAAATATCATAACTGCCCCGACCGACCTGCACCTTTATTGACCAATACTGGTCTGTACCTCACGGCCGTTTCGACCGGAATTCGTGCCAATTGCCCTGGCGAACCTCACGCCAGCCGACTTCGACCTCAACGCCCTTTCGCTGTGTGTAACCGTGCCGGCCCGGTTCAGTAAAAACCGCGGGACGCACCGCCGTGCCGTTGCCGTTCGACGTGGCCGCCGAATTAGGGCCGTATCTCGCACAGAAGGCCGCAATGAGTCTGCTCAATCAACGCTACAGGCAAATCGTAAACCCTTGGAAAACAAGCAACCCGGCGCTGTTTTGCACCGAGTTGCGTCCGATAGCTTCGAGTTACCCGGCCAGGATTCGAACCTGGACCAAGAGAACCAAAATCTCTTGTGCTACCGTTACACTACCGGGTAAGAGTTTCTCAGGTGCCCCATCGGATGGGAGAGTCTTCAGGGTGCCTTTCTCTACATCTATTGATAGGAACCCAGCTGAGAAAACTCAAGAGGAACTGAGCAAGTTTTGCCTCCCATTCTAGCAACTGCATGAAGCAGATCTATTGAACAGAAGGTATGATCTTTCAGAGGCTCCAATAATAGTACAAGCCACCCTTCGGGTAGGAAGCTTACTGGATCATTGGAGGAAAAGAGGAGGAACAGAAGGTCCTATGGGGAGGTCGGCCATGAGTTTTACACATAGGTTATTCATCCAAGGAGGGGGATATGGCCTCGTGGGCATGTTGGACCAGAAAGGTTAGCTGTTCTAATTGGATCGCCAGGTCCACCGTGACTAAGGGGACGTGAGGGGGAAGGCGAAGAACCACAGGGGCAAAGTTGAGGATTCCCCGAATACCGGATTGGACCAGACAGTCGGCCACACTTTGGGCAGCTTCCCGTGGGACGGTGAGAATGGCCAGTTCCGCTCCCTCTTGATGAATGGCGGTGGGCAAGTCACTCAAGGGTCGGACGAGAAGCCCCTCAAAAGATTCTCCCACTTTGGCTGGGTGGTTGTCAAACAATGCGACAATCTCAAACCCCTGAGAACGAAAGCCCTGATAACGCAGCAAGGCACGGCCCAGATTTCCCACACCGACCAAAACGACTCGCCAGGGGCGGTGTGTACCCAAAGCCTCTCGAATTACAGTAGTGAGCTCGCGGGGATCGTAACCGATGCCACGTTGCCCCAAGTGTCCCAGGGCGGCCAGATCCCGTCGAACCTGGGCATCGGTCACTCCCACGGCGGCAGCAATCTGACTACTGGAAATCTTCTCGACTTCGGAGGGCCAGGCGGTCAAACAGCGGAGATACAAGCTCAAACGGTGCGCGGCCGCCCGAGATAAACGTGGTCCTTCCGAGGTGGCACCTCGGTCGCTCATAGATGAATCCTCAGGACTGATCAGGGGTGTTCTCATCCGGGGTTGCCTGCGGCAACAATCTTTCTCCTAAGCGGTGTCGTGTATACGCTCTTATTCTACTACATGAAGGTAGCATAGCTTATCCCCCGGGTTTTCATCCTGAAATAGGGTGGAGCCCATAATCGTTCCAAAAGTTCGCATTGTGCCTCCAGTAGAGCCGGTTCAACGATCCGGCCGATGGAGGGTCCAACGGATCGGGACCAGAATCGTTTCAGCTCGTGGCTCCAACAATTGCAGTCGGATCAACGCGGTTCCGGGTGTGGTGGCAGCGGTGGAAGACAGACTGATCCGGATGGCCGAAACACGGCTGGCCTCTTGAGGAAACTTGACTTGGACGGCGGGGTGATCGCAGCTAGCTTCCACGATCCGCACCGGATCGGTGCTCAGGGAACGGATCTGCACGATCTGAGAAGAGACCTGACCCGGCTGAAGGTGGAAGATCACCTCTTCAGGCGTGATTACGAGCGGCTTGCTTCGTTGTCGGACAATCAGTACGGGAATGCGGATTTCGCGATACTCGGCATCATCAGTCCCAACGCTTACACTGGCATCATGCTCACCCTCCGGTATTTGGGCTTGGGTCTCCAAAGTGAGCTGAAATTGTCCCGGATGTGGTTTTTGGACTGTGATCGACACAAAAGGTGAAGGTGACCATATCTTACTAATAGTCAATGGCTTAGGTCTTCGATCGGTTATCGTGATCGTAGATCTTGTAGCTCCGTGAGTACTTATGATGAGACGTGATGGTTGAATGTCGATTTCCCGCACGATCTGAGCCTGGACCACCAATTCCAGCACCTGCGGCTCAGACATGGAAGAAGATGAGGGGTATTGATAATGAAGCCGGATCGGCCACCGTTGAATTCCTTCGGGTTGATTCAGGGTGGCAATCTCTACGGTCAATAGCGCTTGATCCCCGGCACGAAGCTCTCGTGAGCTAAGGTCCAGTCGGATACAGCCGCAGGTGTTCTCGACCCGTAGAATCGTCACAGCTTTCCGACCGGTGTTCCTCAGTTCAAACGTGTGAGATAGCACTACTCCCGCCTTGCACCGTCCTTTATGGACCGTCGGCTGGAAGCAAACAAGAACATTTTTCTCCTGCTTTTCATCAGCGGGAGCGGAATGTGTCGTCATCAGCAGTGACGAGAGTATACTCACCAGTACCCGATTCATAGCACCACTTCATAGCGTGGTTGTACCTGATGTCAAGACGACTCACCTTTGTTGGTCGACTGACTCAGTACCGTATGGGTTCAGGCAGTTCCTGAGGGGAGAGATACCACAGAGGAGGGGGAGCGGTATGCGTTGTGCAGTAAGCTGGGATGTTGTGTGGTTCCAGGCCGGTCACGCGGTTTCCCCACGACTTCCTGCTCCCCACGAGGTGCATGTAGTGGAAGTGGACTTAGCCTCGCAGTTGTCACCAGACAGCCCCATCTGGCAGGCCTTGACAGACTCGGAACACCAGCGTGCTTGCCGATACCGTTCAGACCAGGCCCGAGCTCAGTTTGTACTGTGTCGGAGTGCTTTGCGACGCTGGCTGGGAGCATGCCTGGGATTAGAGCCGGCAAAGGTTAGCTTGACGGCCAATGAAAATGGCAAGCCACAGTTGGACTCATCCATCACTTGGGGGAATCTGGACTATACTCCACCCTTGTATTTCAATCTAGCCCACACCGAGGGCAAAGGGTTGATAGCATTCGCCCTCGATCCCGTCGGTGTGGATGTGGAATTGATCCGGCCGGTCCCTCACATGGAGGGACTGATCCAACGTTACTTCTCTCCATGCGAATACGCACAATGGCAAAGCAGTCCAGTCCAGGATCGCCTGGATATCTTCTTTCGTTTGTGGACGGGGAAAGAGGCGGTGATCAAAGCAGTAGGGCGTTCCCTAGTTTCCCTGAGGTGTTTTGATCTGCTCCTACATGAAGATGGCTCGGCCACCGTTGTCAATGCCCGGGAGCCAGAGTTTCAAGGATCGTGGTACATCCCATCTTGGAAGAGAGACAAGTACTGGGTTACCGTTGCGGTGCGAGCACCGGAACGATAGGCGGACCAACAGGGCCTCATGGGAAAGCTATAACAACTCTTGGGAATATGAAACAGTTGGATGCCACTATGACCTCTCAGAGTCTGCCCGAAGTATTCACAGCACGCCAGCGTGATCCCGTTCCACAGGGTTAGACGAATCACATTTTTTCGGTGAAGGTTCTCGATTACCGATCAGTTTCCGGTTATCGGGGGCTGTGAATCTTCTGTGACGACACCGCCCATGTAGGGCATCGCCGCTTGATTGATCCTGGCGGGAGGGACGTCCATCGCGACACGGTAGCCCAAACGTGGGAAGAAATCCCGATACCCGACTTCTTGAATTCCTCGGCGTTTAGCCTCTTCCACTGCCTTGTTGATCAGGGCAATGAGCTCGGATTTCCGGTCACGCAACGGGTCGTTGACATTTTGGGAGGGATACATACCCAGAACGACATAACGGGTCTGAGCCGTCAATTCGCCGATCCATTGGCGTTTCCGCAAATCATAGAAGGCGTCGACAGGAATGCCCATGTTCGCCAATTCCCGGACGAGTGTTTCGATATCATCACGGCCGTCACCATTGACATCGAAGATACCGACCAAGGCGATATGATCCGTTGCCCCTCGACGCCAGACGGCATTGTAGAGGAGGTCGCCCGGAGCGATGCCATCGCGGATGGGCTCGGGTTCCTCGGTGATGCGTGCTCGGGAGAGTGTGGGACTGAGCACTTCAACGACTTCTATGTTGCCCCGTGGGATGAACCGCACCTGATCCTGATAGATGCCCCGTTCATCCGGGACACGTATGCGTCGCAACCGGGATTGGCGCCCTTTTTGCGGGAAGTCATCAGGCAGAACCACAAATGTCAATCCTGGACGTACCAGATCCCGATAGCCCAGGTTGATCTCGACCATGTTGTTGGGTAAGCGGCGAAGGACAGTACCTAGAGGCTGGTCATATTCAAAGACGTCGCGCTTTTGCGCCATCTTTTCCATCAGTAATTCCACCTCTTGCTCTAAACGTTGAGTTTTCTGTTCGATGAGTTTCTTTTCGCGTTCCAACTTGGCATACTGTTCAGCTTGATGCTCGATTTCTTTACGTGCCTTTTCTTCTTCACTCAAGTAAACGCGAATGCGATCTTCATAACGTTTGATATTTTCTTGAATCTTGGCATTGAGTTCTTTGGGAAACTCATCCGCCTGCCTTTTGTATTCTGAAGCAAACTTCTGCAATTCATCTGCAGCGACCTTGAGTGTAGCAACGGCGTTGCGGAAATCTTGAATTGCATCGCGAGAAGTTTTCTCATCTATTTTGTGCTTCTGAAGCGAGTCTGCATAGGATTGGATCAGCCCTCGTGCGGGCGGTTCCGTGGGATTATCGGGATTCCATATCAGCAGGCCAGGAGGTGGAGGGCCAGCCAAGTATCCACCTGCCTTCGCTAGCTCCTCATTGATACGCTTCAGTTCGTCCCTGATCTTATCCTTACCACGGGTTTCGGAACCGATATCGGTTCGGTCCTTCTCATCCGCTATACCCAAATAGCACCGATAGACCTTGGCTTTCAGTTCCGCATCAGCCCGCTCACCTTGAGCGGCTGCCCGATCGGATGCCGCTTTTTTGATCGCCTCCTCTTTGGCCTGATGATCGGAATACTGCATATACCACAATACGCCAAAGGCGATGGTAGTTAGCACAAAGAAGACCAAGGCGATGATGAGTGGGAGGTTTGTCTCACCGGACTTTTTCTTGGCCATTGCGGTAACACCTTGCTCAGTAGGACGCGGCGAATGTGCCCCAACACATTGCTGCACGAATTCTAGTGCCCTAAGTGTGAGCATAAACGAGCTATGGAGGATGTCAACGGAAATGCGTCCCAAGAGGAACCTCTCCGGATCGGATGTAAGACTTCTAGGACCCTTGACGTTGGCAGCAAACTAGCAGGGCATGCAGATGATGTGGTAAACCCTTTGGATACACAGATAGTGGGCGGTGCATGAGCTGGGCATCGGAGGCTGAAAAAATCCAAATTGGGAAGCCGGATCGCAGAAGGAAACACAATAACAGAAGGGGGAAATATCTCGTGGCACTTCAGCATTTGTGATGAGCTGACATCAACTGGGATGGTTTCCAGGTTTGGGTTTGGGCTGACACAGGATATCTTCAATGACGTTGCCGAAAACATCCGTAAGACGCATATCCCGGCCGCCGAAGCGAAAGGTCAAGCGCGTGTGGTCTATCCCCAGCAGGTGTAGGATGGTAGCATGCAAGTCGTGGACATCAACTTTGTTCTCGACGGCGTGATAGCCGAACTCATCGGTGGCTCCGTAAGTGATACCTCCCCGAACACCTCCTCCTGCCAACCAGATGGAAAAGCCATACGGGTTATGGTCTCGTCCATCACGTCCTTGGGCCATGGGGGTGCGGCCGAATTCGCCGGCCCAGAGCACCAGCGTGGTCTCGAGCAATCCCCGTTGTTTGAGGTCTCGCAGCAGACCCGCGATGGGCTTATCGACCGCAACCGCGTTATCTTCGTGACCTTTCTTGAGGTTACTGTGTTGATCCCAGCGATCGTGTCCCACATTTGGGCAGAGGAGTTCGACGAAGCGGACGCCGCGTTCGATCAGGCGGCGGGCGATGAGGCATTGCCGTCCGAAGACCGCAGTGCGCGGTTCATCCAAGCCGTAAAGCCGCTGTGTGAGCACGGTTTCTCGGGACAAATCGAGTAGTTCGGGTACGGCTGTCTGCATCCGGAAGGCTAGTTCATAATTAGCAATGGTGGCCTCGAGGGGGTCCGGATGTTCCCACCGCTCGGATGCTCGCCGATCCAAAGCCTCTAACAACTGTCGCTTCACACTCTGCTGGTGCGCTGGCAGAGCATGAGGAGGATGGAGGTCCGCAATCGGTTTGTGGCCAGGGCCGAACACCGTGCCTTGATAGGCCGCGGGTAGGAAACCGCTCCCGAAGTTATCGATCCCACCCGGAGGAATCATTCCGCTCGCAAGTACGACAAAGCCCGGAAGATCGCGGCTCATCGTGCCCAGGCCGTATACCGTCCACGCTCCCATGCTCGGCCGACCCGACTGACCATGACCGGTGTGCAGAAAATAATTGGCGTTGGTATGCTCAGAGAACTTCGAGGTCATGGAGCGGATGATGCATAAATCATCGACACAACGAGCCACATGTGGAAACAAATCGCTCACAGCTATACCACTGCTGCCGTAGCGACGGAATTTCCAAGGGCTGGCCAGAGTCATGCCCACGTTGTTGAATTGCGTAGGCTTGACCGGACCGGGAAAAGGTTTGCCGTGGTATTTTTCCAGCAGCGGCTTGGGGTCGAAGGTGTCCACTTGTGAGGGACCACCATCCATGTACAGAAAGATGACAGAACGAGCCGTCGGGGGGAAATGCGTGGATCGCGGTGCAAAAAGCTGGACTCCCGATTTTCGGGAGTTCTCTTGGGGATCGGGTACGGCGTACAGCAAACGTCCATCCTCGGCCAACAAGTGTAGTAACGCAGTCCATCCGAAACCATGAGCGGCGCGCTGCAGCCATTGCCGCCGATTCCAGAGCCATGTCCTCTGGCCAGGCGAATTCATGTTTGGCCCTCGCTGTTGTACCACGCCGTGGCGATGCTCAATGTTCTACCACTGAGTTTCTATTCCTCTTCCGCATCCCTTACAATAATGATACGCTGAAGCGGCTTCAGTCAACCGGATAAACCGGATACAGGTAGGTAGATATTCTTTGAAGAGTCGAGAATTAGCCGGCAACCTAAGGGATTCTGGACGCTGAAAAATCGTTTTCTCCGGGAAAGGCGAGTTGTCGAGTTCAGCAGCTTGTCCTGCCAGTCGATGCCGATCTGGTTGGTTGTTGATGAAATCGTCAGGCCGGATGTAGTTGATAATAAGTTGGCAATAGCTAGCGTGCAAACCTGATCCAGGGCACACCAACGATAGAACCGGGCCTCTGAGGAAAAGTGGAAGTAGGAGCCCAAGGTATGCGAAGACAGTTTGCACTGATTGGTCTATGGTTTGTGGGGCTGGCAGGTCTGCCAGGAGGTTGGTTGGGAAATACATCGAGCTGGGCAGGGCAAAAGCTGGATCCAGAACCACTGCGGCCCAAGCAAAACGAACGGAAGGATCATCCAGGTCTGCGGCAACTCTTGCAACGAGGCAATTACGCGGAGGCAGAGGAAGGATACACCCAGGCAGTCCGACAGGAAGGCAGCGTAGCGGCGTATCTGGGCCTGGCCCGTGTTCAGCGAGAAGTGGGACGCTACAGCGATGCTTGGGATACGCTGGAGCAAGGTTTGCACCGCCATCGGGGAAACGCAGAGTTGCTGGCGGAGCGTGGCGAGTTGCTCTATTTCCTCGGCCGATGGGAAGAGGCATATAAGGAGATCGAGGCCGCTCTGAAGAGTGATCCCGGGAATCTGCACGCACACTGGGTCAAAGCCTGCCTGCTTCGGGATCAGGGAGAATTAGCAGCAGCAGACCAGGAGGTGCGGCTATTGGTACGCACCTACACTCAGACTAGTGGAACCGAACAGGAGATTCGGGATGCCCGTAGGTTGCTGATCATCGGCCTGGCAGGTGCAGAAAACGCCCGCTGGCACCGACGACATCAACAGTTTGCTTTCGTGCTCAACGAAATCTACAAAGACGCCCTGAGAGATGACCCCGACTGCTGGCAAGCCGAGTATCAAGCCGCTTTGCTTCTTCTGGAAAAGCACAATCGAGCTGATGCAGAAGCAGCTTTAGATAAAGCCTTGGCCATCAATCCCCGTGCTGCGGACGTCCTGGTAGCAAAGGGGTATTCCGCCTGGCGTCAGGGACGAGCCGAAGAAGCCCTTCGGTATGCCGAACGAGCCTTGAAGACCAATCCCAAACATGCGGGGGCGCTCCAATTACAGGCCGATGTCCAGTTGCTCACCGGAGATTTCGCCGCTGCCCAGCAGTACGTCACAGCGGCTCAGGCAGTGCAACCACGCTCCGAGGCCATCCAAGCCCGGCGTTGGGTTCTGGAGTACTTGAAAGGCTCAACGATTGGGATGCACATGGTGGAAAAGGAGGTGAAAGGATTTTGCCGCACCCCGGGCGTCTGGCACCTAGAAATTGCAGAATTACTGGTGCAACTCAAGCAGTACACTCCTGCGGAGCAACATTATCGCCAAGCCATACGCTACCGGCCGGACCTGGCTGCCGCCCAAGCAGGGTTAGGTTTGCTCTACTGGCAACTGGGGCGGGAAGCAGAAGCTCAAACCATCTTGCGGGAAGCCTTCCGCGCGGACCCCTTTCATGTTCGTGTGGCCAATGCCCTCAAGGTGCTCGAACACCTCAATTCGTACCACAGCCGTGAAACGGAGCACTTCGTAATCAAATATACCGAAGCTGACAAAGTACTGGCTGCGTGGTTGGCCGATTATCTGGAGCAATGGTTTGCGGAATACCAACAACGCTACGGCTTTGCACCCACCGACAAGGTCCTCGTCGAGATTCTTGCTAGCCGGGAAATGTTCAGCGGTCGGGTGCTTGCTCTGCCCGGGTTACCAGGAGCCGCCCAGGGAGCCAGCACGGGTCCTCTACTTGTGATCCCTTCCCCACAAGCCGATGGCCGTTCGCAACCTTATAACTGGGCTAGCGTAGTACGGCATGAACTGACCCATGTCTTCAATCTGCAGCAAAGCGAGTACCGTGTTCCCCTTTGGTTGACCGAAGGCCTGGCGGTACGGGCGGAGGGAAGTCACCGTTTTGCAGCCCAGCGCGAATTCCTCCTAAGACGTTATCTATCCGGCACTCTGTACAACTTGAATACTATCGCTCGAGGTTATCATAACTTTACTCAACCGGAGGAGGTGATTTTAGCCTATCTTCAGGGTTGGCTTTATGTGGAGTATCTGGTGAGCAAGTACGGAGAAGAAGTAATCCCCCAACTTTTGACAGCATATCGTCAAGGGCTGACGACATCCGATGCCCTGCGTCGGGTCTGTGGAATTGAGTTGGCTGGGTTGGAGCAGGGTTATCAAGAATACATCCGCAATTATGTTCGCGGGCTACCTCTGCCGGAACCTTCGACACGCACTTCCGAACTGGAAGCAGCTGTACGGAAGCAACCGGATAATGCCGACCTGGCGGCACGTCTAGCCACGGAGTATTTACGTCAGCAACGCTGGGAATTGGCTCGCCCCCTGGCCGAGAAAGCCTGGCAAATTCATGAAGGACACCCTGCTGCCGCCTTGGTCTTGGCTCGTCTGAAAGAAAAAGACAAAGATCGCATAGGGGCCATCACTCTGTTGGAAACCGCCTTGAAAAAATATCCCCAGGATGTGCGATTGCTCAGGGCTTTATCCCGACTGCTCGTGCTCGAGCGACGTTTGCAGCGAGCCATCGAAGTCCTAGAGCACCTCCGCACACTCCGCCTGGCTGATGACGAAATCCTGGAAACCTTGGCGGAACTCTACGCCCAACAGAAGCGTCCCCGGGAACAAATCACGGTGCTGACGGAATTGGCTCAGATGCGACCCGACGATCTGACAGTGAGGAAGCAACTGGCCCACCTCTATCATCAGCTCCAAGACCCGAAACAAACAGCACATTGGGCCGAAGCTGCCTTATGGATCGACGTTCTGGATGTTCAAGCCAAGGATCTGTTGTTGCAAGCTCTCGAGGCTATGGGTCAGAAGGAGGAAATCCAGCGGCTTTCCCGGCGATATCAGCAGTAATAGGGAATCAAAGCACACGGAGTATGATTCCGGACATATCTCCTGAAAGGATTCCTGATTCGTATAATGTTGACGCCTGAAATCAGAACTCAAAGTATGAAAAGGGGATTGCGTGTGAGCACGATCAACTTGTCTCAGCAGAATATCACGTTGGCTTATGATGACCGGGGTCAAGGCCGACCGGTTGTCTGGCTTCATGCTTTTCCGTTGGACCGACAAATGTGGGAACCGCAGATTCAGCCCCTGCTGACGGCCGGGTATCGTGTCATCACTGTAGACTTGCCGGGCTTTGGCGAGTCTCCGACCCACTCCGGTTGGACCGTGGATTCGGTAGCCGACGCATTAGCGGAATTGTTCGAGGTTCGGGGGATACCTCCGGCAGTGGTCGGCGGCGAGTCGATGGGTGGATACGTAGCCCTGGCTCTGGTTCGCCGTCATCCGGAACACCTCTGCGGCCTCATCCTGGCCGATACTCGTGCAGGTGCTGACGACCCCACTGCCCGACTGCGACGTGAGGAGACGATTGCAGAGGTCCGCGAGAAAGGACCCGCTGCCCTTCTGGAAACCCTGGTGCCCAGACTGATCAGTGACGAAACACGTCAAAATAAGCCCCACGTCCTGGAAACAATACGTACGCTTACCCTCCGGCAGACGAGTCAAGGGTTGATCGATGCGTTGATTGCTTTGCGTGACCGGCCTGATGCCAGTCCGTATCTTTCGGCCATCCGTGTGCCCACACTCGTCATTGTGGGAGAACATGACATCATAACGCCTCCCCTTTATGCAGTGCGACTGTCGGGATCGATCAGTACGGCTCAACTGGAGTATATCCCCCAAGCGGGACACCTGAGCAGCTTGGAAAATCCGGAAGTCTTCAACTCTGTCGTGCTGAACTTCCTGCGAGGTCGGATTTCGTGACAATACAAACCACTCGTCCGACAAATCCCATCAGCATTCGGCTTGTTGGGGCCTGGTGAGGAGAAGTTTACTTGTCGGAAGGCGATGGGGAGAAGTCTGCTGGTCCACTGCTGGGGGGAGGATGGGATATCCATGCGGTGAAAAAGGTGCAGGGTCCCAATGCTCCTGGTCCCAATGCTCCTAAGATGACGGAACTATAGCAATCTGTCAATCCATCAGTACATCAGTATAAGAGAAAAGGCTGCGGAAGGAAAATACAGGCGAGGATTAAGAGTTGCTCCGTTTGAGCTGTTTAGGACCTTCCCCCACGACTTTTTCGTAGGTGCCCTGATCGGTTTTCACGTACTTGGTGAACCCTTTGGCTGCGAGGTTTTTGTCTGAAACAGCAGAACGTGCGTGTAAATCCGTCCAGACTCTGGGTGCATTAGGTTCTGCAAAAACCCGGCGGACCGGTTCTCCGGTCTCCGGGTGGTGGGTTAATGGCGGGTCGCTCATTTTCTGGAAGACTTCGAATTGCTCACCGCTGCTGCCATCAGTGCGAATGATCTCATACACATACAGCGGCATAGGACGGCCCCCCGATCAAGTTCTCTAAGAATCGACCGTGACTCAGGGATTGCTATACCCATTATACTCTCTGAGTCTGTCGGATTCGAAGGACGGTTGATCAAGGGGCGACCCTGGTAGTGGAGCTGCTACTATTCTGACACCTGGTCGAGTCAACTACGGCTGAGTTCCTCACGGATGGTTTCCAGGAGTTTTTTTGTCAGCCGAATACCATCGGCCTCACTATGCTTGCTCCCTTCGTACTCGATACCGATGTAGCCGTGGTATTTGTGCTTACGCACAACTATGTCCAGCATCTTGCGGTAGTCGGTAAAGACCTCGTTTCCGCGATCGTCAAACTGATGGCTCTTGGCGGACACCCCCTTGGCGAACGGCATCAGTTCGTCGACTCCCTTGTAACGGTCATACGTGGTTTCGCTGATTCCTGGGATCTTCCCCAGGTTGAAGTTGCCAAAGTCTGGCAGAGTACCGCAGCGGGGATGATCTACCAATTTGATCACACCGGCCAGCCAGCCACCGTGGCTGGAAAGCCCACCATGATTTTCCACAATCGTGTTGATTTCAAGTGTAGCGGTGAATTCGGTGAGACGCCGTAAACCATCCGCAGCCAGCTTTTGCGTTTCCTCAAAGCCCAATTTCCAATCGCTCGCAGCGTTGACGCGGATGGAGTGGCATCCTAAATACCTGGCCCACTCTGCCCAACGCTTGTGGTTGTCTACTGCCTGGCGACGACGTTTCTCGTCTGGATCACCCAAGCTTCCTTCCCCATCACACATGATCAGGACACTCACCACCTTGTTGTCATCTGCTACCTTCTTGAGGTCTTTGAGATAATGATCATCGTTCTTCTTATCGCGGTAGAATTGGTTTACATACTCCACGGCGTCAATACCGTAGTCCTTGAGAGCGATCTCTGCGAAGCGTAGGGGGTCCTTCTTTTCACCAGAGCGTCCGAAGAAAGCACGGTGGTGGGACCATTGCGCCAGGGAGATTTTGAATGGCAGAATGGAGGGTGCTTGTGCGGAACCCATCGGTGTGAGTACTGCGTCTGTGGCGGCCACCGCGCTGAAGCGGAGAAAATCACGACGACTCCAGGGCATCATGGGACAGCCTCCATAGTTTGAGGAAAAGGGTTGGTACAAGACGAGACTATCCTACGCCTTGCAGGGGGGATTGTAGGCATCATGCGTCGTCTTGCTAGGGGCCTGGATCAAGAGAATTTCCATCTGTAGCTGGCCAGCGGCCCTGGATCTGGAGAAGTCCACCCCTAGCCGTGGAGAGGTCGGGCTGTCCATAATCCAGGGCCAGCCAGCAGAATGAGGGAACGCTACAACAGCTTCATGTCGGTGTGCCAGCGGCGGGGATCGGGAACTGTGTGATGGGATAGCGTTCACGTTCTCGCCCTGGCCGAGAGATTCTGCTGCGAGGTTGGATCATGACGACCATGACCCAGAGTATCCCGGTGGAACATCGTCAATTGTTCATTGATGGGGAATGGGTGGACTCGCTTTCGGGTCAGCGAGTAGGAGTGGAAAACCCAGCCACCGAGGAAATCATAGCGGAGGTGAGCTACGGAAGTCGGGAAGATTGCCGACGGGCGATCGAGGCGGCTGCCGAGGCGATGAAAAGCTGGATGAGGCTAACCCCCTACGATCGGGCCCGCGTGCTCAAACGCACTGCCGAGTTGATGCGTCAGCGGGCTGATGAACTGGCACGCACGATGACCCTGGAGCAGGGCAAACCTGTGGCAGAGGCGAAGGCGGAGGTTTTGCATTCAGCCGACACCTTCGAGTGGTTTGCCGAGGAGGGGAAGCGGGCCTATGGTCAGGTCATTCCCCCGTCGAATCCGCAGAAGCGCCACCTGACCATCAAGCATCCGGTGGGAGTGGTCGGGGCGATTGGACCGTGGAACTTTCCGATCACGCTCCAGGCCCGCAAGATTGCTCCTGCGTTAGCCGCCGGTTGCACCATTGTCTGCAAACCTGCAACCCAGACCCCGCTGTCCCTCATCGGCGTGTTCGAGTGTCTCATCGAAGCGGGCCTGCCCAAGGGGGTCGCCAACCTGGTGATTGGACCCGCTGAGGAGATTGCCGATGAGTTTCTCAAGCACCCCGCGGTCCGGAAAATCAGTTTCACCGGTTCTACCGAGGTGGGTAAGAAACTGATGCGTGGCGCAGCGGATCAACTCAAACGTCTGAGTCTGGAGTTAGGAGGTCACGCTCCGTTTATTGTCTTTCCCGATGCCGATCCCGAAGTCGTGGCCAAAGCCGCCGTCATCGGCAAGTTCCGCAACAACGGCCAGGTCTGTATCAGTCCCAGCCGCTTCTATGTGCATAGGGATATCGAGAGGAGGTTCACGGAAGCGGCGGTCGCGGAAGCCCAAAAGCTCAAGTTGGGCAACGGTCTGGAGGAGGGGGTTCAAGTTGGGCCTATGTTCGAACGGAAAGCCCTGGAAAACACTTTGGCCCTGATCGACGACGCCCGCCGCAAAGGAGCCGAAATCCTCACGGGCGGAAAACGCTCCGATAAGTTTCCCCGCGGTTACTTCTTCGAACCAACAGTCCTGACGCACCTCTCTCCGGACTGCCAGATCCTCAAGGAGGAACCTTTCGCTCCGGTCATGCCGATTCTGGATTTCTCCAAACTCGACGAGGTCATCGCTGCAGCAAACAACACCCGCTACGGTCTGGCTGCCTATGTCTTCACCAACGATATCACCGTCATGTGGCGGATGGCCGAAGGATTGGAAGCAGGGATCATCGGCATCAACGATCCTGTTCCGGCGACCCCTCAGTGTCCCTTCGGAGGGATGAAGGAGTCCGGCCTGGGTCGAGAGCTGGCCCACGAAGGTCTGGAAGCCTATCTGGAGACCAAGTACATCTCCCTAGCTTTGCGAGGCTGACCACATCCGGAAAAATGCACGACCGCCGAAGGAGAAGGAGGATAGTCCCATCTCCGCCCGGGCACGATCCCTTCATTTCCTACTTGCATTCGCGGAGTCGGAGGACGCTCCGGAAGAGCCGATGGGGTGCTACTTCGAGGTTACTTGTGAGAGTCTCGGGGTAACAGGCGTAGCGTATGTCGGGTAGCCCGAATGACTTCTGCTTGGGTCCAGGGTATGGTGATGGATTCACCTCGCTGCCACAGTGGCAATTGATCGTCATAGTGAGGGGAACAGGGGTTGCCACTTTGCCCTCCGCAAAGGATGAAGCGGCTTTGACCAGGCTCGGCCAAATCAAAGACCGCCCGCAGGTTGGCCATGTTGTGCGTTTCGCTCAACGGTTGCAGAATGGAGACAGCAGCCTGAGAGATCGTATTGGCATCGCCGGGACAGGGATAAGGACCCAGATTGAAGCAACGAGACAATCCCCGAACCGTACCGAAAACCAGATGTTTGAGTCGAAGCGGGCGAACATGACCCCAGGACCAGTAGGCAGGGGCTGGGCCGGCATGCTGGCGTAGATATCGCACCGCCCGTCCCAAGGCCTGTTCCATCGCCTCAGACCAGGAGTGCACCCACCCTGACGGTTGATTGCGCAGCAAGTGGCACAGATGACCCACCCGACGATCGGCGAAGAGGTTGGAGTCCCCGCTTTGCAATGCCAACTGCCACGAATGCGGCGCTTTGATTTGGGTCAACTGGACGATCATTTCCGCGATAAACACCTCGAACACCGCTGCCGCAGGAGAATCGGTGGCCACTTCTCCGTTCCAGTTCCTGAGGAGTTCCAACGCCTCCGCCGCATCGCGACCTCGAACGGAGAGGGACAAAACCACGTCTCGGATTTCTTCCCAGACCAGGGAGCGTGTGTTGCATTGCAATTTCAGGCAATCCTGCACAGTCCAGCCCTCGGCCTGACGGCTCAGGATCTCATGGATGACACGATAGCGGAAGGGATCGCAATAGTCCGAACCCAGGTGGATCGCAAGATCCGGTAGATCCAGGCGTGGATTCTGGTTGGCTGTGACCCAGAAACCCCGGGAGGGATTTTCCACAGAGGGCATCTGTTCGAAGGGGATCAAGTCGTGTTCCCATCCACTCTCCGGATGGGTGGCCACGGATGGCAACAACCCCATACCACTTTTGCGTCGGGGAATCTGACCAATCATTTGCCAGCCGATCGTGCCGGCGCTGTCGGCATAAACCACGTTGAGCGGCAACAGGGGCCAGTGTGCAAAGGCTTGTCGGAATTGAGCGTAGGATCGTGCTCGGGGGGCGCTCAGAAAGCCATCGATGGGTAACGGTTCGAGCCAGACAGCTCGCAGAGATAACGCATAAGGGATGTCGGCCAGAACCGGTGTGACGATGGGGCCACGAGGAGTAATCAGCACTTCTTCGATATGCTCTGCCCCTCGCCGTACAGAGATCACTTCTCGCAATCGCTGACAAGGTTGCCAGCTACCGTCGGGTTCGCGGACACTTCGACCATCGGAATCCAAGGTTTCAAGGAACAGGTCGGTATTGTCACTCAACGCTGCCGTGACCCCCCAGGCACAGAAGCCGTTATGGCCGATGCCAAAGCCGAGGGAACCCGCCAGCATCGCTCCAGCGGCTTCCCACTCCGGAGTGCACACGTGGGCGAGATACCACGGCGGAGGCACGGTCGGAGTTAAGTGAGGGTCATTGGCTAGCAAAGGCTTGCCACTGGCCGTGCGTTGCCCCGAAATGACCCAGTTATTTGATCCTCCCCCCACTCCCACGAACTTGCGTAACAACTCGATTTCCTCTTGCAACTGGCGGACACCCACCAAGGGTATTGCCGCTTCGGTGTGTTGTGACGGTTCCGCCACAACCACCGGGTCCAAGTCCATTACCGCTTGCGGACCATCCTGCAGCAAAACTCGCAAACGGAGCAATTCCATGTCCCAGTTGGAAGGTAGGAGGAAGGACTGAAGCTTCAGGACTGCGAGTAAATCGACTTCATCCCACCGGGAGGGTTCACCACCCAGAATGGCAAATTCATGCGGTTTACGCGACAGACCAGTTGTCAAACCAGCATTGATTCCTGCAGCAAATGCTGATAGCCACTCTCTGACCCAACCGGCTTGCGCTGACAACTGTGCCTCCGCACTCCGGCGGAAGCCGATTCGCCGACTCAACCGATCCAGCTTCAGTCCCTCGCTTCCCACCCACTCAGCTAGCCGGCCGCGACTCAAGCGCCACAGTATCTCTAACTGTCCTGCTCGGTCCTGACCCTGACAAAATCCCAAGGCGAACAGAGCATCGTTATCGCAATTGGCGCTGATGTGAGGGATGCCCCAGTTATCGCGGCGGATGGTGATCGTGTCTCGAATGCCCTCGATCCGCACTTCCCCATCCCATCGCGGCAGCCGGCGACCTAACAACAACCTGAGTAAAAATCGCGACACGTTCATCCCTCCCATGTTACGAATTCATTGCCCGCCGACAGCAACTGGCCCAGATTCCGTCGAGGATCACTGTATTGACTCACACAGAAGTAATCAGGCTTACGGCTCCGCCACCGTGTCCCTTCGCTCGATGGAGTTGATTCAGGGGTTTCTAATGGATGGGGACCCACGAAGTTCCAGATTGTTGCCTGTCTAAAGTATGGTGCTTCCCAGATCAGCCAGGAACGGCTCGCAGCACCCAACTTCACCCACCGTCCTCCGAAGTCTCCCTCTAGAGCACCAGTCCGTTGATGGGACGAATGGAGTGTAAGCTCCCCCTTTTCAGCCTGATGATAGGGTAAGTTGCTCTGCTGGTGCAGGGTGACTCAGACGGGTCGGGGAGTGGGACAGAGGGGGATAGACCCACGTAGGTTTCGACGAAAGTCATTGATTTTGCTGGATCGACACTCCGTTGTGGTTGTGGTATCGCGTGGTACCACCACCTGGAGTTATCTATCTACGCACTCAAAAGCAATGACTTTATAGCTCGGTTGTTTACAGGATCGTAGGCAACTTGGGAAATGCAGCTTGGGTGTTGTCGAGGTTTGGCGAGTTGGTGACACCCGCGGGCCGGATGATCCCCGCAAATTTAGCTCTTACTCTCAAAAGATGTCCATTCCTGTGAGATGGAACCTTTTTCTCTTTATGAGATGTCCATTGCCGCTTTCTCTTATGAGATGTCCATTGCCGCGGGGAAGAACACCTAAGTAAGAGTACACTGCCTTGCCTCCTAGGAGTGTGGTTCTAAAATAAACGATTGTCTATAAGACATGTTTGCCGTTCTGCATACGGACTGAGTGACGGCTGAGACGAATCGATCCTGGGGTGACCTTCGGGAAAAACGCACATGGGCACACCCGCCATTCAAGTCGAAAATCTGAGCAAAAATTTTGGACCGGTGTTGGCGGTGGACCGAGTGAGTTTTACGGTGCAACCGGGGGAACTGGTTGGCTTTCTCGGTCCGAACGGGGCGGGAAAGTCCACATGCATGCGTATCTTGACGACCTGGTTGCCGGCGTCGAGTGGTTCCGCCCGTCTGGCAGGCTTTGATGTCATGTACGAGTCCATGGAAGTCCGCCGTCGGGTTGGCTATCTTCCCGAAAGTATTCCTTTATATCCTGAAATGCGAGTCTGGGAGTATCTGCACTACCGTGCACGCATCAAAGGTGTTGAACGCAGTAAGCGGAATCAGCGGATCGACTATTGCATGGAGCGCTGCCATATCCGGGAAGTGAGAAACCGCCTACTCGGGACCTTGTCGAAGGGGTACCGCCAACGTGTGGGTTTAGCCGATGCTCTTCTCGCGGATCCACCCATCCTGATCCTGGATGAACCCACCAGTGGCTTGGACCCTGTACAGATCGGGGAGACCCTTACCACCATCAAGGAATTGGGGGGGCGGCATACGGTGCTGCTATCGACGCATATCCTCCCGGAAGTAGAAAAGGTCTGCGAACGCGTCATCATCATCAACAAAGGACGCATCATGCTCGATGAATCGCTGCGGCGTATCACCGAACGCAAGCCAACTTATGTGGTGGAAGTGCGTGGGCCGAGGGAACTAACCCGCGCGGCTTTGCGGGAGCACAAGGAACTGATGATTTTATCCGAACATGCGATCGAATCCGATCTCACGGTTTTTGAATTGCAAAGTCGCGATGGTAAGGACCCCCGCGAGGAACTTGCACGGTTCATTATCCAACAAGGGTGGAATCTGCGTCGACTGGATATTCAACGGGTCAACCTCGAGGCATTGTTCACCGATGTAGTCTTACGTTCGAACAACACAACCACAAGTTCTTCCCAGCCCACGCCTCCCCAGGGGGCTCACGCTTCCTAAGCAGGCTGAGGCGATTTCGTTGCTTCCTGAGAGCAAAGCTCCACAAGGAATCCGATGCCTATGATCGAGACACCACTTTTGTCCCCAAACAAGACGGAGGGTACGACCCAGATAATCGAGACAGCTCCGTCTGTCATAGTGGAAGAAGGGCCGAGCTTACCAAGAACCATAGGCTTCACGGGCCTGTTTCTGTTTATTCTGGGAGTAGTCTCTGTAGTGGCGAACCGTGCTACGGAGACTCCACGCCTCATATCGGAAAGTCTTGGCTTTCTGGCTCTGGCGACGGGCCTGTGCCTGATGTTTTACCATGCCATCACGGATAACAACATCGAAATCCGTCGTCTTTATGGGTTGTTTGCCTTGGGGATCCTTTTCTATGCCGTGGCTGTATCGTTGATCCCCGGCCCCGTGTTCACCTCGGGTGCTACGGATCGGCGGATAGGGCATAATCTTTTACCTTGGGGAGTGGGAAGCGCGGGAGTCGCATTACTCTTTTTCTTTCCGTTTTTGCGTCATGAGCAGGAAGATACCTACCGGCGAACAGCGCTTTTGGGTGTGCTGGCGATCGGGGCGCTCTTGACTATTGGGAGTATCACTGCCGGTTTGCTCGTCTCTTCTTTCCTGCCTGGTCCGGGCCTGGCCTTGGCACTGTTGGGACTGGGTTACCTCTGGCTTTACCTGTCCCAGGTCGATACGACCCAAGGTTTAGGCTACACCGTGGCTGTGGCCCTCGGAGTCATCGGTGGCGTATTGCTGGGGTATGGTATCCTCTGGCCTTCAGTTCAGACCTTACTCTATGATGGTCCAACGGCTCTGCGACTGCCCAACGGGGAGTGGTCACCGAAAGCTCTGATCTGGCGTTTGCTCAGCGGTATTCTGTTTGCCTTACCCGCCTGGATTGCCTGGTCCAGTCGGGCGGCCAGTTGGTGGAAAATTTTGGCATCATTGTTCAGTGTCATTGGTGTCGGTGCAGTGCTCCTTTCGCTGTTTTCACCCTTCATTTACTCCCCCCCCGCACCGTTTCTGGTTCCTAACGGCTTGATATTGATGGGGTTGGCCATCGTTTACCTTTTGTTTTCGTTGAGCTACATCTCAGAGAGTCAATTCGTGGCCTTGGCCCGCAGAGAATTGTCGGCGTATTTTCTCTCCCCCATCGGCTATCTGGTGTTGGGAGGGATGGTGATGCTGCAATGGATTGGATACTACTTGTTCGTCTTCCAATTAGTGCGGGCAGGGCAGTTTGGTGAGACGTTACCCGAACCGATTGTGAGTGATTATTACAATCTGCTCATGGTTTTCGCTGTTATGGTTCAGGTGCCTGCCTTGACCATGCGGTTACTCGCGGAAGAACGCCGCACTGGAACCCTGGAAGTCCTCTTCACGGCGCCAGTCAACGAATGGCCGGTGGTTTTGAGCAAGTTCCTGGCCACCTGGTTATTCTTCCTCATCAGCTGGCTGCCGTCAGGGCTTTACCTCATCGCCTTGCGGATGGAAGTGGATTCCCCCTTCGATTATCGTCCGCTGTTGAGTTTTTACGCGAGTCTGATGGCTCAGGGTGTTGCCTTCGTGGGAATGGGGTTGTTCTTTTCCGCCTTGACCCGCAATCAGATCATCGCCGCGGTGTTTACCTTCGTGGGAATGATGTTCTTTCTGTTGTGTTATATCATCCGACTGCAGCAAAGCGGTTCGATTCTTCCTGAGATTCTCCAAATGGCCCTTGGCCGTTTGTCTTTCTACCACATGTGGGAGGAATCCTTAGCTGGCCGATTGCCCGTGCGGGATGCTCTGTTGTTTGTCTCACTAGGGATATTCTGGTTGTTCCTAACCGTCAAGGTTCTGGAAGCACGCAAATGGTTCTAAGGTTTTCCTCCGGATGAGAGACTAGCGGAGGCTTCCTCACTAACTCGCCACCCCTAGGGAGACCTGGGGGGCATGATAATCCCAGCCTCGATCTCGATATCGGGAGAATGAGGGATCGCCACGCCAGATAATGACAGTGCAATGACAACAAAGATCGAAAGAACGCCGACAGATGACTTACTCTACGATCAGCAATATCGACCATACGTTTGGGAAAGACTAACCCGCACGACAATAACATTGACCATACGTTTGGGGAAGGCGAACCACCACGATCAGGAATATTGACCAGAGGTTTTGGGAAGGCGAATCGCATCGACCATGCAATCGCATTGACCATGTAACTAGGGAAGGCGAACCATGACTGAGATGGTGGATCGGACACCTGCAGAAAATCAAGCCTGCAGCACCAGTGATCGCATCATCGACTTGATCCGCGACTATCGCCAGGCAGTGGGAGGTATATTGATTGGCTTGGCTGCTATCTTCTTGGTTCTTTTTGCCTATTGGACCAATCAGGGCGGATTGTGGAAACTGCCCACTGTAACGACTACTGAGAAGAAGACGGATTCCGGCAAGGATACTGCAGCTGAAGGGCAGAAGGATGCTGGGGCTGAAGGGCAGAAGGAGACCGCAAGCTCCGCAGCACCGGAATTGGCTAACTTGCGTAAGGGCGAATACATCGTGGCCGGTGTGACAGTTTTTGCCGCCGCCGTCCTTCTACTGAGTCTTTCCTGGTATCTCCTCGTCAGGCCACCTCTTTTGGATGTTGCCGCTCAGCGCATCGCAATCCGCCTGTGGCTGTTGATTGGGGGCAGCCTCTTGGGTTTACTGCTCATCATCGCCGGGATCATTTTCTTCTACATTTGGAGCGAAAGTTTGACAAAGTGGTTGGATCAGAGAAACTTCCGCGAAGCTCGTTGGGTACTCCTGCCTTTGTTGATGATCCTCTGCGGTGCCCTCCTGATGTTTCTCAGCATAATCCCGGCTCGAAGTGAGGAACGACACGATGCCCTGATCCGCCGGCTGGTTTACGGATCAAACTTCGGGCTGACGACCCTGCTGCTTCTCGTGATGCTCATCGTGGTCAACGTGGTTATCGCGCGGGAGATTCCCAACCAACTCGACGCGACCGCAACAGGGTTTTACACGCTGTCTCAACCGACGCGGCAATTGCTGGAACGTCTCGATCCGCCGGTTCGCGCTTATGCCTTGATTCCGAATGTGCCTGATCGAGACATCAACGACATCCGCCAGTTGTTACTGGCGATGCAAGAGGCAAGTGGCGGGCGATTCGTGGTGCGTTTTCTGAGCCAGTCAGCCGATCGCACCGAACTAGCGTCATTACGCGAGAAATATCCCCAATTTGAAATGGTCATGGATCAACGTACCACCCAAGCGGTCATTCTTTTGACCAGCGGAGCGGACGAAAAACGTCATGCCGTGGTGTCTGACAGCGATATGTTCGACTTCAGCCGACGCAACTTTGAAGGAGAGAAGAAACTCTACCAGGAGATCGCCTTCCTGGCGGATAGCCAGAACAAACCGGTGATCTATTTCACTCAAGGCCACGGCGAAATGGATGCCACCAACAATCCTGAGGCTCCGCCGGAACGCTCAGTCAACCGCCTCCGCCAATACTTGGAGAAAAATTACCTCGATGTTCGGACAGTCCATCTGAATCAGCCCAACCCGAAGATCCCGGACGATGCCAAGATCGTCATCATTGCCGAGCCACAAGACCCCTACTCCTCGGAGGCCTTGAATGCCTTGCGAGCCTATATGGACCGTAAAGAGAATAAAGGGAAGCTGATCTATTTCTCCGGCACAGTTACTGGACCGGATGGACAAGTCCTGCGAACCGGAATCGAAGATTTGCTCGGAGAGTTCAATATTCGTGTGGGCAAGGAATATTTGTACACACTACCCACCAGTCCGGGTATGGATCACCGCGTGGCCTTGGTGGGCTTTAGTGCCTCTGCAGCTAAGAATCCGATCCTCCAATCGATTGCTCGGATCACCTCACGCTTGCAATTCTTTTACCCTCGGGAAGTTTCACCCCAGAACAGCCGCTCGGAATTCCAGGCCAGTGACTTGCTCTTGACTGTGGGAATCACCTGGCTGGAAACAACTCGCCCTGCAGACATTAGTGTCCGTTTGGAGGAAATCCTTACGAATGAGCGGGTCCAAGAACAGGTACGATTGAGTCGTTCTCCCCGCCCAGTGGCGGTGACCGTGAGTGAAGGTGCCACGCCACGCTTGGTGGCCTTTGGAAGCGGTCTGGTGTTTAGCGATCGAATAGCTCAGCAAATTCGCGGAGGCAACCCCGTGACCTTTGACCTGCTCGGTGTGAGCGTCGATTGGCTGCGTGAGCGGCAGACATCTTTAGCCGCAGTGAACATCGAAGCCAAGAAATACACCGAATATCGTATCCCGTCACCGAGCAACCTGAATTTTAGCCGCCTGTTGTGGTTGCCCCTGGGGTTGGGTTTGCTCTCGGTCATCGGGATGGGTGCGGGTGTGTGGGTGGTCCGGCGTCGTTGAAACAACGGACAGGCTGCGGGGGTGGGCCAAACATCATCATCCTCGGATGGATGCCTTTCCCACCAGACACAGAACACGCCAGAGACCGGGCCTATAGCCACGGCGAAACCCGGCGCAAGAATCATACGCGAAGGAGTATGTACGATTATGAATTTCCGATTGACAGCAACGCTCGGTATTGTGGGGTTGGTGCTCGTCCTCGTCCTGCTGATTCTGACGTTTTTTTCCCCGGACGACTCTTCATTGTCCGAGGGAAGTTTGTTTCCCCAACTGGCTGGTGCAAAGCCCGAGGACATTGATACGGTGGAGATTGAACGGGAAAATCTTGGCACCCTTGTGTTCCGACGAGCCGCTAATCAGCGTTGGACGATAGAGTGGGAGGCTAAAGATGCCTCGGGTCAAAAAGTGCCTCTCAAGGCTTCAGCTGACACTCTGACCGTCAATGATATTGTTCGGGAATTGTTACGTGCAAAACCGATCCAACATCCTGAATTGACGGGCAACCCCGCCTTACATGGCCTTCAGCCCGCGGGATTGACCGTCACCTTACGCAAGGGAGACAATTCGGCAAGCTTAGAAATCGGGGATGTAACTAGCGGTGGCCGTGCCGTGGCTTTCGTGATGATCCCGAACAAAAAGCGCCCTCTCGCTGTCAATCGCAGTGTTGTGGATCCGCTGCTTGCCAACACCAGTAAAAGTGGACGAGCGGTGGACCTGGCCAAAAGCGAAGGAGATTTCCGCAACAAGAATATCTTCCCGGTTGAATCGTTCCGGGCGGAGGAGGAGAGCACTCAACTCAAGCTGTCCCTGGTCAACCAGCAGAAGGCGGTAGTGCTGGAAAAGTCCTCCGGCGGTTGGCAGTTCCAAGTTCCCCAAGGCTGGGGATTAGCCGACGTGCAAGGGGATGTGCAAGCGAGTGCAGGAACTTTCACCGGCGTGCGCCCTTTACTCAATGCCTTGACCAGTTTACGGGCCAGCTCGAAAAGCGATTTCATCGATCTTCC
>Ga0209017_10000940_pt1 | contig 25098 bp, 23 predicted proteins | sample YNPBryunderm2012_FD_185812 | JGI IMG/M metagenome (GOLD analysis project Ga0209017, IMG submission 185812) | Anoxygenic and chlorotrophic microbial mat microbial communities from Yellowstone National Park, USA - YNP Bryant MS undermat 2012... ...
TGAAGCGACCAAGGCGGGACACGCCTGACAACTAGACACCTCCTCGGCCAACACAGTCAATGCGTTGGATCGTTGGTCCGACGGGAGGGGGGGTGTTGCGAACCCGTCTTCCTCAAACAGCGCTGTGGCAATAACGGAAGTAGGCGAAGACCGAGTCGGGCGATTCGTGCGTTCGGGAGCTTTGAGGACGGGAGAAGCAGCGACGGTCGGGAGAGCTGGGGCGGTTGGGACAATCGATGCGGGGGGTGCTTGGTCGGAAGCAGCAACCGCAACCGCCCGCTCCACGGTCTTTGAGTCGATGGGAGAGGGGTGAAACTCCGTCTCAACCGACTTGCGCAACGGGGTCAAGGATGGCTTGAGGGGAGCAGGACGGCCTCTCACCAGCCGGGGAATCTCGGTGACTCCAGCCAAGCGCAACGCTTCCAGGCGTTGGCGAATTTGACGAAGTCCTTGAAAACGGGCGTTGGAGTCCCGCATGGTGGAGGTCATCTCGTTCGACTCCGTGGCCTGGCCCACGCACTTGGTCGTTTGCTGCGCATTCCCTGCCGTGATCGCGTCACACGGAACCCATCTGGTGATCCGTCGAGTCAACTCGAATGCTCAGGGTTCGGGAACCACGCGACCCGTGAGCGGGGTGGGCTTGTATTCTAACTGGAGCCACTGTTTCCAAGCAGCCTGGTTGAAGCCGAAGTCGCGCCCGGTGATCGTCTTGAGCGCATTGAGGACTTCGGGGTGGGAGGTGTTGAGTTGAACCACCCTCAGCGCTGGTTGGGTGCGGGGCGGAGCAGCCTGCACCCCGAGACCGAAGGTGGCCGGCATCGGGAAGGGGACGACCATGCCAGGACCTACCGCGTAGCCGACTTGACCGAAGGTGGTCACCCGACCTACCTGATCGGCTACTGAAGGACGTTGGCCGCCGTTGGGACCCGCCGCGACCACGGGGGAAACCACCGCGAAGCCCCCGGGCAACCCCGCCACGCCACTAGCCGACCCCGCCGGTACCGGCTCCTGCGTCATGATCGTTCGCCGTTCCACCGAGATCAAGGCGTCGATCAAGTCCGGCACGGCCGACTCCGCCCTCAGACGACCCAATCCCCGCGCAGCCCGGTTGCGAACCCCTTGATCCTTGGAACGAAGCCCCGCCCGAAGCGCTTTGACCAAGCCAGGATCGTCGCGGCTTCGCGCCGCCAGTAATTCGAAGACCAAGTTCCAGAGATGCTCCTCCGCCTCGGCGTAAACTGCGTCCAGCAATGCCTTGGTGGCGGTAGGACCATCCTGATTGCCCAACGCCTCGTAGTAAATCCGCCGTTGCTCGGCATTTCCTCGACTCAAGACGTTCTTGAGCGCGTCAACCGCTAGGGGATCTTTGATGGTCAGGATCGCCCGCTCGGCCGAACGGGAACGCGCCGGATCGCCACTCATTAGCTCCCGGTTCAACGCCTGCACCTGTTGAGTCCAGGCGTGCAAGCGGGTCGCGTCCCGGTTAATTGTCTCCAACCGTTCCTTCTCCTCGGGGGAAATCCATCGGCCTTTGTGCTTGACGTATCCCTCGGCTGCCAATGCCTCGTCCCGATTCATCCACTGACCCTGAATTTCGACATGTCCCAACTTTTTGTGGGCGTCAACCAGATTTGGGTCGATCTCGATCGCGCGGTTCCAGTGCACCTCGGCTAGTCCCATCGCGCCTCGCGCCTCACACCAAAGACCCAGCTCGAAATGGCGCATGGCGTCCTCCCCAGCCTTTTCCAAGAGGACGGGATAGTCTTCCAGCACATGAGGACGTGGAACAATCCGCTTGACCAAATCCCGAGGCAGCTTGAGGGGCGTCTTGGACTTGAGCGTTTGCACCACGACCACCGAGTCATCCTCGAACGCCTCCAGGCGAACCCCCTCGATCACCCCGCCGCTTTTGAGTTCCACCACGTCGGCTCGTGCCGTAGAGCAAGCAGGCCCGTCCCCCACCAACCACGCTCCACCCAACAACAACGCCGCCAGGCACCGGACGCGAGATCGCGAGTCCATCACTCAAAACTCCGTCATCATGGGGAACTTGCGAAAGATGCGCTATCTTGGGATGAAATCGACATGCACGGGACACAAACAGGGACGCTCCCCAGACTCGCTTCATTCGACGGGTTCGATCCCGAAGAGGTGACGGGCGCAAAGCTGGGACCAGGTTTCCAGCGTGGCCCACTCGTGTTGGAGTTGCGTCAGTGGAACTAGCTGGGCGTCGATGAGGTGATCCTCGCGGGCGCGGGCTTGAGGCGTGGCGAGTTCGACGAGATAGACGATACCCAGGTGGACCCGGCCAACCGGGGTGGAGTCGTCAAAGAGAAACCCCACGCAGACCGGAGCCGCGGCAGGTTGTTCCAGCGTCACCTCTTCGGCCAACTCGCGTCGAATCGCTCGCTCGAAGGCAACCCGCGGCATGATCGCGGTATGACAAGCCTCGCAAGGGGCGTCGGACTCCTCCACATGCCCCCCCACGCCGATTGAGCTCCGAGCTCTCAAGCGGGCCTCTCCCGAGCCACCACCTCGGGTGTAGCGAAAAACGAGATTTTCATATTTGAGCACTAAGTAAGGGATCAACTGATGGTGGGTTGGATCCTCCTCGGCCAATGCGCGGGGAAGGAAGCGGGCGCGACCGGTTTCCAACAAGCAATGCAACCAAGGTTCGGGATCGCCCTTAACGAATCCCCGAAACCCACCGAGGTCCCGCCAGAGGTCATCTGGCACGACAAGAACTTTCTTCTCTTGATCCGAGGGGGAACAAGGCGGGCGGGCCGCCGGGTTGGCGGAGGAACTCGTCGTGGTCATGGGCGCGAATCCTTGCAACGCAATTACGAAACCCAACCGCCAGGGCGTGCTGACGATCCGTCAGGTCAGGTCAGGTCAGGTCAAGCGTCCACAAAATCACTCAAACGAGTGATGGCCACCACCTCGTCGCAACGAATGAGAACCCGTTCCCGATTGCGACGGATACCGTAACGAACCGCCTCAACCACATAAAGCTCGCGGGTGGTGGTGCTATCGCGCAAGTCGTGGAGGTCGGCGTCGCGGACCTCCACAAACAGAGGTCCCACCTGATGCAATCGTCCCAGGCAAACATAAGGCGACGAAAGATCCAACACGACGAGTTGATCGTGGTAATCCGAGGGAATCCGGGGGTCCTGGTCCTCGCTCATGCGGAGGTCTCCCTAAAGCGAAGGCGCAACGGTAGCGCGGAGGTTCTCGACAACGCCCCGCGAACTTGTCATCGGGCATGCTCCAAACCTGACCTTGACGGGACCGCGCGGATGGTTCAAGAGGGTTCCGTCCAAGCCATTCAACCGGCGCGCCCGTCGCGTCGTTTCAGACGCAAACGCTCCTCAATCGCTAACTCAAGCCGTCTTGATGCGTCCTGAATCCGGCAAATTGCACCCCTTTCCGTCGAACGTGCCGCAACCTGTCAATCGGGGATGAGTTGGACACTCGACCGCGTGCTAGGGTTGATTGCGCTGTCCCGCCGGTGTCGTCCAGATCCGCGCGTGACCGTTACGGAACGGCACCGGCCAACGTCTTTCAATCCTCTTTGGCCAAGGCAACGTCGCCACTCGTGTGAGCGGAGGGCTACGCCGAACGAGGGGATTGGTTTCCGCTTGGTTGAGGCGCGACCTCCTCCAGGGGCAGGGCGGGCAGACCGAGGAATCGGGCTACTTCGGAAGCGTCCTGGAAAGCGGTTTCAGGATCTGATTCATGTCCCAGGTCAATCGCGAAGTCAGCGCCTTTGAGGATGACGCCGAAGACCAGTTTGCGACCAACCACCACTTGGCGGATCTTGGGCACGACCTGAACGCACTCGGCCTGCTGAAAACTCCTCTCGAAGCGTTGGGGTTGGCCGAACACCCGGTAGTTGGTTACGACGAGCTTACGCTTTCGGTCAATCGTGAGATGGTGTTCTAAACCCAACTGAAGAGCCGCGTAAGCCAGAAGACCAAAGGCGAGGGGAGGGAAGAGCAGAATTTCCCACCAAACCGGCACGCCCCCCAAAAAACGCTGTCCTGTGAAGGCGGCCAGGGTGCCGCCCACTGCCAAAGCCGCGCCACCTTGAAGGCGACGCTGAATTGGGCTGACTCGGCTAAAGGAGGTCGGGTCGCGCAACAGGTCGGACTCGTTCGTGTACAAATTCGAAGCGCGTTCAAAGGAGTCGGTCATGGCCAAAGCGATCCGTCTCGTCGCGGTGGAAGGAATGGTGGGGTGTTATTGGGTCGCCGCGCTTCGATGGTTCGAATCCCGAGGCTTGCGTGCCAGGAGAATCATATTCTCGGCGTAATCCAAGCCCAACCAACGTGTGATTAGCCATCGCGCCAGGATTCGCTCCATGTCTCGCAGGGGGCGGCTCCAGAATGATCCCCGCTGTTCTGGGGCCGTCTCGAACACGACCCGAACACCGGTGGTTTCCAAGCCCAAACTGGTCAAAAAGGCCCAAAGATCCGGAAGGTTGTAACAATGGAGATGGGTCATGTCCCATGAGGAGGGATGACGAACGCACCGCGCGTTGGGCGTTTGAATGGCCAGCACGCCATCGGGCGCGAGGCGACCGGCTAGGGTGTCGAGCAATTTCAAGCCCGCGTTCAAGGTGAGGTGTTCCAACACATCCAGACAGAGGATCGCGTCGAATGGACCGATCGCCGAATCCAAGGAGGTGAAATCGTAGGAAAATTCGTTTCCCACATCCTGGGTTAGATAGGTTCCCGAAAAACCGGCGGCGAGAAACTTGCGCTGGATTCTCAAGTCGCCCGCCCCGACATCGAGCAAGCAGCGCGCCTGCGCGACAGCGTTGAAGAGGACCTGCTCGGCGGGACAAAGCGTGGTTTCGCCGCAGGGCCACCACGCCACCAAGCCGAAGCGGGGCAATCGCTGGGCTAGCAATCGTTTGCGGGCCCAGTAGGTTCGATAAACCTGATCGACGGCGACGGAGTCGTCTTGATCGGGGATGGCGGTTGGTTCAACCACCGGCGAACCACTCCTTTTCATTCACCTTGGTGTCAGTTGTCCGTGGTTGGGGTTCTTCTTGAATAGGGGATGTTCGCGTAAGGTGACACCCGGCGAGGGCGCATTCACAGTCAAAGGACCGTCGGGATGATCTGCCATGAACCGGGTGAGGTCGTCCATTAGGGTTTGAAGAATTGTTTTGCGGGTCGCGGCCCAGTTGATGCGTTCGGCAGGGTCGGAGGGGAGGTGATAAAGCTCCGGTTTGCCGGCCCGTTCGACGACGAGTTTGTAGTCGCCCCGGATCGCGGCCAGGCTGTCGTAGCCCTCGGAGCGCCATTCGACGAACAAGGTGCGTTCGGGAAAGGTCTCGGCCTCCCGACCGGTAGCCAGCGGCAAAATGTTGAGTCCGTCAACCTTCCAGTCTGGTTCGGGGCGTCCCCCAGCCAGTTCCAGAAAGGTGGGCAGCAAGTCGATCGTCTGAACCGGAGTGGACACGATCCGCCCGGCCGGAATGACTCCCGGATAAGTCATGATGCCGGGCACCCGGATGCCTCCCTCGTAAACGGTTCGCTTTTGGCCGCGGAACGGGTGGTTGCTGTCCAGACTAGACGAGGCTTCCTTGCTGCCACCTTCAAAGGTCGCGCCGTGGTCGGAGGTGAACACAATGAGGGTCGAATCCTCCAATCCAGCGTCGCGGACCGCCTGAACAATCCGGCCCACTTGGGCGTCCATGCGGGTGACGATCGCCGCGTAGGCCGCCTGGATTGGATCGCTGAAGGTGGAGCGATGCTTGGCGATCTCGTCCTCGGGCGCTTCAATGTGAAAGTGCGTGGATGTGAGAGGAAGATAGAGGAAAAAGGGTGTCGGGTCATCTTTATGACGCGCGATGAACTCTACGCCCTTGTCGGTGAACCAGTCGTCAGCATAGCGGCCCTGGGGAACCTCGACCCGATCTCGGCCATTGAAAAGATGATTGGGGAACTTTTCCCAGGCATGGGTGGCGGAGAGGAAGCCGAAGGTCTCGTCGAAGCCCTGGTCCAAGGGGTGAGTGCGGGTTCCTCCCTCGCGGGTAGGCCGTCCCTGGTGCCACTTGCCGTAAAGCGCGGTGTGATACCCCTTGGCTTTGAGGGCTTCGGCGATGGTAACCTCTTCGGCGGGGAGATCGTGATCGTTGCGCCAAGTCCCGCAGTGGATTGGATTCTTACCGGTCAACAGCGCCGCGCGGCTGGGCGCGCAGACGACGCCAGCGGTGTAGAAGCGGTCGAACCGAGCGCCGCGGGCGGCCAGGTCGTCAAGATGGGGGGTGGACCATTGAATGCGTCCGTTGTACGACAGGTCGCCCCAACCCAAATCATCGGCGAGGATTAGGATGATGTTGGGACGGTCTGTCTCCCGGGCGTGAACTCCACTGGCTTCTCCCCCAAGGGTCGCGGCAAGCAGTCCCGTCCAGAGGGCCAGGGGGCAACGCGGCGCGAATCGACGCATCGCGGCGATCTCCGTTTGAGGTCGATTGATTGAATCCCGTCCAAAGATGATCACCAGACAAGGGAGAACCGCGGCATGACAGAGAGATGGGCTGGACTTCGACCGCCCTAACATCCCGATGCACGAGTGTAACGCCTGGATTGAGGATTCACAACCGTTCGACTGAGTCCCCGGTGGAATCGGCCTCGGCGACGACTTCTGAACGACCACGATTTCGACGCCGCCACCAAGCCCTAAGGGCAGCAAGTTCTCCTGGTTCGGAACCCTCCAGCGCGTGGGCTAGGAATTGGAGGGCGAATCCCCCCAAAAACAACATCAGGGCCACTCCAAAGAGCTTGAGCGAACAGGCGCCCACATAGATCGGTAGCATCAATGCGCCGAGGATGGTCGCGGGTACGCCCACCGCATGCAACGCCAGGCTCAACAAGGCGCGGTGACGATTCAGCCAATCTTCGATGATTGGTTCGGGGGCGTGAGGAGGAGGGATCATGGTCGCGGTGTGTTCGTCGAAAAAAACCTGAGTCCCCCAGGGAAAACCAGCGTCGTCAGGTTACGAATCCAACCGGAGCCAAACAACCCCCAAGCCACAAAACGGCAGCGCGGTCGAGTTGGCAAACGGAGGCGATGCTTGACGCGACTCTGGCAGGTTCGTAGCGTAGGCCGTCGCGCAACCCGCCTCGCATCCAGAGGTGGCTTGGGTCCGTGGTGGAGTCGCCTCCAACCACCCCGGCCGGGTTCGTCTGGTTCCCGTTGCAACACGTCCCTTGGTGGGATGGTGAACCCCTGCGGGATTGTCGGGGGATGGCGGACGCCCCGGTGGTCAAAAACGTTTCTCAAACCGCTCGAATCAGGACTTCTAAGCATGGGACACGCCGTCACCCTCATCACCGGCGATGGAGTCGGTCCAGAATTGGCCGAAGCGGCCCGCATGTGCGTGGACGCCACCGGGGTCGCAATCGACTGGGATGTGCAGGAAGCCGGAGTGGATGTGATGGAGCGTCTGGGAACTCCAGTGCCTGACGCGGTAATCGAATCGTGCAAGCGAACCGGCGTGGCTCTCAAAGCGCCAATCACCACGCCGGTGGGCACCGGCTTCCGTTCGGTCAACGTCCACCTGCGCCAGGTACTGGACCTGTACGCCTGCGTCCGTCCTTGCAAGCTCTATCCTGGCGTGCGAACCCTCTTCGCTAACAGCAAAGTGGATCTGGTCGTGGTGCGCGAGAACACCGAGGACCTGTATATCGGCATTGAGTTTGAAAAAGGCAAGGACGAGACCCTCAAACTCATCGACACGATCAAAAGTCTAGGCGGCAAGGCAATCAAGCCGGATTCGGGCATTTCGATTAAGCCAATCTCAGTCTCCGGTACCGAACGGATCGTCACCTACGCTTTTGAGTATGCCCGCAAACACGGGCGCAAGAAAGTCACATCGGTGCATAAGGCCAACATCCTCAAGTATTCAGATGGGCTTTTCCTTGAGGTTTCACGCGACGTGGCCAAGCGCTACACCGACATCGAGTTCGAAGACCGCATCGTGGACAACATGTGCATGCAGTTGGTCCAAAAGCCGGAACTCTACGACGTGCTGGTGATGCCCAATCTCTACGGCGACATTCTGTCCGACCTGTGCGCCGGTTTGGTGGGAGGGCTTGGGGTCGCCCCTGGGGCCAACATCGGCGACAAGGGGGCGGTCTTCGAGGCGACCCACGGCTCGGCTCCCAAGTACAAGGGACAGTGGAAGATGAACCCCACCGCGTTGATCCTCTCAGCGGTGTTGATGCTGGAGCATTTGGGCGAGGTGGAAGCGGCCCGCAAGCTGGAAAACGCAGTGGCCAAGGTGATCGCCGAAGGCAAGTTTGTCACCTACGACATGAAGCCGCACCGCGACGACCCCACCGCCGTGGGCACCCGCGAGATGGCCAAGGCGATCTGCGACGCAATGGCCTGAGTCGGAACCTGATCGTCTTCACAACGAATGGAGGCGCAACCCCCTCCATTCCTTTCTTCTTGAGACCACGTCAAGGAACCGGGCAACCTCGCCCTCCCTCGGCCCCAGTCCTGGAAGGCGGTGGTCCGGTTCGCTTCGTGCCACTCTGGTTTGCTTGCCCGATCTTCGTCAAGGGGTTTGAGTGGGGACCCTTGACCTTGTTGTGACAATGGCGCACATCATCGCCATTGCTCTGTGTCATCACTGCGTCGCCGTAACAGCCAGAGGGTTGGGAAGTCGCGCATTGATTCGATTGAGACAAAATGGTCTTTTGACAATTGGTCCAACGAGGATGGCCAAATTGAAAATAGGTCGATTTGACGAACAGACTTACCTTCGACTCATCCGTGGCGACATTCAGGGGTTGCGAGCCAGTTTGAGCCGCGCGGCGCTCGGGGCCTTGAGTCTTGGCTACGGCTTAGCGGTTCGTCTGTGGGACTGGGGTTATGAATGGGGCTGGCTGCGTTCCGAAGTGGCTCCGTTGCCCGTGGTGTCAGTGGGCAACCTCACCGTCGGCGGCACCGGCAAGACGCCGTTGGTCGAGTGGGTGGCGCGGTTCTATCGCCAACGTGGTTGGCGGGTGGTCATTCTGAGCCGGGGCTACGGACGCACACGCGATCTTCAGGACAGCACAACCTATCAACTCAACGACGAGGGTTTGGTCTTGGAGGAAAACCTCCCGGACGTGCCTCACCTCCAGGGTCGGGATCGTTTGGCGCTGGCTCGTCTGGCGGTGGAAGAACTCGAATCCCAGGTGGCGGTGCTGGACGATGGATTCCAGCATCGTCGTTTGGGACGGTTGCTCGATCTGGTGGTGGTGGACGCGCTGAATCCATTTGGGTATCATCGGTTGTTGCCACGCGGGTTGTTGCGTGAACCGCTCACTGCACTTCGTCGGGCCGACGTGTTTGTGGTGTCGCGCGCCGATCTGGTGACGGATTCGGAGTTTCAACGGATCGAAACGACACTGCGGCGTTTCGCGGGCCAGTACCACATGATCTTCCGCACTCGCCACGCCCCTCAGGACCTTACCACGTTTGACGGTCGTGGGACTGTCGAACCACTTGGCCTTGCGGTGGGGCCGCGGGTGGCGGCGTTTTGCGGCATCGGCAATCCGGAGGGATTCCGTCGCACTTTGGACGCGCTGGGGGTGGTCTGGGCCGACCAGCCAAGCGAAGCGTTGCGACGTTACCCCGACCATCACGCCTACAGCCGAAGCGATGTCGAGGATCTGGGACGATGGGCGCGGGATCTCGGGGCGGAATTGGTCTTGACGACTCAGAAGGACCAAGTCAAGTTGCGAGTACCCGAGTTAGCGGGTCGACCGCTCAAAGCCTTGCGGATCGGCCTGGAGTTCCTGGATGATCCTGGCCCCCTGATGAGCCGGCTCGATCAGCTGGTTCCCGGGGTGGATCTGCAAACCCAATCCGACGTGACCCCGGAACAGGAACGGCTGATTTGTCCCCCGACTCCCTTGCCGCCCTGAACCTAACGACCTCGCGCTCCTCACCCCGCCGTGTTTTGATCTTTTGCCCCAACCTCGTGGGCGACGCCGTGATGGCTACGCCCACCCTCCGCGCTTTGCGCCAAGGTTGGCCCGAGGCGCGGTTGATCGGGGTGGCCAAGCCGGTGGTCGCGGCAACGCTCAAGGGATTGCATGAGCTTGATGAATGGTTCGTTTTCAATCCTCAAGCCGGGTTTCGCGCGACCCTCGGCCTGATTCGCAGCTTGCGCGCTCAACAGTTCGATTTGGCGGTGCTGCTGCCCAACTCGTTGCGATCCGCGTTGCTGGCCTGGCTGAGCGGTGCGCGTCGGCGGATTGGTTACAATCGGGGGGGACGCCAGCTGATTCCCTGGCTGCTGACGGATCGGCTCGATCCTCCCCGCGATCCAGCGACCCAGCGTTTCACCCCCACTCCGATCGTGGGTTACTATCTCAGACTGGCCGAGGCGCTGGGTTGCCCACGCGGTTCGACCCGGTTGAGCTTGATGGTCGAAGCCCACGACCAAGCAGCGCTGGAGCGGGTGCTATCCCGTTTGAACCTGGGCAGTTCGGAGCGTCGGCTCGTCGTGTTCAACACCGGCGGGGCGTTTGGTCCAGCCAAGAGTTGGCCTTCGGCGCGGTTCGCTGCGTTGGGTCGTCGTCTGGTCGAGACCAACGACGGCCGTTGTGACGTGTTGGTGATGTGCGGACCCGCGGAACGGGAAGAGGCCCAGGCGATTGTCCGGCAGGCCGCCCACCCCAGGGTTCGCTCCTTGGACGAGGGAGGCGAACCGCTCGGCATCGGTCTGAGCAAGGCCTGCGTGCGACGGGCCGATTTGCTTGTCACCACCGATTCGGGGCCGCGTCACTTCGCAGCGGCGCTGAATCGTCCAGTGTTGACCTTGTTCGGACCGACCGGAATCACCTGGACTGTCACTCAACACCCTTTGGCCTGGCACCTCTATCAGCCTCAACCCTGCCAGCCTTGCCAACAAAGGGTCTGTCCTCTCGGTCATCACCGTTGCATGACGGAACTCTCCGTCGATGCGGTCTACCGCGTCTGTCAGCGCGTTTTGGGCTGGCGCGAGCCTCCCACGACTGTCCGTCCGCATGGACGGGATCGCCCATTCCTCCCCATCCTCTCAGGGGAGCCCCCGACGACGTTGGAGAGGACAACTTCAATACAAACCGCCGTGTTCAGTGGCGGCGTCCACCTTGCGGATCGCAATGCGGAAGGCCGCCCGCCGCAATGAGATACGATGCGCCTGCGCCTCAGCGTAAACCTCTTTGAACGCCTTGACGGTCTGTCGTTCCTGTTCGTGTCGAATTCGCTCCAATGGCCAGTGGAAATGCTGGATGTTCTGGACCCATTCGTAATAGCTCACCAGAACTCCACCGGCGTTGGCCAGAATATCCGGCAGGGTGACAATCCCGCGCTGATCGAGGATGGTGTCGGCATCCGGTTCGGTGGGTCCGTTGGCTCCTTCCAGCACAATCGACGCCTGAATACGTTCGGCGACCTCGGGCGTGATGACCCCGCCCAAAGCACACGGAGCCAAAACGTCACATGGGAGGGTCAAGATATCTTGGGGATCGATCGCTTGCGCGCCGGGAAAACCCGCAACGCTGCGGCCGGGAGATTGAGCCACGTAACGATCGAGTGCCGCCAGATCAATGCCGTCTTGGTTGGCGATCGCGCCACGGGCGTCAGCAATCGCCACGATCTTGGCCCCTGCCTCGGCGACGAACTTCGCCAGATGGGAACCAACATTGCCATAGCCCTGGATGACGAAGCTCACTCCGTCCAGCTCGCGGTTCTGGGTACGTAACAGTTCGCGTACATTCAGATAGAGACCGAATCCAGTCGCCTCGCGCCGTCCCTCTGAGCCGTGGAAATCGACGGGTTTGCCTGTCACCACTGCTGGCTGGAACCCGTGGAACTTGCTGTACTCGGTCATGATCCAGGCCATTTCCCGCGCGCTTGACCCCATGTCAGGGGCGGGGATGTCCGTATTGGGACCAATAACTTCGTGAATTTTTTGGATGAAGACACGAACAATTTTTTCAAGTTCGCGCACGGAAAGCCGAGTCGGGTCGCAATTGATTCCGCCCTTAGCACCGCCGTAGGGAACGCCGATGACGGCGGTTTTCCAAGTCATGAGTGCGGCCAGGGCGTTGGCCTCGCCGAGATCGACTTGGGGATGGAACCGAAGTCCCCCCTTGAACGGTCCCCGCGCCTCGTTGTGTTGAACCCGGTAACCCACGAAGTTACCGATGGTTCCATCGTCCATCGGCACCACAATTTCAACTTGAATTTGACGCGACGGGTTTTCCAGCATGGCTCGACGATCCGCAGTCAGACCCAGCGAGTCGGCGGCTCGGCGGAAGTGAAGAGAGGCCGATTCAATCGCATTCATTGTATGGAGATCCAGTGATTGATCAAAGTAAATTAACCCTTTTGAATGACCATGTGGCCAACCGCAGGGCGGAGCAACGTGGGAGCCGCGGGGGTCGGTCAGGGCGTCCGGGATGTGCAAGAGGGATCGGTCGCCGGCTGGGTTGTCAGCCAACCGGCGGCGCGAAGCATTCTGGTTTCCTCCTGACGCATGCGTTGGGCGTCGAACTCGTTGGCGTCATTGTGGCCGAGCAGATGCAACAGGCCATGAACCAGGTAGCGACCCACTTCGTCCCAGGCGGTCGCGTGTTGCTCGGCGGCCTGACGCGCTGCGGTCTCGGTTGAAATGAAGAGTTCCGCTTCGATGGGTTGTGAACGTGGCGCATCGGGTTCGGCCTGCGCGATGACCGAGGTAATGACATCGGTAGGCCAGTCGTGCTGGAGCAAACGACGATTGAGCGCTTGGCTTTGTCGGTCGTCCACAAGATAGATCGTCACCAGGGCGTGAGGAACGGCTTGGGATTGGAGAGTGATCTGGGCCAGGTGAACCAGACGATCCACTGGAAGAGTCAGCACTGTTTGACGATCGACCACGACCACGTTGATTCCGGCGCATTCCGCCGGGGAACGCCAAGGACTGTGGGGGGCTTCGTCCTTGGGTTCGAGAGGGTCGGGAGGGGCAGATGCGGTCATCATGGTTAGGGCCAAGACGCCTGCTCACGATTTTGGAGGTTTGCGACGAGCAGCTGGTTGGGTCAAAGGCTCGGGTCAAGCCGATTTTTGGTCGGGGTATTTGACGCGGCCATGATAAATCGCGGTGAGGCTTTTGACGATACTCTCACGAATTTCGGCGAGTTCTCGCAGAGTCAAGCCGCATTGGTCAAACTGGCCATCGCGCAACCGTTTCTCAATGATGTCGGCAACCAGACCCTCCAGACGCCCGGGAGTCGGTTCGGAGAGGGTGCGGCTGGCTGACTCGCAAGCGTCCGCGATCATCAGAATGGCCGTTTCGCGATGTCGCGGCTTGGGACCAGGGTAGCGGAACGCGCTTTCGGAAATTTGGGTGTGGCCGTCGTTGTCCCGTTCCTTTTCGAGCTTTTGGGCTTGACGGTAAAAATATTCAACCAACGTGGTGCCATGATGCTGTTCGATGAAGTCGATGATCTTCTGCGGGAGGCCGTTGGACCTAGCCAGCTCGACTCCATCCTTGACATGACCGATGATGACCAGAGTGGACATGGCCGGGGCGAGGTTGGCGTGACGATTGCGGCCGTTGGATTGGTTCTCCACGAAGTAGTCGGGCTTGAACATCTTTCCGATATCGTGGAAGTAAGCACCGACCCGAACAAGTAGAGCGTCGGCTCCGATCCTTTTGGCAGCGGCTTCGGCGATGGTGGCCACGGTCATGGAGTGGTTGTGGGTGCCAGGCGCGCGACGGACCAGTTCCTGAAGCAAAGGGTGGGTTTGATCCCCGAGTTCCAGCAAGGAGACCCCAGTGACTAGACCGCCAGCGCGTTCGATGAGTGGCAGCGTGCCGCCCAAAAACAGACCGGCCAGGACTGACCAGATGAACCTCCAAAAGCATTCGCTGGCGATGACCTCAACCGCCTGATTGTTGGCCAGTCCGACCGCCAAGCTGAGCAGGGCGAAGCCAGTTCCGGTGGCCAGACCGACGGTCAACACTTTGGTGCGGGTCCGCACGTCGTCTAGGGTGAGGATGCCGGCGGAAAGGCCGCCCATGATCACCAGAAAGTCATCGAACCCACCGCCTCGGATAAGGGTGGTGAGAACCGCCAGTCCAAAACCGAGCGTCAGGGCCAACGAGGGTTTGAAGGCCACCGACATGACCATCGCCGCAAAGGCGATTACCCCAAGGTCGGCATCGTGTGGTTCCCAGGACAGCAACCGCGCGATGAACAATGCGCTGACCGTCACCAGGCAGATGCCGGCGACTGCCCAGGGATCGCGGGCCACGTCCCCATGGCGCAACTGCAAATGGACCGCCATCATGCCAAAGACCATCGCCACCAGGATGCCGATGGAAATCAACCGGCTCACCACGCTAGCGGTGGGCGACTCGCGCTGGGCGACCTCGCGTTCCAGGCGAAGCAATTCCAGGTGGTCCAGCGTAACGGTTTGTCCGCCCGGAATCAGGACCGAACCGCGGGGTAGGATCACCCGAGCCGGTTCCGCTTTAGGGTCGTTCTTGGCCAGTTCGCGGGCCGCGGTGGTTCGTTCAGGATCGAACTTCAAACTCGGTGCGGTGGCAAATTTGGAGGCGATCAGGTTGAACAACGCGGTTTCGGATGCGGCGTCCAGGTTGGGCAGCACCCGCGCTAACGCTTCTTGGAACTCGACATGCACCTTGCCGTTGAGCCGGGCCATACTCTCGGGGGTGACCAAATCGCGTTCCACTTCCTTGTAACCAAGACGGGTGGGCGAGGATACCAACGGATCGGGTACCGTCCCCGTGGCCTTTGGGTCGGCGAAGGTGGCGTTGGCGTTGGACCCCGAACCTGCGGTGACAGGGTGAGTGACGACGAGAAGACGATCGTATCGTTGCTCGCCGGCCGGCAGGGCGTCGGGTCCAAGAATCCCCCGCTTGAGAATCGGTTCAAAGAATCGATCGACCAGGTTTCGGAGTTGAGCAAGATCGTCGGGATTGGTCGTGAGACGTTTGATCGTTGCGAACGTGGAGGGATCGAGCGCTTTCCAAGCTTCGAGAGTTTCTTTGTTCAAATCGCCGTAGCTGGGGGTTTCGGCTAAGGTGTCGAAAAGGCTTTTGAGGGTGTTGGTCAACTGAACAATTGGAGTGGGTTGATTGACCATGTACGGCGGCACCGCTTCGTAGCGTTGCTGGGCCGCGGCGTTGGTGCGTACCGGATCGATTCGCTCCAGGCGTTCGACCTTGACGACAACGTCACGGGATGGACGATCCCCAAGACGATATTCCAATGGGGGACCGTCGCCCAAAATCAACAGACAAGTGGCGAGGTAGGCGGTGGCCACCGTCGCCAGGATGATCCCGCGGCGCTGTTGTCGCGCCAGGCGTTCCCGGTCGCGGGGATCCCAAGGGATCGGCCGGAGATGACCGCGCTGAAGCTTCCCGACTCGCAGGCTGGAACGCGCCGAACTCATGGCGATTCAAGGGGTGGAGGAGCGGAACGCGCCCGGTCCAACTCCGTCGCATTGCGGGGTGGGAGGGGCAGGGAAGAGAGCGGATCGGTTGCGGAGGGCGATTGGGTGTCCAGGGGTTGGGGTTGGTCAGGGTCGTAGGCGTGGACGATCGCCTGGACGAGAGGATGCCGCACGATGTCGCTCTTCTCCAAGGTCACGACGCCGATCCGAGGCACGTCGGCCAGGCGGCGGACCGCGTCGGCCAAACCACTCGCTACCGTAGGCGGCAGATCGACCTGGGTGGGATCGCCAGTGACCACGATCCGCGCGTTCATCCCCATTCGGGTTAGGAACATCTTCATCTGCGGGATCGTGGTGTTTTGCCCCTCGTCCAGGATAATCACCGCGTCGTTGAGGGTGCGACCCCGCATGTAAGCCAGGGGTGCGATTTCAATGAGATCGTTGGCCATGTACCGGCGGATTTGACCGAAATCCATCAGATCGTGGAGCGCGTCTAGCAGCGGACGAAGATAGGGATGGATTTTATCTTCAAGCGCGCCGGGGAGGAAACCCAAATGCTCGCCGGCCTCGACGGCGGGACGGACCAAAACCAGCTTCTTGATCTTGCCCGCCTTAAGCATGGCCACAGCAACAGCCACCGCCAGATAGGTTTTCCCGCTGCCGGCCGGCCCAACACAAAACACCAGGTCTTTCTCGATTAACTCACGTAAATAACGACTTTGCCCCGCGGAGCGGGCTTGGATCAATTTGCTGCCGATCCGAAGTTCGGGCACGCGTGGTTGCAAGGCGGGGGAATCGCTTTGAGGTCGGACCACGGCGGCGTCAACCGTTCGGGAATCGAGTGGATCGAACCCGAGCGACGTGGGTGAGGGGGTGAGGCTGTCCAGCGGCGAAGGACTGGCGTGATCGATTAATTCGGCCACAAGTCCCGCTGAGATGGGCAGCTGGCGACGGTAGGTGGATCGAAGACCTTCGAACACCTTGAGCGCGCGGTTGACGCTGTCTTGGTCACCGGACACCTTGAGATCGCCGTGGCGGGCGAGAATCTTCACGCCGAAGGCGTCGCGCACCTGACGAAGATGCTGATCGCGACTGCCCAAAACAGCGAGTTCTTCGTCGTGACTCTCCAGGCTAATGATGACGTCCACGCCCAGGCGCGTCCTCCCTGCATACTGCGATTGGTTCCCCCCCTGAGACCACACAACCCGCGTTGAATGGGAACGCGGGGCCAGGGGAACCAATTCGGCCCCGTGATCGTCCCTAATTATCGCCGCCAAAGCTCGGCTTGACAACCGGGAACGCGGGGCTTTGCGGGATCCGATTGGGACAGCGTTCGCTTCACTTCGAGGGGCGGCGCGACATGGAGTCCAGGTAGATTTGGGCGATTTCCTTCAAGGAATCGAGGCAGATTTGCACCCGGTTCCAATCGCCGGAGTGAGCCGCCTGCCCCAACCGTGCGGCCACCCCCTTGAGTGGACCAAGCTCGTGCAAGTCGGCCATGCCAACGATTTGGTGGGCGAACGCGGCGATGATATACCCTTTGCGCTGTTGTTGAGCTTCCTGGAGGGTCCAGCAAGTCTCCGGCAGGCGGCTCAGGTAGGCTAACAGTTCGACCAAATCGGACGCGGCCCCACTCGGGATACTCATAGCTGCCGGATCCGGCGACGACGAGTCAGCCGATGTGGAAAAAGGATCGAGGGTGGTCATCTCGCGCTTGATCCCCTGAATGATCGTTCGGAGTCGGTCGATTCCAAACGGTTTGAGCAAGTAATCGTCGAATCCCATCGGCGGACGCCCGCCGAGCCGAACCTCGCCGCGGCGAGAGGTGATCGCCACAATCGGTTGCTGAAACCCCTGGGCCCTCATCCGGAACGCTGCGTAAAATCCCTGTGAACGCGCCATCTCCAGATCGAGCAAGGCAAGATCGTACCATTTCAACCGACAGGCTCCGACGGCCGCGGCTGCATTGACCACAACGTCGGTAGCGCAATCCAAACGGGTGAGAAACCGATTAATCAGGCGGGCGACATCCCACCGGCTTTCGGCCACGAGAACCCGAAAGCGCCTTGCCTGGGGTTGGGCATCCGCCACCCCCGAGGGCAATACGGTCAGGTTCGCGGTTGTGTTGTAGTTTCTTAGTCCCATTTCCATGACAGTTTCTCTTATCTTGAGATTCGAGCCAAGGGCGATTTCGGATCGCCTCCACCGGCCGGATCATCGGCACCCCCCACAAGCCGCCTCATCCGGTCTCCATCCAAGGCATAGCTTTCACCAAAGGGATTCGGAACAAACTCTTGGAAAAAGTGTCATGTGTCTAGGAATCGCCCAAAACACTTCAAGGGTTAACCCAAGCCACCGGGAATTGCGCGTGGAAGTTTGACGCATGCCGCGGAGGTTAAGACGGCGTGCCGCCGAGCACAAAGGAACGTGTGAGCCGCCCCAAAGCAACCTCGACTCTGTCCGCCCGCCAACGAACTCGCCTCGCCTCAAATACCGCGGGCTTGACTCCCTCAGAGTTTTCGCACGACTCCGGTTCCTATCCCTGGGTCCGATAACAACCCCGCCCAAGAGCGTTTTACGATTCGAGCTGGCTTTACGTGCGTTCTGGCTCTGACGATGACCGGAATAGCCAACGCCGCGCTCGCTCAGAATCGCCCCTACGAACCCAGTGATCTCAATTCGCAAACCCGCCTGGACGATTCTCGTCAGCCACATCGTCGAGCCGCGGCTCCGTTGGGTCGCGGTTCTTCAACGAAGAGGCATTGTTCCCATGTTTTCAAGCCACCTCGGCCTTGCGCTTCTCATCCACGGCGCTTCGAGCGTCTTGCCATTGTCTCCGATTCACCAACAAAGTGAATCGGAATACTCGCTCTAAGTTCCACTCCCCAATGACGAATTCGGATGCGTAAAATGGTTTTTTTAATTGAAGAGTATGCGCATAAGTATAACAATCTCCTCTTGAGGAACAACAATCCCGGCATCCGGGTCAGGCGTGCTCTTGAAGGGTATCCGGCCCATCGCAACGGAGTCCGTTCTAGCGACGTGGTGACCTCGAAGACGGTCAACGGACGCGTCTTCATCCCCGAGTTCGGAGGATGGGGGATCATGTGAGGGCGTTGAGCATCTCGCGCGGCAGCATCGTGGTGGTTCGGTTTGTGCTATTAAGCCAGGTTCCACTTTCTCCCGATCGTGAAAACGTTGTTGAAAAGCGGGTTCAGATGGTCAGGCGGCCCGTGCGTCTCGAACAGGACAACGATGAACCCTTTTCCCCTGAGCGTGGGAGTTAACCGACGCTCCGCGCGTCACGACAAGGCTCCACGACGCTCTTGACGCCCACGGCGACGGGGTTCATGCTGAACTTCGTCGCCGTTGTGCGGTTCACTCTCAAAGGTGCCGCGACGGTGTCCGCAACCCGTATGCAACAACATCGTAGGAGACGTTCACCTTATGGTCGCCACCGCCTCTCCCATTCAGGCTCCACCGATTCATCAAACACGACTTCTTATCAACAACGAGTGGGTCGACGCCTCCGACGGTGCGACCTTCGAAACCCTCAACCCCGCCACCGGTGAGGTCATTGCCCGCGTGGCCCACGCCACGGCCCAGGATGTGGATCGCGCTGTCAAAGCGGCCCGCAACGCGCTGGAACACGGTCCCTGGGGACGCATGGACGCCCCCGATCGGGGTCGTTTGTTGCTCAAGCTCGCCGATCTGGTCGAAGCTCACGCCAACGAACTGGCAGCGCTGGAGTCACTCAACTGCGGCAAGACGATCCGCGATTCGCGGGGCGACGTTCAAGCCGTCGCCAACACCCTTCGCTATTACGGTGGCTGGGCCGACAAGATCGAGGGCCGGGTGGTGCCGACCCGGGGCTCGTTCCTGAGCTACACCCTCCGACAGCCCGTCGGGGTCGTCGGACAAATCATCCCCTGGAATTTTCCGCTGTTGATGCTCGCCTGGAAGTGGGGTCCAGCCCTGGCCGCCGGTTGCACGGTGGTCATGAAGCCGGCCGAACAAACCCCCCTCTCCGCGCTCCGCATGGGTGAACTGGCCATCGAGGTCGGGTTCCCGCCTGGCGTGATCAATCTGGTCAACGGCATGGGCGAAACCACGGGCGACGCCCTAGTTGTTCACCCTGACGTGGATAAAATCGCGTTTACTGGTCATGTGGACACCGCCAAAATCATTCAAAAGCGCGCCGCCGATACCCTTAAGCGGGTCACCTTCGAGTTGGGCGGCAAGAGTCCCAACGTGGTTTTCGCCGACGCGGATCTCGATCAAGCGGTGGAGGGAGCGTTCCACTCGATCTATTTCCACGGTGGCCAGTGTTGCACCGCGGGCAGCCGGTTGTTCGTGGAGAAGTCGATTCACGCGGAATTCGTCGAACGTCTGGCCGCCAAGGCCCGCGCTCGCAAACTCGGTGATCCACTCGACCCCACCACCGAGCAGGGTCCCCAGGTCTCGCGCGAACAACTCGACAAGATTCTGAGCTACATCCAACTGGGACAACAGGAGGGAGCTCGACTTGTCACCGGCGGACGGACTCCCAGCGAACGCGGCTTCTATGTGGAACCAACCATCTTCGACAACGCCCGCGACGACATGAAACTCGTCCGTGAGGAGATCTTCGGCCCCGTCGTGGCCGTCCTCCCCTTCGAATCGATGCGCGACCTCATCCCCCGCGCCAACGACACCACCTATGGCCTGGCGGCGGCTATCTGGACCAAAGACCTCGACAAAGCCCACCTCTACGCACAAAAGGTCAAAGCCGGCACCGTGTGGGTCAACTGCTATCACGTTGTTGATACATGCACCCCATTTGGTGGCTTCAAGATGTCGGGCCAGGGTCGTGAGAATGGCGAGGAGGCGCTCGACCACTACACCGAGACCAAGACGGTGACAATCAAGCTGGGCTAATCGTTCACCGTGGGTTTGAGTGAGGCATCAGGGGGCGGGCGTGGCAAGTCGGGTTGACAACCTGGACTTACTTCGCCCGCCTTCGGGTTTTGGGAGCCGAGGAGGACGCCGGGGCGTTGGCGGCTTTGGGCCGGGTCGCGGCGAGGGATTTGGGTTTGGGTTTGGGCTGGGACATTTCGTCCAGCAGTTGGCGGACTTCCTCGATCTCGTGGGGAGCCAGCCGATGGTTTCGCAACAGGTGAAGGACCAGCCGTCCCGATTCGCCGTTGTAAAGATGCTCGACTAGGTGGGAGATACGCCGTTTTTCAATGACGTTGGGAGTGACCTTGGCTTTGTAGATGTGCAGGTGACCACGTCGAAGACTGACGGCCATCCCTTTGGAGGCCAGACGGTCCAGTAGGGTGGCGACGGTCGCGTAACACCAGGTTTTGCCTTGCTCCTCCAGAACTGTTAGTACCTCGCGGATGGTCGAGGCTCCGCGGTCCCAGAGGACTTTGAGAACTTCCAGTTCCGAATCGGGTACGTTGGGAGGGCGCTTCATGATGGGTTCTTGCACGCGATGGAGAAAGGAAATGGGGACGGAACGAGATACCAACCAGCAGGATGGGATCTCACTTGGTGTCGTATTGGATGGAGTCTCACATCCTTGATCATAAGACAGATGTCCCGACACGTCAAGAGGATTTCGTCCAGGGAGGCGCTTATGACGGCCTGGTGGCGGTTGTTGGCGTTGCGGGGTTGGACGGGAGGCGATCGTCTAGGGGTTGCGGTGGGTGTAGCAACGATGACACCGTTGGGTGGATTTGTTCCCTTGCTGAGCCGTGAGGTGGCGGAGGAGTTGACCTGGGGCGACGGGCGTTTAATTGCCGCGGCGCTGGGAGGAGTGTGGGGGGCGTTCCGACCGGATCGGCTTGAGGATTTCGAGGGTCATAATATGGAGGATCAGTTGACACAAACTTGTTTGGCGTTCCGACCGGATCGGCTTGAGGATTTCGAGGGGTTGTCTTTGGAACGCCGCGATGCGCCGGAACGATTCGACGAGGGAGCGCGGATGTCGCGGGAATTGGCGACTCGGTGACCGAATCGGATTCGGCTGGTGGCCCCTCCCTGTTGTGCCGCGTTGGCGGTGGAGGGGAGACGGTCGCGTCGATCCCAACGGGTTCTGATTCTAGGTCTCCCATTGTTGCACGCCCTGACCTTAGGGGAATTGCGCGGAGCGTTGGGGCACGATCTGGCCCATTTCGCCAGGGGCGACGTGGAGCGCGGCGGGCGAGCGGTGGCTTTTTGGGAGCGGTTCGAGCACGATCGCAACGGGGGGGGCGGCGGCTAGGGGCCATTAGGTTGGTGGGCTTTGTTTGGTCTGGCGGACGCCTTCTGGCTGCTCCCGTGATCGCCACCTTAGAGGATCGCGCTGACGCCCAGGCTGCACGGCGGGTCGGCGGAACGATTTATGCCTCGACCCTAGCCAAGGTCGCCTTGCTTCAACCCTTGTTCCATCAGGCCGCTGAAGCGTTTCAAGACCGTGAGATCCTTGAGCTCGATCGAACCGGAAACGAACGCGCTTGGGATGGTCGTCTCAGTTCAAGCAACCTCTTCGGCTTCTTCCGCCTGTTTTAGGATCGGTTGCCTCCACAGTTGCTGGAAACCATGCGGCACCGCCTCCTTGGTCAATCCAAGTCCGACCTTGACGACAAGGTGAGGCCAAGCGAACATCCCCCCTGGGACTGTGAATCCGTCGCGCATTGAGTCAACCGGATCGTCCCTCACGCGAGTTCGCTCGGCCCGCCCGTGAGCTGCGCGCGGACCTGGAGTCGCTTGAGCAGCGACTTCATGATCACCTTTTCGGTTCTCCTCTCACTAACAACAACGATTCGATTTCTCCGGGTGTGTTTCGGTTTCACCGCGCGAGTTTCGAGGCTCTTCTGACAATCCACCGGATCATTTCTACTCAAATAAAGACTAATTGTTGGGTAGCGACTTGCTCCCCACTGCTCTCCTGGTTCCGACCCCGAGGAAGTCGTTCCCCCTGTGGTACTCGATCGCGTCCCGCTATTCGCTTTGGAGATCCTCCGGTTTTGATCCAATGGGGTTGTTCCGACAATCCAGGTCGCGCGGTGACCGGTTCTCGGGGCTAGCGCCCTGGGCTATGGGAACGACCCTTCCAAGTCAGGGACGAGGGGATCGCTCGCTCCTCCTATTTCCTCACGCTTGCGCCACCTTGGTCAAGATTTCGGTCGCGTTGGCGAACCACAAAATAGGGGAGTGGAGAGTGAAGGGTGATTGGCTTCACCCTGTTCCACTTTGGACCATCATCCGTTTCTTGTTCCGTGAGGTGCTCCGCGATGGCGATGGTGGGATCGACGATTGTCGTGGTTACCGCGTTGGCGGTACCGATTGTGATCGCCTTCGTGACGGTCATCGGTGGAATTTGGTACAGAGTGCGGAAGATGGAACACGTCGAGCGCATGACCGCGCTCCAACAAGGCAGGACACTGCCCAAAGACGAACCTTGGCTCACGCCGGTCAAGGTGGTGTTGTTGATGACGACCGTGACTCCCACAGCGATCTTTGGCATCCTCGCCGTCGCGTTGGCCAAGGGGTTGTCCAACGGTTTAATTCCCGCAGCAATCTTGCTGGGTCTGGGTTGCATCGTTGGAGGAGTCCGTTTGGGAATGAGGCTGCCCGCCTTTCGAACCGCTCCGGTTCAATGCCCCTCTGCCGAGCCCACAGTGAACCACAAGCAGGCCTCCACCGCCAAGCCTAACCTCAGCCCGGAATGTTTAGACTTCGCGGGCCGGAATTGATTCCCCCATCCCGTTTGGCGTGTGTTTATTTAAGGCGGACGACGGGTGGTCGAGGAGGCTGCCCGCAACGTCTGCCACTTCAATCCCACTCCACACGATTCCACCCACCACGGAATCTGTCTCAAGACCGATAACCTTCCCATCCGATGAATACGAGGGAATCGGCGCGTCCACCCCTTCCGATCTGTTCCGTGATCGTTGGTGATCCGGTTGAACGTGAGGAACGAGTCGGACACGGCCGAGTCGAATCAACGGTGGAGACGGAAACGAGAGCGGAGCGTTCGGCGGTCCCACCGCCCCGGCGGAGTGTTCCGACCGGTTGAACTCCGACGACGTGACATAGCCAGGGAGGGTCGTGGGATGATGGACCGCACTGGGTCGGGAATCCCCAATGGTGTCGCACACGGGGCCGAGTCCAAGGTGCGGGCGAAAGCGGCCCCGCCAAGGGGCGCGCGGGTCCGCCGCGCAACGCGACGGCGGTTGGGCTTCGACACGATGGAAAGCCGTCAGTTGCTTGCCACCTTGGCCCCGATTGCCAACCAGACGATCCCGGCGACCATGAGCGTGCCGGTGGTCCTCGACGGCGGCACCAACGCCAACCCGCAACGCTTTACCGCCGCCTCGTCCAACCCGGCCATTCGGGCCGAGGTTCTGCCAGGCCGCCTTTTGGAAATCACCGTCAATCATGAGTCCAGCGGTCCCAACGATCCCGAGATCGACAACGAAACCATGCGGTTCCGGTTGTTCGACTCTCTGACCCCGTTGACCATCCAGCGGCTTGAGGAACTCATCAACGACGGATTTTACACCAACAAGCTGATTCACCGGATCGCCGCCAACTTCCCTGGCCCCAACGACTTCATCGTTCAGGGCGGGTCGGTCAACGGCGACGGCACCGGCGAGGTGCCCCGGCCTGGCTTCCCGTTCCAGGACGAGTTCGTTGCCGGACTGGGCTTCACCGCCAACGGCCTGATCGCCATGGCCAACGCCGGACGCGACACCAACAGTTCCCAGTTCTTCATCACCACCGCGCAGCCGCGTTCATTGGATTACATCCACACCATTTTTGGTCAACTGGTGGACGGCCAAGCGACTCTGCAAAAACTGACGCAGATTCCACGGGCCGCCAACGATCGTCCTACGCCCAACCCGGTCACGATCACCTCGGTCAACATTGTCCCGGCCGATGTGGACGGCGTGCTGCTGATCGACGGCACCGCCGCTTCACCCGGTCAAACCGCCACCATCACCGTAACCGCCACCGATACGGTCAACAACACGTCCACCACGCGGACCTTCGACGTGAGCGTGGCCGCCAACACGCAAAACCAACGGCCCTTCTTCACCGACGTGCCGGCCTTGACTCGGGTTGGTGCCGGCCAGACGGCGGTGATTCCCACTCAAATTTACAACGCTGAACCCACCGACACGATCACCTACATCGTCAACGGTGGCCGTACCGGCGATCCGGGCAATCCCACCTTTACTCGGATCCCGGCTGATGTCGGTACCGCGACCATCGACAATAACGGCGTGATTCGTTTCGTACCCGCCGAGGGGTTCACCGGCACCGCCACGTTGCTCGTCGGGGTCCGCGACCAGGTGGACCGCTTTGGTCCCGGCAATCGCAACTTTGATTTACAACAACTGCGAATCGAGGTCGGCGGTGACCCAGTCAACATCCGTCCCATCGCCAGCCCCACCCGCGCTCAGACAACGTTGGGCACCCCTATCCGGCTTCGCTTGCCTGGCGACGCGGGCAATCCTGGGCAAACCCTGGTTTACTCGATTGTCACTCCACCCGCCAACGGTACCGTCGCTCCGCTGGACCCGGCTAGTGGCCTCTTTCTTTACACGCCCAACCCTGGCTTCTTCGGCACGGACACCTTCACGTATCAAGTGCGCGACGTCGGCC
>Ga0209017_10000942_pt1 | contig 25057 bp, 19 predicted proteins | sample YNPBryunderm2012_FD_185812 | JGI IMG/M metagenome (GOLD analysis project Ga0209017, IMG submission 185812) | Anoxygenic and chlorotrophic microbial mat microbial communities from Yellowstone National Park, USA - YNP Bryant MS undermat 2012... ...
GATGAGCGGAACTTCAGCCGTGCGGTCATTCGCCGCCTGCCGGCTGAGGTCGTACTGGACGCGGTCAAGCAAGTCACGGCCAACTCGGCGAGCCTAGCTCAAGCCGGCTCGTGGATCGGCGATCGGGCGATCGGGCCGATGGGCAACAGCCGGGTCCAGCGGGAAAGCTATGCCGCGACGGTCTTCGGCGAAAACAAGCGGGACACCAACTGCGACTGCGCCCGCTCCAATGAGCCGAATCTGCTCCAGGCGATCTTCCTGCAAAACGACGACCGCGAACTGCTGGCGGTGCTGGATCGTCGGGACGGCTGGCTCGCCGAACTCCAGGGCCGGGGTGGTCCCGCTCCTGAAGCCCGCCAACCCCGCAAACCCGACACCGAACTGAAGAACCCCAACAAGGTCGAGGAACGCCTCGCCAAAGCCCAAACCAAGGCGGCCGCTCAAGAGGGGAAGGGAGACGGAACCGACCTCCAACGACAACTGGCCGAGACCCGCGCACGCTTGGTCGAAGTCCAACAACGCCTCCGTGCCCTCTCGGGCAACGCCGCGGCCGCCACCAAGGGGCAACGTCGCCAACGTCTGCAAGCGCAAATCGGCGAACTGCAACGCCGAATCGTCGCCCTGCAAACCCAGGCGCGTCGTCAACGGGAAACGAATCAGGTCAACGACCCCGCCAAGGTCAAGGCAGTCGCCTCGGGCTTCGATCTCGAAGAGGTGGTCCATGAAGCCTACTTGCGGACCCTCTCGCGGCTGCCCCGGCCTGAGGAACTCGCCGCCGCCTGCGACTACATCGCGTCCTCGGAGACACCGATCGACGGAGTCCGCGACCTGCTCTGGGCGCTGATCAACACCAAGGAGTTCGTGACCAACCACTGAGCTCGGCATCGCCACCACTGCCAAGCTCAAGCCAAGCCAGGCGGCGCTGAAAAGAACGTAGACGGGGATCGCCTCCCCCGCTCATTTCCGCGCCGTCCTGTCTGATTCGGTGGCGTCTCGACCTCAATCGAATCGTTTTCCTCTCACTTGCGTTGCCTCTCACTGCTGCATCTTTCATTTCCTTAAGGGAGTCTGGTCACGATGGCGTCCCATCGATTCTGCGACGGCGTGGTTCGCCGCGATTTCCTCAAGATCGGCGCAGTTGGTTCGCTGGTTTCGCTACCGCAATTCCTGCGGTTGTCCCACGCGGGAGCGGTCGGGTCCGGGCCCGATCAGCGGGGCCGTGCCCAAGCGGCCATCTTCGTGAATCTCGGCGGCGGGCCGTCCCACTTGGACACCTTCGACCTCAAGCCCGAGGGCCCCTCAGAGATCCGCGGCGAGTTCAAACCGATCGAGACCACCGCCTCCGGCATGGCGATTTGTGAGTATCTACCGAAGCTCGCCCAAGTGGCTCAATTTTTCTCGATCGTTCGCGGCGTGAGCCACTCGTTGGCCGCCCATGAACTGGGCACCAAGTATCTCAACACCGGCAACCGGCCCCTACCCTCGCTGGAGTTCCCCGGCTACGGCGCGGTGGTCAGCAAGGAGCTGGGCGGACCGGATGATTTGCCCCCCTTCGTGGCGATCCCCAACACCCCCCAGGTGGCCGGTTACCTCGGGATTCGCTACGCGCCGCTTTCGACCACCTCGACCCCGCGGCCCGGTCAGCCGTTCCGAGTGCGCGGCATTGGTTTGGGTCAAGGTCTAACGGTCAGTGAGATCGAGAAGCGTCACGACCTGTTGCGGCGTCTGGATCGAACCTTCGACGCGATCGAGAACGATTCGGATCTGATCGGCGGTCTGGACGAGTTCTCGCGGCGGGCTTACGAGATCATTCGTTCGCCCAGGAGCCGCGAGGCGTTCGACATCTCTAAGGAGTCGCCGGCGATCAGCGGCTTGTTTGGCACCACGCCGTTCTCGCAAAGCTGTCTGTTGGCCACCCGGCTGATCGAGTCAGGCGTTCGGTTCGTGACTGTCTCGTTGGGTGGTTGGGATACTCACCAGGACAATTTCCCCAAACTTAAGGATACCCTGCTGCCCGACCTCGACCACGGCCTGGCCGGATTGTTCTCAGCGCTGGCGGCCAAAGGTCTGTGGGAGACGACCACGGTGTTCGTGACCGGCGAGTTCGGCCGGACGCCCAAGATCAACGCCCGCGGTGGTCGAGACCACTATCCCCGCGCTATGACCTGCCTGATGGGCGGCGGCGGCATCGCGGGCGGACGGGTGGTTGGCGCGTCCGACGCCAGCGGGGCGGGTCCCGCCGACGGCAAGGGTTACGCCCCCGACGATTTGGCCGCTACCTTCTACCACACCCTGGGCATCGACCCGGCCAAGGAATACCAAACCCCCACCGGACGCCCGGTGGCAATCGTGCGCAACGGTTCGATCATCAAGGATTTGCTGGCCTGAGCAACACCGCTCCAGTTGATCTCCGCACATGAAATCGGCGCGGTTGATTCGCCGATCCCTCGACCGGCTCCAAACCGTTTGGGTTTGGAGCCGGTTTTCTTGATGGGGTCTTGTTGTCTTCTTCCTCACGCCTTTCTACATGCGGGCGACGCCGACCGGTTCGCGCATTCGCGCTGGGAACCGCCTGGGTTGATGGGTCAGTCCTCTTGGGGAATTGGGGCGCGTCGTCCCGGTCTCAGACGGTTGCCCACGGCGCGGAAGTACCATTTGAGGTAGCCGGGCAACCACTGGATCAATTTGAAGCGGGATTGGCCTTGGGAACGCTCACGCCAATGGGTGGGAGTCTCCACCACCTTGCCGCCAAGTTCGTGAGCCTTGACGGTCAACTCTAGGGCCAACTCGAAGCCGCGCCCTGATTCGATCGTCACCGATTTGAGAAAGGCGGCGTCATACAATTTGAAGTTATTGGTGGGGTCGCGCACTGGCAACGCGCCGATCGCGTAGAGCGATAACCCGGCCAGTCGTGACAGCAGCGACTTGAGCCACGGAGCGCCTTCCTGACGACCACCGGGCATGTACCGCGAAGGACAAACTACCGTCGCCCCCTCGCGCCAGTGGGCCATGAGTTGTGGAACAATCGAAAGCTCGTCGGAGAGATCCCCCATCGCTACAAGGATGGCGCGTCCCCGCGCCGCGGCGATTCCAGCCCGCAGCGCGTTGAGAACCCCCCGTCCCAACGTGTTGTGCAACGACACCACCCGCGGATCGGCCGCGCGAAGCTGATCCAGGAAGGGAATCGTGGGATCGTCGGGGGTATCCCAAACGAAGATCATCTCGCCAAACGGCCCGGCTTCGGCAACGAAGCGCTGATAAACCTCCAAGACGTTGTCGCCTTCATGGTAAACCGGGATCACCACCGAGAGCGGCTCATCCATGCTTCGCGTTGACCTCCCGCGCCCACTTTCGGAGCTTCTGAACTCAACCAAGCCGGCCGGCTGAAACGAATTTCCCCCGGTCAACCACGGCAAGTTTAGCTGATCGACAGGACCTCTGACCGGGCCAAGGGTTGTGAAACCGGGGCGGACCCTTGATTTTCACGCCAAGGGAACCGACCATGCCCTGGGGGCTGGTCGGGTTGGTGGTCTCGCACGCCGCGACTCACGCGGTTCACACCTAGGCGCGACGCCCATGTTCATCAAGGGTACCCAAGGGGGGTCTCCTTTGTGTTGATGGTGCGCGAGGGGTTGCGCTTTATCTTTTCGATTTGATTGTTCCGCTCACTTCACGTCGTTGTTCTCCCATCGTTTTGCGTTGGGATTGGGGGTGACGACCATGCCCTCCTTCAACTCCGAATCAGTCGCCGCCTCGTCGCCGTCCGGTTTGAACGCGGCCCCGCCCGCGTCGGCCTCTAGTCGGCCACGATCGGATTCCCCCGTCTGGTCGTCGCTTCTCACCACCCATCGCGTGAGGATCTGGCACGGACGGCACCTGGTGGTGCGTGACGTCAACCTCGCCATTCCCCGCGAACGGATCACCGCCCTGATCGGCCCCTCTGGTTGCGGTAAGAGTACGCTGCTGCGGGCTTTCAACCGCCTCACCGACCTGACCCCCCTGCTTCGGGTCGAGGGAACCATCCAACTCGAAGGACGCGACATCCACGACCCCACCATTCGGGTGGATGAACTGAGGCGACGAGTCGGCATGATTTTCCCCCAACCCCAACCCTTCTCGAAGTCGATCTTCGAGAACGTCGCTTGGGCGATCCGGCTCAAAGGTCCGGTGGAACACCTGGAAGAGAAGGTCGAGATCGCCTTGCGTCGCGCCCGCCTCTGGGACGAGGTCAAGGACAAGCTGCAAAGCCCGGCACAGGCGTTGCCCCCAGGTCCAAGTCAACGTCTCTGTCTGGCCCGGGCCCTGGCGGTCGAACCTGAAGCCCTGCTGTTGGACGAACCTTGCGCTTCGCTCGATCCGGGTGCCACGGCGCAACTCGAAGAGGCGCTGATGGACCTGAAGTTCAAGGACGGGATGACGATGGTGATCGTCACCCACAACCTCGCCCAAGCTAAACGGATCAGCGACCTGACCGCCTGCCTCGCGCTGGACGACGCTTCGCCCGACCCCACCCGACCCACTGGCCTCCTCGTCGAAGCCGCCGCGACCGAAACCATCTTCACCACCCCCCGCGACCCCCGCACCGAAGCCTACATCACCGGACGGGTAGGCTGAACGCCCCCTTCTAGCTAGATGCCCGCTGCCACTCCAGTCCCATTCAAGAGCCTTATCCCACGGAACACTCTGGCATCGGTCGATTTCATCGTTCCTTCACACATTCCTCATCGGAGCGCATCATGGTGGGGTGTATGATGGTTTCTAAGGAAGACAACGTGGCGTCGTCATTGCCGCCGACCGACGGGCTGGCCGTGACAACGCATCGTCGCCGCCCGAGCAGGCGGGTCCGTCCGTTCGTCTGGAATCGAGTCGAGCCATGTCCAAGCCGCGCATCCTGGTGATTGACGACGAACGATCGCTGGTGGAGGTGCTGGCGATCAACCTTGAACGCGAAGGGTTCGAGGTTATGACCGCTTTCGACGGCCAGGACGGCCTGCGTCAGGCTCAGGTCAAGCTGCCCGACCTAATCGTGCTGGATCTGATGCTGCCGGTCAAACCCGGCCTGGAGGTCTGTCGTGAACTACGGGCCGATTCCCGCACCCGTGACGTGCCGGTGATCATGCTCACCGCCAAGACCGAAGAAACCGACGAGCTCGTGGGATTCGCAATGGGGGCCGACGACTATGTGTCCAAGCCCTACCGGATGAAAGTGCTGATCCAGCGGATCAAGACCCAACTCAACCGGCGTCGCCAAACCGAGGACGCCAAAAACGGCGACCTCGTGGTGGAGCGTCACGGCGTCGTCATCGACCGCCACCGCCACCGGGCCCTGTGCAACAACGAAGAACTGCTGTTGACCCCCACCGAGTTCCGCCTGCTGGAGGCTCTGATGCGCCAGGCAGGTCGCGCCTTCACCCGCCATGAACTCATGGACGCCGCGATGGGCGAGGACGCTGTCGTCCTGGAACGCACCATCGACGTTCACATCAAAAGCCTTCGCAAGAAGCTCAACCATTCCGCCGACCTGATCGAAACCGTGCGGGGAGTGGGCTACCGCTTCCGCGAGACCGGGCTAGCCGAATCTTGAACCTCAACGCCCCGACGCGTTCCGGCTGATCAGCGCGCGCCTGGGGCTACCTACTCACATCGCGGTCCGGCCCAACTTGACCCCGCTCCATGCTGCCCAAGTTCAAAGAGCGGTCGAATGCAAGGTCGATGCCAGGGGTTGAGTGGAGTTTGATTGCCGACCCGTCTGGCACATCGAAACCAAAATCCAACCTGTCCGAACCCTGGGACTGGACCGACCCCTCCCCCCATCCCGCTCCGTTGTCAGCGAGATGAAGTGGAGGCGGTCTTCAAACCCTGGGGCGGTGTGTGATTGTGAGAGTGAGGGTGAGAAGAAGTGGGGTGAGCCGAGGCACGCGCGGGCGTTCCCCCACGCCGGTTCCGTGTCTGGTCCTGCAACTCGGCGCGAACCACAGGAATGTGTCGGGGGGCGTCGATCCCCAATCGGACTTGACCGTTCTCCAGGCGCACGACGGTCACGCAGATATCGTCGCCGATATACACCTTCTCCATCAGCTTTCGGCTGAGAACCAGCATACGGGCCGCCCCCCTTGTTCCGTTCCATGACTCGGTTGGGTCGCATCCTCGAACCAGAGAGCCGGGCCGGTCTGACGTGGAGGTGGTCACGCGGATCGCGGCAAAGCGGAGCGGAGCGGCTCGGATCGGAATGGATCGCCGAGAAGGTCGCGCGATCGGTTGCCCGCCGCGCCTCGGCCCACGGATCATCGGTTCCGACGGCGATCCTGATCTCCCATCCGGCTTGGTCCAGCCCCAAACCCCCGCGTTGGTTGACACGCCCCAAGGCGTTCCACCCGGCGATCGAAGCATAGAACATGACCCGCGCCCACGACGGACCATCACCCACCAGTCGGTCCCCACGCCTGGACACCGCGACCAATTGCCACCGCGTTGGCGTTGGGGCCGACGCGGGTTCACAACGCGCCCCTTGGAGAAACCGAGGGTCTGTGCCATACTTAATCCCACTGCCCTGAACCCGGCTCGCTTCAACGGAATCCCGACGATGCCCCACTCGTCCGTCATCATCATCGGCGCGGGTTGCGCGGGACTGACCTCCGCGCTGTACACCGCCCGCGCTAACCTCTCCCCGATCGTGCTGGACGGCTTCAAGCCCCGCGGCCGGGTGCCCGGCGGTCAATTGATGTGGACCACCGACGTGGAAAACTATCCAGGATTCCCCCAGGGGGTCCAAGGTCCCGAACTCATCGAGTTGATGCGTCGCCAGGCCGAGCGATTCGGAGCCCGCTTCCACCACGACAATGTGGTCAAGATCGACCTTTCGCGTCGTCCATTTCACCTGGTTGCCAAGCCAGACCTGGAGAAGCGCGAGTCGGTCGAATACACCTGCGACGGCCTCATCATCGCTGGGGGTGCCGACGCCCGCCTGTTAGATCTACCCCATGAGATGACGTTCATGGGTCATGGGCTTTCCACCTGCGCCACCTGCGACGGGGCGCTGTACCGAGGCAAGGTCGTCGGCGTGGTCGGCGGCGGCGACACCGCTGTGGAGGAAGCCACCTTCCTCACCCGCTTCGCCTCCAAGGTGTTTTTGATCCACCGCCGTCACGAGCTCCGCGCCAGCAAAATCATGCAACAACGTTTGCTGACCAACCCCAAGATCGAGCCGCTTTGGAACCGCACCGTCGCCGAGTACCTGGGCGACCACGAACCCGAAGCCCAACTCAAGGCCGTCCGGCTGGCTTCGACCACCGGCGAGCCCGACGTGACTTTGGAACTCGACGGCCTGTTCCTGGCGATCGGTCACAGCCCCAACACCGACATCTACCAAGGCCAAGTGGCAATGACCCCCGAGGGCTACCTGCTCAACCGCCTGGCCTTGTGCTGGAAAGGAGTGGAAGCCCCCGCCGGTCTGCTCGACTCGATGCCCAACTACGGCACCGCCACCAGTGTCGAAGGGGTCTTCGCCGCCGGCGACGTGGTGGACACCCACTACCGCCAAGCTGTCACCGCCGCCGGAATGGGTTGCATGGCCGCCATCGACTGCGAAAAGTGGCTCGAAGCCACCCGGCCCCACGCCTGAAAACGTGACCCGTCCCGCCCCGTCCCGACCCGACCCACTTCAATCCCAATCCCACTTTAGCCCGCCGTCCGCCGTCCCACTCAAACCCCACACCACCACACGGAACACCCACGCCGGGACGCCACAATCCCCCCGATCGAACTGTTGCGACCCCAAAGACCGTCGCCGTTCCCGAGGCCGATTTGCCAGGGTCACGGCGACGGGTTAGATTCTCCTTGGCTTCGCCCAATCGAACGCCCCCCCCGCCCCCACGCTCGGGGATCGTTCGAGGTTTTTCCCCTCCTCCTCCCGCGTCCCCTTGTCCACTCCCCCTGGTGCCCGCTACGATGCCAATATCGGACGGCTGCACGATCCTCCGTCGTTGTACGACGCTGTGTTCGTTCCGGCTTCGATTCGATCGCTCCAGGGAAATGCGACACCCCGACGCGCGGATGGATCCTTTATGCGATCGGGTTTGAGGTTGCGGGCTATGACGACCAAACTCGGAAAAGTGTTCGTGGTCTTGATCACCACCCTGAGCCTGTATCTCCTCGGATTGGCCATCGCCGTGGTCGCCATCCCCTCCAAGTGGGATGCCCGCATCGCCGAAGTCAACAAGTCGATCAACGAATTGCGCCAAGAGAAAGTGAAATACGAAGAACGCACCCTGTTCCAAAACGCCCGCGCTGAGCAAGCCAAAAAGAAGTTGGCCGATCTTCAAACCGCCTACGAAACCCAAATCAAACAACTCGACACCGACGCCACCAAGGTGTCCCGCGACATCGAATCCGCCCGCAAGTCGTTGGCCGAGGTCCGTGTGCGCACCAACGAACTGCTGGAGCAAACCCGCGAGACCGCCAACCAGGTCGATGATGCTATCGACAACCTGCGTGCTATTCGCCTCCAGACCCGCGAGTATGACCAGCAAAATCAACTACTCAATGATCGGATCGTCAACCTTCGCCGTCAGGTTGAAGTTGTCTCGAAGAACGAGGCTGACCTCAGACGCCTCTCTTCCGCGTCGGGCTCTGTTGTGACCGCCGTGAATGAATGAACTCACTCGTGGCCAGGTCTTGGGGTTCGATGGTTGGATTGTTCGGATTCGATGGTTCGTGGATTCTTACCCGATCCAATTTGTTGTATCGTTGGATTGAGGATGATTTCCTTCCCGCTTCGTATTGATGAGTTTCTCGGGAGCCGGCCATGAACTTTGTCGGGAAAATCCTCGTCCTGGTGATCTTGGTCTTCTCGATTTTGTTCGCGAGCTTGGCTTCCGTCGTCTTTGCGACCGCCAAGAACCATCGTGTCGAGCTGACCAAGCAGCGGGACCAATTCAATCGTGATCTCGCCGCCATCCGCGCTGAGCGGGATCGCCTCACCCAAGACCTTTCCAACGCAGAATCGGATCGAGTTAATCTCGCTCAAGAGGTCCAAAAACTCAAGGAGCAGCTCGAAACGATTGGCAACACTATCACTGCCATCGAGGACGATCGGAAAGCGGCTCGCACGGAACTTGAAGTGGTGAATCGCGCGCTTGAAGCCGCCCAGAGTGAGGCCGCGTTCCGCCTGCGAGAGATGGAGGTGCTTTCGGTCAATCTCAAGAAGTCGCAGGACGACGCCAACGCCTTGAAAATCGAGCAAACTAATCTCAACGCCAAGATTGCCGAACTGACACGTGAATTGGCGACCGCCAAGGCGCAGAATGCTACCCTCCGCGAGGACAACGCTGCCTACGCTGCCTGGATGCGCTCCAAAGGCTTCAACGACGACATCGCCACCATTCGCGGCGTGTCGGCCCCGCCCAAGGTGGAGGGTATCGTCCTGCGGGTCGATTCCTCGAATAAGCGTCTTGAAATTTCGATCGGATCAGATGTCGGTCTGGTCCCCGACCACGAGCTGTTTGTTTATCGCACGTCTCCTCCCGAGTTCCTCGGGAAGATTCGGATCGTCGAAACCGACCCCGACCGATCGGCGGCGGTGGTCGTAGGCAAAACCTATCAGGGCAAACTCCTGCAGGAGGGCGACATTGTCTCGGCCACGCTCCCAAGGGGCTTCTAAGCCCGCCCGCGGCGCGGTGAGGGGCGCTTCTTCCCGACGCGCTCAACCCGCTGCCCAGACCCGCAAGGTTGGCGTTCCCCAGGCTCAAAGCGATATCTACACCGCGCTTCTGGGCATCTCGATGGCCGCCATGACCATTGGTTGCGCGTTGCTCATTTTCTATTGGTCCGGCTACGAGTTCAAGACCACCCCCTGACTGGTTGGTCTCCACTCCGGCGGTAACGTCCCCTGTTCTGATTCCTTGGTTTGTTGATCCCACTCGATCAGACCAGATCAAACCACTCCAATTCGATCCGATCCTCGTTCTTCTTGGTTCAGGACGTTGATCGGATCGATGATGGTTTGTTGACGTCTTGTTTTGAGATCGCGGATCGCAACCGGAATTATTGCGTTAACCGCATCCAATTCAGGAATCAGATGGTGGGAGGCGGCGAGGTCCGCAGCGCGTGCCAGGCCATCTTAGCCCACTTCAGCGGCGGCCGGTGCGAATGACGGCGAATCATGGTCCGTATTGCTGGCTCGGGTTTATCCCGGCGCAGGATCATCTTTCGATGATTTGCGGCGAACCAGTGAAAATAGCTTTTGGAAACGGGTTGGGTCCGATAAGGATTGGGGAAGGCTTGTTGAAGGTCGAGGCGGTTGCGGTAGACTACCCGTTGTTCGCGGGTAATCGGTTCGCCGTTGTCGTAGCATCCCCAGCGGCTAGTTCGGTTGCCTAGCAGGCTTTGGCCATAGGACTCGCACTCGGCGAGATACCAGTCGCGCAGTTCGAAGAGGACTGGGCTTTCCCGCCCATAGCGTTCCAGCATGGTCAATTGATCGCCCGAGTCCAACCCGGAGAAGTGATAGAAGACCAACGGTCGTCCATTAATTTGAATGTTCCAAGGAGACTGGCCGGTCGCCCTACGGGTACTGAGGTTCCAGGTAGCCACGTTGTAGCCGGGGTCGCGCAGCACGCCGATCCCATCGAAGAACGCTGGGGCCAAATCGACCCAACGTTGGTCGGTGAACAGGCCGCGGGGAATGTCGTCGTGACAGAACAGCCTCAGCCGATCGGCCCACCAGCGGACGAACTTCAACCCCTCCTCGGTTCGACGCACCCCAAGAAAGCCCAGGTTGTACACCCCGTGGGCCAGCGAGCAAATCTCGTTGTCCACGATTGCCTGCAAGCTCGTTTCCGGCACGGTCTGATGCGGCGTCAGCACCACCGCGTGTTGCGAGAGCCTCGCGTTGAGTTCGGCCAGCGAACCGACCACCACCATGTCGGGGTCGAAGTAGTAGACCCGTTCAGCTCCCACGCGATCGAACAGATATTCGACCATCGGTCCCTTGACCGCGGTACAAAGCTCGACGACACTGTGCTTGAAGGTCCAGGAGTCGAGATTGGTCAGCGGCAGATCCCAAATCGTCACGATCGAGTCGAACGACTCCAGGATGGCCTTGGGGCAGTCGTCCGGGAGGTCATCCGAAATGAGCAGGTGAAACGTCACCTCGGGGTTGGTTCGCTTCAAAGTCCGCGCCAGGACGGCCGCTTTGGGCAGATAGTTAGCGGTGACGCTGGTGAAGGCGTGCATCAGTCTTCCTCAAAAGGACCGGAGCCGAAGCGACGCCGTGGATCCGGCGGCGCGTGACGGGGAAGATTTCAGAACGAGACGCTTTCAGATTCGCTGGACTCAGTTCGTAATAATCGCTCAGCAGGCTGGGATAATCAGCGAACCGCGGCGGCTCGAGCGGTCCTAACTGGGCGTCGAGAGCGGCCCATTGCAGCAAACAGTCGTTCAAGGTAGCCGCCGAGGTCTCCAGAGGCACACGGCGACCAGCCGTGCCCACCCGCTCCGCCTGGGCTCCCAGGTCGTAGACCACCGGACGAAACCCAGCAGCCTGAGCGATCGAGAGCGTGTACATATATGTTTCAGGAAGTGTGCTAGGCAGCCAAGCCAAGTGGCATTTGGCCTCGTCGAGCAGCGTTTCGATTTCCGACTCCCGATAACGTCCGGTGATCTCGACGTGACCGGTCGCCAACAATTCCTCCGAGCGATCGGCGGTGCCAATTACGACGAATGTCAGGGGTAAGGCCCGAGTCCAGGCGTCATGGGCCGCTTCTAGCAACCGATTCAATCCCTTGACCAGCGTGATGACTCCGAGAACCGCCACTCGCACTGGTTCTCCGTCACGCCAGCGCCGCGCCATGTGGGATTGTGGCAACGACGGTTCCAGATGAGGATGGACCGTCATGTCAAGATCGGGAAACTCGCGCTGGAGTCGCCGTTTCATATCCTCGCTAGGAACGTAAATTCGCCGCGCGGCTTGCAAGCAGGCCCGCCAGGCGTGGCGGTGCGCGACCACGTCGAGGTTGACGCGGCAGCCATGGTAATCTCCTCGACTCTTCAGACAAGTCCGACAACCTTCCGGGTCCGGCTGGCCACAGTATTCTCCTCGGTCGTCGTGGAGGTGAACTCGTGGGCAGAGCGCGTGGTAGTCGTGCAGGGTCCAGTCGGTGGGCAAACCTCGGGCGTCAAGTGCCTTGAACAGCGTCTCTGGAACACCCAACCGATGATGCACATGGACAAACACCGGTTGAATTGCATCAAGATATGCATCTATGATTGGACGACGGGGACGAACCTCAACCCTCCAGGCGATCGCGCCGGCCTGCTCCGGTTCCTCGAAGACCAGACGCCCCTGTGGATTGGGCCGCGCGACGACGACCCGAACCTCTTCAAGGCGCAAACGGTCGGCCATATCTTGGATGTGACGACCCACTCCCCCACCCCCCACATGACTGACGAAGAGAAACACCGGGCGGTCGTCGGCGACGAAGGGACGGGGACGCTCGGCGAGGCGTCGGATTGTCCAAGCCGCGCCGCGGGAAATCGTCAACGCATGTCGAGGCACTCGAACAATCGGCGTCAAGGCGCGACGCGCCCGCGCGGCTAGGTTGCAGGCGGAACGCAACACCCGGCGACGGCGGGACCCGAGAGGAGCCAACCGCCGAGCTGGACGGCTGAGCATGTTGATGATTCGCCACGAGATCGCTTGGGTCGTTTCGTCCCACTGACGACGCAGCCGCGCGTTCTCCTCGCGGAGATCACGAATCCGTTCCTCCAGGATGCGAATCCGTCTCTCAAAGTCGGCGTTACGCGACAAGGAGATTGACGAGGCGTCGTCCGTTGGTTCCGCCTCGGACGTGCGTGAGGGTACAGAAGCGCTGGGCGTGGTCATCCTGACGACGCGCTCCAAGAGATTAGGGCAGGGTTCAGTTCAGAGGCGAGAGGGGCCAAGAACGCCGAACGCCTCGCTCTTCGCCTCGCCGCTCCGGGGCCACCATTGGCTCCAGCGCGATGGGAACGTCGGATTGCGAGAATCGGGATTTAGCCGACGGGAAGGACATCCATCTTCCCTGGAAACCCGTGAGCCTCACCCTGGTTCCGTGATCTCGGCCTCCTCCCTCATTCTCATGCGATTTGAACCAAGCCCGCGCGTCGTCGTTCAGGAAGGCCGTGCGGGCGCGGCGAACGGGACATTCTAGACGCGGATTGAGGGACTTGGGACGTTCACTCCTTCCCGAATGCCTAAAGCCAAGCGGGAACACGAGTCATTCATCCCATCGCAAGGTCTTGATACCCAGCCAGCGCGGGGAGGTCAAGCCGAGTTGACGAACCTAATGAACAAAACAACCTGATCCCATACGAGGATGATGCGATGTTGGAGGATCAACTGCCGCCGGGCAGATCGAGCCCCAAGGGATTGCGTCCGCCTCCCAGGGGCGGAGGCGGAGGCGTGTTGGCGGCCGGCGCGGTCGGTGCGTCGGGAACCGGTGCGGTGGCGTTGGGGTCCACTCCTTCGGGGTAGACCAGAATTTCCAACTTGTGTTCGGCGACGTTGTAGGCGTACTTCTGGTTAGGCGGCAGCGCGGGCAGGGCGATTGGGTCGGCACCCCGGATCACTTTTTCCATGAATTCCTCATGGCTCTCAGGGTAGCGTCCTTCGATGGCGTTGAAGGTTTCGAGGCGGGCCTGGATGCTCAGCTCGGCGATTCGAGACACCGAGGTGACATAGACGTTACCGATGGCCGACTTACCGCGGGCCTCGCCGGGCTGCATGACCCGCGCGCCGCGCTCTTGCTCGGCCTGGCTCTCGCGGACGTCGTCGGTACGGCGTTGGGTAAGAGCGGGCCGGTTAGGGTCGGGCTTGGCAGGCGCGGTGCTGGGCGGAGCGGCGGGGGCCGAGGTGGTTGAGGAAGACGGCGGGGGCGAGTCGTACTTCACGCCTCCGCAGCCGAAACCAGCCACGATCAGGCTCAACGTCAGCGAAGACGCGGTTGGGAAGCGGCCAGGGCGACAGATCGGACTCGGATGACTTATCATGGCAAGGTCGGGCTCCAGGAGGCGAGCGAATCAGGTGGTGGGGTGGTGGAAACGCGCCGCTCCGTTGGATTGGATTCGATCGGCATCCAACGACTTAACCAACTCAACTCCTCATGGACTGAACGAGTCACGAGGGGCGAAGGCTCGGCGTGGAGGGGTTTCACCTCCCTGGCGAACCGTCCCGCGTCGCGCCTACGCCGCTCCAATCCCAACGCGCCAGGGGTTCAAGGGCCTCGGCGCGGGTGAGGTCGAAGTGGAGGGGGGTGACGGTGATGTAACCCTGGGTCAGGGCCGACACATCGCTCTCGGTCCCTTCCAGATGGAAGGGGGGTTTGTAGGTCATCCAGTAGTAGGTGCGGCCTCGCGGGTCGCGACGGCGCTCGAACCCCTCGCCGTAGCGTCCCAGACCCATCGGCACCACCTTGACGCCCCGGGGTTCGCCCCGGACATGGGCGGGCAGGTTGACGTTGAACAGCGAGCCTGGTTCGGGGCGATTGGCCATGATCCGCTCGATGACCTTAGCGGCGTGGCGGGCGGCGTGGGGGTAGTCGAAATGCTCGGCCGATTCGAGCGAGATGGCGACGCTGGTGATTTTGAAGAAGGCTCCCTCGATCGCGGCGGCCACTGTGCCGGAATACAGCACGTTGATCCCGGCATTGCTGCCGGCGTTGATGCCCGACACGATCAAGTCGGGGGGTCGGTCGAGCAGTTCTAGGATCGCTAGTTTCACGCAGTCGGCGGGGCTCCCCTCGACCATGTGGCCTAGGTCGGAGCCATCGTCGTCGTCGATCGGCTTGACGACCAGGGGGGAGTGCAGGGTGATCGAGTGACCCACCCCGCTTTGCTCCTGAGCCGGGGCCACCACTACGACCTTGCCCAGCTTGAGTAATTCCTTGCGCAATGCCCGCAGGCCGGGGGCGAACACGCCGTCGTCGTTGGTCAAAAGAATCAGCACGGGTCCAAGTCTCGCGGAGAAGGAAGTCGAACGCGGTGGATGGGGCGAGCTGCAACCATGATCCTGGTCTCAAACACGCCCTTCGAGGGCCGCGGCAGCGGCCTGGCCGGAGAGCCAGGCGGCTTCGACGCCATAAATCGTTTCCGGGTCGCGGGATCGGCCGTCGGGACCAGCTTGAGCGCCGCCTCGGAAGGCGTCGCCGGCCATGAGCAGGGGGGGCGCGTCGTTGAGGGTTGCGTAGCGTTCGGTTCGGGGGAAGCCGACGGTCACGCGGGCGAACTTCCAGCGGTGCGCTTCCAAGTGGACCGGCTTGACTTCCTCCTCCGACCCGCCCAACCAGGGACGAGCCGCCTGGAACAACGTCGGCGCGACCTGATCGGCCGGGTCGTCCCAGTGGGTCATCGACCAGTTGGCTCCGGCCTGGATCGAGTAGGCTGGACGGGGCGAGACTCCTCGCGCCCGGTGGTCAATCAGTTTGTGAGGCAGTTCCTCCGGGACGACCACGAGTCCCTCGGGGCCAAGATCGGCCAGGCGTTGGCCGTCTTGCTCGTTGAAGGTGGCTAGGGCGACCCAGGAACGCTCGTAACTGACCACCGCGAGATCGGCCCGCAGGTCGGAAGCCAAAGCAACCCCACCCGCTTCCAGGATCGCCAACGCTTGGGGCACCGGGCAGGTCAACACCACCGCGCGGGCCCTCAGCGTCGTGACCGGGGCGGTCGGGTCGAGCGGAGCCGAGCTGATGTCGGGCGCTTTGAGACCGGGCGCGGCCGGGGTGGTCGCCAGCGACCAGAGGGACGGATCGGCCAGATCGGGACGAACTGCCGTCACAATGGTCGAAGAACGCACCTCCACGCCCTCGGCGAGGAAGGCGGCGAAGGAGCGGACCCCCTCGCGTCCCCGCCAGTGCAGGCGTTGGCCCTCCGGGTGGGGCAGGACGGCTCCGGCCGCTTCGGCACGCTCGACCAGCTTGCGAAACGCGGCAGTGATAACCGAGAACCCGGGCGGTCCGTGGTCGAAACGGGCGGGTTCGCCCCCCTCGGGCCACTCCAAACGACGGGTTCCCATTCGTCCGCCCACGCTCCGGCCCTTGTCCAGAACAACCACCCGAGGCACGGGTCGGCCGTGGGCTTTGGCCTCCTCCCGCAACCGACCAGCCAGGGTCAGACCGGCGACGCCCGCTCCCACAATGACCACATCGAACGGTTCCTCCGTCGAACGGGACGACTCCAGGGTGGGATTCTCACTGGTGTTCATCGAACCTCTTGCCTCACTCGAGATGACCTTCACGCGGGCGGTTGAACGGCGGATTCATCCCCCCACTCCCATCGGATCTCCATTCCGGGCGTCGCAGCAAGATCGAGCAGCGGAGTTGGCGTCAACCTCTCCCGAGGAGCGCCACAAGTCGAGATCGCCTTCCAGCGTCCCTTGCCAATTGGCCGCCGGTCGCCCCGATTTCCGCCCCCGAGGATGCTTCATCCCTTTGGCCTTGCCCGCAGCCGCCCGCCTTCACTCGTCCTGAACCGCCTGGGCGACGTAGGCGTCCAAATCGCGCCCCATCGCTGCCAGCAGCGAGGCGGTGCGTTCTTTGGCCGCGGCCAAGGCCTGGGGCGAATCCCCTTGGACCTCCGAACGTGCGAAGAGATAAAACTTGATCTTCGGTTCAGTGCCCGAAGGCCGCACCGCAAAGCGAACTCCGGGCGCGTCCAGATGGAAGATCAACAAGTCGCCGGACGGTTCGGGCAGTGGGCGGGCCGGACCGCCATCGCGGATCGGACGAATCTCGTGGGCGTGATAATCGGCCACCTCGACGACCTGAAGGCCGCCCACGGACCGGGGGGGATCGTTGCGAAAAGCTGTCATCAGGTTCCTAATGGCCTGCGCTCCGGCGCGTCCCTCCATCACCTTGTTGATTTGAGTTTCGCCGTAATGGCCGACCTGACGGTACAACTCATTCAAGTATTCAAGGACATGAATCCCTTTAGCCTTAAGGTCAGCGGCGAGTTCGGCGAATAGCAGCGAGGCGGTCGCGGCGTCTTTGTCGCGGACATGCCCGCCTTTCTGATAACCGTGTGACTCCTCGAAGGCAAACAGCAGGTTGTCCGGGCCGATCCGGTCGATTGTCACGGCGATCCATTTGAATCCCACCAGCAGGTTGTCCTCGGTTCGGACTCCGAACCGATCAGCCAAAGCGCGTGCCATGCCGGTAGAAACCAGCGTCGTGACGATCGTCTGTTCGGGCTTGAGACGGCCAGCCTCGCGGGTCTTTTCCAGCACGAAGGCCGTAAGCAGCGCACCGATTTGATTGCCGGTGAGGGTGGTCCAGGCTCCCTGGGGGTCGCCGGGGATCGGCAGTCCCACGCCGATGCGGTCGGCGTCGGGGTCGGAGGCCAGCACCAGATCAGCCCCGATCCGTTTGGCTTCGGCGATGGCCGCGTCGAGGGTGCGGGGAATCTCCGGGTTGGCGATGTGGCCTGGCACGTTGGGGAAGTCGCCGTCGGGGGCGCGTTGTGACTCCAACACCTCCACCCGAGTGAACCCGGCCCGCCTCAACGCTTCGCCCACGGCCGAGTCGCCCACGCCGTGCATCGGGGTGTATACGATCGTCAGGTCGCGGGCCGTGCCGACCGACTGGCTCAGCACCGCTTGGAGGTAGGCCTCGTCCAGTTCGGGGCCGACCCGGCGAATCCTTGGGTCGTCGGCCTCGGCCAGTGGGATAACCCGGGTGGAGGCGGCGTTGACCAGCTCGATGATCCGCTTGTCGTCGGGCGGCACCACTTGGCCGCCGGTGGCGGCGTAGCACTTGAACCCATTGTCAGCCGGCGGGTTGTGCGACGCGGTGATCATGATGCCGGCGTCGCACCCTAAATGACGCACCGCGAACGATAGCAACGGGGTCGAACGCGGCTGCGACACGAGATAAACCGTAAACCCCGCCGCCGCCATCACCCGGGCGCAGATCAGGGCGAACTCGGCGGAATGGTGCCGGGTGTCGAACGCGATGGCACACGACCGTGGGGCGTTGGTCCCCTTGAGCGCAACGACATGGTCGGCCAATCCCTGGGCACTTTCGGCGATGGTCCGCTCGTTGAGAACGTTGACCCCCACCGGATACATTCGACCGCGACGGCCCCCGGTGCCAAACTCTAACACGGTGTAATAGGCGTTGTCCAACTCGGTCCAACGACCGGCTGTAATCTCCTCGGCCAAGCGTTCGCGATAAGGGATGAACGGCTCCTCAACCAGCCATTGACGAATCCGCGTCGCCGCGGCTTCCGACAACGCGCCCTCGGCCTGGGCGCGATCCACCTGCGCTAACAACTCGGAAACGGAAAAGGCAACAGAAGAGGAGGTGGACATCACAAGCGACCTCGTTGAACGCCATCACTCGGCGACGGCTCGTCTGACGAACCAACCCAAGAGCGAGGAATAAAAGGAACCGGTCGGGTCAACTCGAACCAAACCAAGCCAAATCAAATCGAGCCGCGGGGGAACACGCATCGAGCGCTCCCGCGTCGGAGGCCGCGACATCCCGGTGGGCGGCTCGACGCGACCTCATTGAGCCTATGATCCCCCAGGCTTCTTCGTTCGGCAAGCATCGGGTCCGATTGATTAACCACCAACCTCCCAAGCCGATCCCCGACGAGTCGCGTCGGCTCGTCTCCGCCACCCGCCACATGGGTCTTGCCGAGACCAAACAGTTTGGACCATAATTGAGATCCCTTGCGAGAATTTGGGCGGCTCGGATCAGATTGAGCCAAATCGGTCGGACAGGTTAGTTCGCTCCGATCCGAATCCACCCGATCGCCATCTTAGAATCTGAATCTGTCCCCTGATTGAACGACGCGCCGCCTCGCATTCCCAAGGCCGGCGACGACCTGAGGAGCGAGTGAAATCGGATCGACCATGAGCCACCAGGCGCAACGTCATTCCATGACATCGGATGCCGACACGACGACAGGTTGGAAGGAAGGTCCCTCGCGGGCCTTGGCGCTGGGTCTAGGGCTGGGTTTGATCGCGTTGGGGGTTGCCTCCCGTTTGCTGCCGCATCCGCCCAATTTCACCCCAGCCGCCTCGATCGCGCTTTACGCCGGCTTTTTGTTCGCTCATCGCTGGGCCGCTGCGTTGACGGTGGGGGCGATGATGTTGATTTCCGACCTGGTGATTGGTTTCGCCGAACCGGTGATCACCCTGTCGGTCTACGCGATGCTGATCCTGCCAGCGTCGCTGAGGCCCGTGTTGAGACGTTCGGCCCAAACAGGCCGCTGGCGAGCTTGGGGAATCCCCGGCCCTCCGACCCTCGCAGCCGCGGCGGTCGGCTGCTCCCTGGCGTTTTATGCCGTCACCAACTTCGCGGTGTGGACCGTCTGGTACGACCCCACCCTCGCGGGTCTGACCGCCTGCTATGTCAACGCCCTGCCCTTCCTCAAATGGACCCTTCTGGGCGACCTTGTGTGGACCGGAACCCTCTTCGCCAGCCACGCCTTAGCCCTTCGCCTCGTCGGAGCGCGGGTGCGCGACGCGATTGCAAGCTGAGCCGTCACGCCGCTGCGTGATCGCCATCGAGTTCCCCCGACCGCTCCAGCTGGCGATAGCGGGCGAAGGAGTACACCACCGGCCCCAGCGCGGCGATCAGGGCCATGACGAAGATGCCCCACACCGGAGCCCCCAGCAGAATCGCCCCCAGGCCGACCGCGCCGGTCAACACGAACACCTTGCCGCCAAAACGGTGGGTGTCGTTCCAGACTCGCTCGTTGGCGATCGTCCAGGGAGTGCGGATGCCGATGTAAAAGTTGCGCCGGACCCGCCCCAGGATGTTGCCGATCAGGATGAAAAACACCATCATCACCCCGACGAGCCATCGTCCCACATCGATGGGTGCCTCGAAGGTAGCGGCCAAAATCAGGGCGTGGATCGCCGCGAACAATCCGGTCATCAGCCCCACTACATCTAAGAAGGTCGAACGGAAGTCGTTGACCTGAAACGGTCGCGGCGAAATCCAGGGCATCACTGCGAACATCCCAAGCATCGCCGTGGCGATCGCCGGCGTTAGAAAGAGCGCAGCCGGGGAGCCGAATCCATCCGCCTGGCCGTGAATGTTCCAGTGAATCGGCACCATCTCGGGAGCGACCAAATAACCCACCCCCGCGCTGATCCAAGTCGCCGCGAGGACCGCGAGACTCCCGCCCCACACCTTCAGTTCCTTGGTGACCCGACGCGACGCCTGCACTGATGACTCCGACGCGTTCAATAGGTCGAATTCATGATCCACGGACATGATCACTCCTCTTGATTGAAGGTCGTCGAGGACGCAGGAATCCCAGTTTCATCTCCGCGCGTCGCTTCGTTGGACATCCCGGCGGTTTGTGGTGGGTTTCCCACTTTGAACAGGTCGTAAATCCAGGCTAGAAGTTCCTGCGCCACCGTGGTGTTGAGCGAATAAACCACTTGCTGCGCTCGCTTGCGGTGAGTCACCAACTCGGCCCTCTTGAGGACCGCGAAGTGGTGCGACACCGTCGGCTTGGTCATGGCGAAACGATCGGCCAACTCACCGGCCGTCATGTCCCGTTGCGCCAGGAGACGCAAAATCTCTCGCCGCGTGGGGTCCGCCAGAGCTTTGAACACCTCGTCGATGCTACGCCTCCCCTAACAAAGCCGGGTGCCCGAGCGGTGCCCTCCAAAGAGATTCGCCGCTCGTTCCCTTTTCTTTCGAAGATGATCGAAATTCGTTGAAAGACAAGCCGGGAGGGAACTGGGGCAATAGGTTCATCGACTTGGCGGGCGGGCCGCTGAAAACGGCGGGGATCAAGCGCCGCTGTTGTTTGCGGAGGCCGATGGGAGGGGCGAGGCGGTGTGGGCGGCGTTCTCCAGGGTTTTGACGACGATTGGATCGAGCGACACGCGGCGGACGCGAATCACATAGAGAGTCAGGAACGCGGCGACGTAGATCATCGCCACCACGGCGGCGAAGGCCAGTCCTCCCAATCCCGTGAGGCCGCGATCCACCAGGATCAATCCCACCGCCGCCCCAGCGCAGACCCCGCCCAACAGCGCGACCAACAAGTGCATCAAGTAGAAGATCGACAGCGGACTGACCCGGGTAACCCGCGGCGAGGGGATGCCGAGGATCACATTCATCTTGGTGACTTCGTAAATCAGTCCTTCGCGGGTGCGAATCAGGATCAAGCACATGAAGACGCCGATGATCCCCAGCGCTCCAAACGTGACCGGCAGACTCCAGCGCACCAGAAGGCTCATTGGCACGATCGGATCGACCGTCGGCTGGGCGTTCATCATGGCGCTGGAGGCCCCGACTAGCAGCGAGGCGACGAACAGAAAGGTGCCCACAGCGCGGTTGCGGTCGGTGACCAGCTGATGAATGGTCCGAGAGATGTGCAGATATTGCACCTCGGGCGAAAGGGCGCGAACTGACTGGGGTTTGAACCCGGCGGCCACCTCCTCGCCGGCGAGTTCCAGCATCGCCAGCTGCTTGCCGGGGTCGTCGTCGCCCGACACGTCGCCGGTGGGCAGCAATCCCTTGACCTGATCGGCTAGGTCCGATGTCAACGTATCCGAGGAGGAAGCCTCGCTCAACTGCGCCATCTCGATTTCTTCCTTCTTACTTGAAGCTTAGAACGATGCCCCGCCTCAAGCCCAGGTGTTTGAAGCGGACCTGCCGAGTCCCGCGCCAGCCGGCGCGGTTGTGGAGGTGGTCCCCAATGCCGCGCTCGACACTATCGTGTCACAAGGGAGTTGAAAGGGAGGGGTGTTGGAACGTTGGGTTGGATCGGATCAGCCTTTGGGATTGGGGCGATCCGGGTGAGTGTTGTCACCGCCACCGCCTAGGTGGACGTGGAAGGCGGACGGTCTCACGTTCGCGGCTTGCTCAGGTTGAGGAGATCCTGGAGGGCGTAAACCGTCAGGCCACCGTCGCGGAGCCGTTCCATCGCCGAGACCGCCGCGCGGGCCGCAGCCAGAGTGGTGATGCAGGGCACCCCGTGGCTGACCGCCGAGGCGCGGATGCGGCCCTCATCGGTGCGCGCGCCTTTACCACTGGGAGTGTTCACAATCAAATCAATGCGGTCGTTGGCCAGATGGTCGAGCAGGTTGGGCCGACCTTCGTGAATCTTGCGGACCACCTCGACGCTCACGCCGTGACTTTGCAACACGCGGGCGGTGCCGGCAGTAGCCATGAGGTGGAAGCCCAGGTCGGCCAGCTTGCGGGCGATCGGCACGATCGCCGGCCGGTCGCGGTTGGCCACCGAGACGAACACCGTGCCTCCCTGACGCGGCAAGGTCGTGCCCGCGGCCATTTGCGCTTTGGCGAAGGCGGCCGCGAAGCTGCGATCGACCCCCATAACCTCGCCGGTGGAACGCATCTCCGGCCCCAGCACGATGTCCACCCCAGTGAACTTGGCGAAAGGGAAGACGCTCTCCTTGACTGAGACGAAGCCGGGCACCGGGTCGTCAACGACCCCCAGTTCGGCCAGGGTCCGCCCGGTCATCACCCGCGCGGCCACCTTGGCCAGATTCAGGCCGGTTGCCTTCGAGACGAACGGCACGGTCCGCGAGGCCCGTGGGTTGGCCTCAAGGACATACACTTGACCATCCTTGACGGCAAATTGAAGATTCATGAGACCCTTGACTTCCAGAGCGTCGGCCAGCAGGCGGGTTTGCCGCTTGATTTCGGCGATGATCTCGGGAGGGAGGTTGTGGGGGGGAATGGCGCAAGCCGAGTCGCCGGAGTGAATGCCGGCCTCCTCGATGTGTTCTATGACCCCGGCGACCACCACCGCGCCGGTGGCGTCGCGCACCGCGTCCACATCGACCTCGACGGCGTCCTCCAGGAATTTGTCGATCAGCACCGGACGGTCGGACGAGACATCGACGGCTTCGTTCATATATTTGAGCAGGCTGGATTCGTCGTAGACAATCTCCATCGCCCGCCCGCCCAGCACAAAGCTGGGGCGGACCAGCACCGGGTAGCCGATGGTCGCAGCGATCCGGGCCGCCTCCTCGACCTTGACGGCCGAGCCGTTGGGCGTCTGGCGTAACCCCAGACGAGCCAGAACTTGGCTGAAGCGGTCACGATCCTCGGCCAGGTCGATGCTCTCGGGACTCGTGCCCAAAATTGGCACCCCGGCCGCCTCCAACGCCCGCGCCAGGTTCAGCGGGGTCTGACCGCCGAATTGCACTATCAGACCGATCGGCTTGACCCGCTCGCAAATATTCAAGACATCCTCAACCGTCAACGGCTCGAAGAACAGCTGGTCCGAAGTGTCGTAGTCGGTGCTGACGGTCTCGGGGTTGGAGTTGACCATCACCACTTCGTAGCCGTCGGCCCTCAGCGCAAAGGCGGCTTGGCAGCAGCAGTAATCGAACTCGATCCCCTGGCCGATCCGGTTGGGACCGCCGCCCAGCACGACGATGCGGGGGCGGTCACCGAGGCGAGTTTCATCCTCCAATTCATACGTCGAATAATAATAAGGCGTCACTGCCTCGAATTCCGCCGCGCAGGTATCCACCTGTTTGTAAACCGGGACAATTCCCCGCGCCAAGCGGTCGCGCCGCACCACGATCTCGTCGGTGTTGAGCAAGTGAGCAAGTTGGCGGTCGGAGAAGCCGTCCTGCTTAGCGGCGCGCATCAGCTCGTCGGAGACCCGGTCCAGACTCCCGGCGTCGCGCAGTTGCCGCTCCCGCTCAATGAGATCGACGAAGTGGCGTAGAAACCAGGGGTCGATGCTGGTCAGGTCGTGGATTTGCTCGACCGACATCCCGGCCAAAAGGGCCAGGCGGATGGTCCAGATCCGGTTGGCGTCGGGGGTCGAGAGGGTTTCCTTAATGCGGTCCAGGGTGGGGAACTCGGGGGTTCCGAAGGGGTCTTTGGCGTCGCAGCCCAGGCCGAACCGTCCCACTTCCAGACCTCGGAGCGCCTTTTGGAGCGACTCGCGGAAGGTGCGGCCAATCGCCATGACTTCGCCGACCGACTTCATCTGGGTGGTCAGCACGGGATCGGCTTCGGGGAATTTCTCGAAGGCCCAGCGGGGCACTTTGGTGACCACGTAGTCGATGGTCGGCTCGAAGCAGGCGGGGGTTTCGCGGGTGATGTCGTTGCGCAGTTCGTCGAGGCGGTAGCCCACGGCGAGTTTGGCGGCGATCTTGGCGATTGGGAAGCCGGTGGCTTTGGAGGCTAGGGCCGAGGAGCGGCTGACCCGGGGGTTCATTTCGATGACCAGAACCCGCCCGGTGCGGGGATCGACCGCAAACTGGACATTCGAGCCACCGGTCTCCACCCCAATGGCCCGCAGGATCGCCAGCGAGGCGTCGCGCAGGGTCTGATATTCTTTGTCGCTAAGGGTCTGAGCCGGGGCGACGGTGATCGAGTCGCCGGTGTGGACCCCCATCGGGTCGAAGTTCTCGATCGAGCAGACAACCACGGCGTTGTCCGCCCCGTCGCGCATGACCTCCATCTCGTATTCTTTCCAGCCGATGACGCTCTCCTCGACCAGCACTGAGTGAACCGGGGAGAGTTCCAAGGCGTGGGCTGCGATTCGCTCGAATTCCTCCTTGTTGAAGGCAATGCCGCCGCCGGAGCCGCCCAAGGTGAAGCTGGGACGCAGCACGCAGGGCAGGCCGATCTCGTCGCGCAGGGCGCGGGCCTCCTCAAGCGAGGTGGCCAAACCACTGCGGGCGCATTCCAGACCAATCTCAGCCATGCACTTCTTGAAGAGTTGCCGATCCTCCGCCTTGCGGATCGCTTCGGCGTTGGCCCCAATCATGCGGCAACCGTAACGCTCAAGGACCCCCTGATCCGCCAGCGCCAGCGCCACGTTGAGTCCGGTTTGGCCCCCCAAAGTCGGCAGCACTGCGTCGGGACGCTCCACCGCAATGATGTCGGCCACCGCCTCGGGAATCACCGGCTCGATGTAGGTCCGGTCGGCCATCTCCGGGTCGGTCATGATCGTCGCCGGGTTGGAGTTGACCAGCACCACCCGGAACCCCTCCTCCCGAAGCGCCTTGCACGCCTGGGTGCCGGAATAATCGAACTCGCACGCCTGGCCGATCACGATCGGCCCAGCT
>Ga0209017_10000943_pt1 | contig 25017 bp, 16 predicted proteins | sample YNPBryunderm2012_FD_185812 | JGI IMG/M metagenome (GOLD analysis project Ga0209017, IMG submission 185812) | Anoxygenic and chlorotrophic microbial mat microbial communities from Yellowstone National Park, USA - YNP Bryant MS undermat 2012... ...
TAGCTAGGTAATTTCGTTAATGTGGCGATCTTGCCGTATTCTCCATTCCAACTTTTTGCAGTAATTTCTGCAGCACGAATACTCTCCGGACTAATGGGAAGAGTACTGATGACTATATTCATAGCTGTGCCTCATAATAGCTCCGATACGGTGTGGAATTACGTATTGCGTGATAATAACCGTTGACACCATCAGGGTGGACTATTATTCTGCCGTTCCATCTTGCAAGTCTTTTTGCTGTCAACCACGTACCCCAATCATTCACCCAGTTGGGTTTCGGAAAATATTCTGACATAGAATCATGGTGCAAATTGCCATTCGGTCTTAAAAATAATAATATCCGAGTATAAATCGATCTGTCTGCTATGGCAGCACGTGCATCTGGCCCATGGTTATATATGATGTCGATCCAATTCCTTATCATTGTTGTAGATGACGAGTCACCTATCACCGATTTCTCCAATTCCTGAATAAATCTCGTAATGCCTTCCTCCGTAAATGGCACTTTTGATCCGTAGACTAACAAGGTGAACTTCCGTATCCATTCGCGCGTGGAATTCCCAGGCTTATTAATTTCCACAAGGCATAGGTCAAGCAACTCTGGGAATACATACTTTCTTGCAAACTCGATCATTTTCTGACGTGCTGTACCATATGACCACCGGCTGAGCGGCTTTCGACGTATGTTGAGTGTAAGCATTGGTGAAACACTAACATCTATACCACCATCGGCCCACTCATAGATTGAATCAGGATTTAATATCAGTGGCCGGCCAAACATAGTTTGCGTGAAGGCATATGGATTGATCCGCGACGGGACACCTTGTCGGGATACTCGATTCCCATGTTCGACATCCTCATACTGATTCCATTCTAGCAGTTCCGATTGCGGGAATCGATTCCATAACTTTCGTTTTACCAGATATAGGCTTCCTGTGCAGTATCTGCCTGTATCATATCTCAACGGATTGGCATTGATAAATGTCGCTTTTTTTTCGGTGTTCGTGTAATCCGCACGAAAATACTCTGCATTCTCAGTTTCTTTATTCATCACCCCCATAAGCCAGCTATCGACGTATCGCCCATAATCTGAATATCGCTGCACGGTAAGATGATACGGATCATCAACCCATAATGACTGGAAGCCGACAATCGGATAATCATCTCCAAATCGTTCTACTGCCTTGCGAAAATCCAGAGGTAGAAACACACGATCGTGCAGGATGCACAAATTCTCGTATTGGGCAGACTCCGCCAATCGGTTTTTCTTTTTGCCGATGAGTACTGGTGGATTCGACAGATCTTCGCCGACAATCCGAACCTCGCTGAAGTATTTGAAGTTCGCACCAGGTCGGCCGCAGAGGATGATTTCGTGCTTAGGGATATTGAGTTCTCGAATACGTTGCACCAAGACATTCAATCCTGTAGCGTCACCAGGCCCGGTTGGAATGCAGAAACTCCAACGATCCAGACCACGTTCTGATTCTATCAGTAGCGGTGCTGATTTTTGGAATTTTGTCCAACCTTGCTGTTGATCTATGATTACAAAGGCTTGTCGGAAATATTCGCGTTCGAGGTAATGTGGCCCAGCATCACCCGCTATAGTTAAAGTTCCTCCGACTGGAAGTTTATGGGCGATATCCCATAAGGCGAGCGGAGCGATTCCACTGTCTGTCTGTAGTCCGTAAGTGCAGACATTAGCACCATAGTCGTCGCAAAAGCGTATTGTCGCGTTGACGTCGCCGATCACATGATCGATTCTTCTCCCTGGTGTATGTCTGAATGTTAGAAGTGAGGTCGTCCCGTCGGGTGGCCGCCAATCGCTTGGGACTGGGCCATTCTGTGTTGGATCAACTGCGAGTCGACTATCGTGAATTAAATGAATCGTTTTCATGGGGGGGAGGGTAACAGAACCTGTTATCCTCTGTCAACCCTGACTGGTTTTTGGAATTCGAGTGATTTTGTTCGAAGGAATGGTTTACTTCAGAGTACTAAATTGAGGTGATTGCTCGGTCGATCCAGCCGCCGCCAAGGACGCGGCTGCCAGAGTAAAAGACCGCTGCCTGCCCTGGGGTGACGGCCGTTTGTGGCACCTGAAAGCGGACAATGGCCACTGTGGGGTCGCCAGAGACGGTGCTGACCGTGGCCGGGCAGCCGGCGTGGCGGTAGCGGATCTTCACATGGCAATCTCGGGGGAACTCGGGCGCATCAATCAGCCAGTTGACACCGCTGGCAGATAAGCCTTCGGCGAGCAAGTCGCTTTCATCGCCAACCACGACTTCCCGGGTTGCGGGAATCACTTCCAAGACATAGCGTTTTTTCCCGGCGGCAATGCCGAGCCCCTTCCGTTGACCCACGGTGAAGCGGTCGTAGCCATCGTGGCTGCCGAGGATGGTGCCGTCTTTCTCGCGGATGACCCCGGCCAGCACCGCGTCGGGTCGGCGTTTCCGGACCACGTCGGTGTGATCGCCGCTGGGGACGAAGCAGATCTCCACGGAATCGGGTTTGTCTGCGACGCCCCGCAAGCCCGCGTCCCGAGCGATGGCTCGGATCTCAGTTTTTGTGTAGCCGCCCACGGGAAAGAGCAGATGCTTCAAGATCTGGCGCTTGATTCCGTATAAGACGTAGGATTGATCCTTGTCGGGGTCTGCTCCTCGGTGCAGTTGCGGCTCGCCGTCGGGGCCGTGGAGGATTTGCGCGTAGTGGCCGGTGGCGATGGCATCCGCGCCGAGTTGCTGCGCGAAGGCCCAGAGTTGACCGAATTTCAGCCAGGTGTTGCAGACCACGCAGGGATTCGGCGTGCGGCCACGCAAGTATTCGTCGGCAAAATAATCCATGATTTTGCCGAACTCGGCTTCGAAATCCAGAGCATAGAACGGGATGTCAAGTTTGTCGGCGACTCGGCGAGCGTCGCCGGCGTCGATCGCGGAGCAACAGCCCTTTTTGTTGTCCGGCCGTGCATCCCTGGCGTCGGAGTGGGCCCCCGTGCGCATGAACAGCCCGATCACCTCGTAGCCTTGTCGCTGGAGGAGCACGGCCGCCGCAGAGCTATCGACCCCACCGCTCATGGCCAGCACGACTCGGGATGCCATCGTGTTCGATTCCCCTGGTGAAAAGTTTGGATTGCTCCCTTTTGTTATTCTAGCAGCCGCATGGCGAAGGCTCTTGATCGGCTCAAAAGGGAGCAGCTGCTGCCAGATTATGTGTCGGACCGTCCCGGAAGCCGGCATGTTGCTTTTGCTTCGTTTTGGCTGGGATGTGGGATACTGGAATTGTCTCTGCGGATGATTTCCGGATCGTTTTTCCAGCTCATGTCGATGCGGCAGAATTTTTCAAAAATCTCGGTGAGCTGGCTGAAATTCGTAGCTGCCGAGCTTGAATCGATCTTCCCGATGACTTAACAGTTGATCAGTATACATGCGAACATATACGGGCCGGATCGGATGCCGTGATGCTGCGGATCCTGTTTGTCGACATGAACGCGTACTTTGCCTCGGTGGAGCAGCAGGACGATCCACGGTTGCGGGGGCGGCCCGTGGCCGTGGTGCCGGTGATGGCGGAAACTTCGTCGTGCATTGCTGCCAGTTATGAGGCAAAAGCCCGGGGAGTGAAGACAGGCACGCCGGTCTGGCAGGCGATGCGGCTCTGTCCGCAGATCGAATTTCGCCTCGGCCGGCATGAGCGATATCTGGAAGTGCATCATGAATTGGTGCGGGCGGTCGGGCGGTGCCTTCCGGTGACGAAAGTCCTGTCGGTGGATGAGATGGCGTGCCGCCTGCTGGGCGAAGAATCGCGGCCCGAGCGGGCGGCGGAGATTGCCTGGCAAATCAAGGCGGAGATTCGCCGCGTCTTCGATTACCTTACCTGTTCCATCGGGGTGGGGCCGAATGTGATGCTGGCCAAGCTCGCCAGTGATATGCACAAGCCCGACGGCTTGACCATCCTCGATAGCGACGACTTGCCCTACGTTTTACCCGATCTGGAGTTGAGCGATTTCCCCGGCATCGGTGCCCGGATGGAACGCCGATTCCACCGCTTTGGCGTGTTCACGGTAGCACAGTTGCTGAATCTCACCCCAGCGCAGATGTGTCGAGTCTGGGGGAGCAAGGTGCATGGCTGGCGCTGGTGGTATTTGCTGCGGGGCGAGGAGGTCACCGACCCGCCGACTCGGCGGCGAACTGTCGGCCACTCGCATGTGTTGCCACCCCAGTTGCGCAGCGACGCCGGGGCCTGGAGCGTGATGGCCAAACTGGTGCACAAAGCTGCGGCCCGACTACGGCGGCTGAATTACTGGACCGGCAAGGTTGTCGTCGGGGTGTCGCATCTCGATGACCGATCGTGGGTCGAAGAATGCTCGTTGCCGCACTGCCAGGATACATTGACCCTGCTCCGCGCGGTGTCGCGTCTCTGGGCCAAGCGGCCAGACGCTCGGCCGGTGAAAGTGAGCGTGACGCTGGTCGATCTGGTTCCGGCGGCTTCCGCTACTCCGTCGCTGTTCGATCATGACCGTCGCTTGCTCGATCTTTGTCGGGCGATGGATCGGCTGAATCGGACCTTCGGGCCAAACACCATCTTTTTCGGGGGGATGTTCGCGGCGCAGGATGCGGCACCGCTGCGGATTCCCTTCAGTGCCATCCCGACGCCCGATCCGGCGGTTCACGTCGGAGCGATGAGCCGGCGACGCTGGAGCGGGAAGTGACCTGCATTCATCAGCATGGCAGGCCGTCACCGAATGAGCAACAGCAGTCGCGGGAGGGTTATTCAGTCCGTGAGCGGTGCAGATCGAGAATCTGGATGATGCCCGGGGGGAGAGGAAATCCTTGCGAGAGCCCGCGGGGGAACTGAATGAGGATGTCGTTCTGCAGTTGCGACAATTGATCCGTCTGCCCAAGCAGCACATGCGTTTTGACTTGGCGATACCAGTGACCGATCAGTTCGGCGTAAGCTCGAATAACGGCTGCGGGAACCTGGTTGTTGGCGGTAGTGTACGTCACCTGGACAGCACCCGGGTAAGCGTCGGTGGGTCCCCGCGATGCCAGGGATGGCAGAAACGGCCCGTCGATCGATTCGATGACGCCACGTTCGCCATGGAGCACATACGTCGAAGACTCGCGGAGAGTCGAGGGACCGAACTGCCGGGCGGAATCAACTTTCACGGAGGTCACGCTGGTCACCGGGAAATTCCGCAACAGCAGCAGCCGGCGGCCTCCGGGGAAACGTTCGGTGAACGTGCCCCCTGTGAACACCCGGCCGCAGTACTCGGTGATCCACGACTCGGCCGCTTCTTGAAGTTGTGACAGTAAGGTGTCATCACTGCTGGTCGTGATGCCGAGAGCGGTCTTGACATTTGCGAGAGTATCGAGCGGCATGATGGAAATCCTCACAAGCAGACCCAGGAATCGAATCGCGTCACGCAGCCATGACGGCGCAGGAAAAAAGGCTCGGTCAGGCTGAAGGCCCAAGGGACCAACGATCTGACCGGAGCCTTGACGGAATGACATGGCAATGTCTTAGCCCAGAGCTAGAAAAGCTTTTTCTGTTGACCGATCAATCCGACCAGGTCCACTTCCGGGGTCGTGCCACCGAGAGTGACGACAGTGCGGAGATACCGTTTGCTACGCTGGAATCGTCGCAGTTGCGTGAGATTTTCCTGGTCGATGGTATCGAAGGCGACACCAGCCACCGCGGTCCAGGTACTGCCATCGGCGGATTCCTGAAGAACCGTGTCGATGGTCGCACCTTCGGTGAGCGATCCGACCGAGAGAATGACAAAGCCGTTGCCATCGCCCTCGGCCAGGTCCACGGCTACGCCGTTCGTGGTCGTGGTGTACGTTCCGGGCGGAATGCTGGCGGTGATCACAGCAGCGGCAGAGAAATCATGCAAAAAGGTGGACATGGGGATCCTCGTTAGGAATAAGCCAGGGAAGAAACGAGCCAGAACCGCTGTATCTCCGAAAGTGATGGAGCAGAAGGCAATCATGCCACCAGGAGTTGATCACAGAAGATGAAGCTGGCCGGATGCCGAGGTCCGGCGTCGATGTGTTGAATCCCCCGCAGGAAGGTCATGTCATTCTGCAGGGCCGTGTCACCGAGACCGCTCGCGAGAAATTCCATCACGCCCATTCGGGCAATAATCCAGTCCGGGAAGTAACCCAGCAGGACGTAAGTGAGGTTGGTTGCGCTGCCTTTGACCCGGCTGGCAGAAACTTGCGACGAGCGGACCACCTTGGTGCCATACAGGTCCAGCGGCGGTGCCGCGGCCGGGGAACGCCCCGCCCGGAACAGGAACGGTCCTTCGCCATCGCCACTGCTCACTGCGGAAGCTCGCCGATTCATCAGCGCGGCGAACATCGCTTTACGCATGATCCAGGCAGTCGGGGCATCGACCGCGTCGGGCAATTTTGCCTCCATGGCGGCGATATCTTCCGGTTCGAAGGTATCCCCGTTCGAGGCGACCGTCGCTGCGGTGTGGCTGGTTATTCCAGTGTAGGTGATGAGCCCTTTGATCTGCGTGCCGCCGCTGCCTTCAAGCATCGCCAGATCAGCTTTCAACGCCGCTGAGCGGGCCATGTCGAAACGAATCAGCCCCTCGGCCGACGGCGAGGCGAACCGCAAGAGTTCATTATTCATCTTCACCAGAACGCCAAGTTTCTTGGCCTGCAAGTCGAGGTTGCCGGTGCTGGGGGTACTCTCAGTGATCGCGGCTCCCTCTCCGACCCAGTACGCCGTCGAGCCGCCGGTGAGTTTCGGGAACTGGATGCGACCGTTCGGCGGTAAAGCGATCTCTTGAGCCCCCGCCACGGAAAAGGCTTCGAGATTCCGTTGCAAGTCGATGAGTTCGCCAAGCATGGGCAAGGGGACGAACGTGCCGCCAGCCAGATCATTCGTGGTACCGAGCGCTTTGCCCCGCAAGGTGTAACCACGCCGGCTTAACCAGTCGGCTTCCTCAGGATCGAACTGATTGGCATGAGCGGTCAGTTTTTGTCGGAGTTCCTCCCGAAGCTTCTGACCTTGTGGCTCGAAGACCGGCAAGTGTGCCGACGACAGTGGCACGAGAAAGGAATTCGCCCCGTGATGCGGAGTGAAGCCGTATGCCGCGTAAAGATCACGCAGCTGATGGTGGGTGTGAATCTCTTCCTTGGCCTGATCGGGGCCGACGTAGCCGAGGGCAAACGCTGCGGCTTTAAGCACGGAATAGCCGACGGAATCCTGGCCAACCGGCCCGGCGGTGACCCACGGCACCCGTCGATCGATCAGATTTGCGTGCGTTAATGATTTTTCGACAGCACTGGCAGATTGTCTCTCGATGAAATTCACAAGCTCCTCTCGTGAGTGAAATCGATCATTGCACTCAGGTAATTGCGTCATCAGCGATCCTCCGTCAAAGTGAAACCACTGGAAGGGGAAACAACTCCACAGTTGGGGCACCGATGCCAGATCATTCGGAGTGAACCGGCTCATCGTGCTCGATCAACCCGGCCAGCACGTCGCCGTGGGGGCTCACCCGCCACCAGCGGCCGCCGCGATCATCGGGAATTTGTTCCAGCCATTGCCGCAGAGGCAAATCGCGAACCAGGCCTTTTTGCAATGCCACTGTCAACGCCCCAGGATTTTCCGGAATCGGTACTGCGGAATATTCGAGCAGGTCCCACTCCTCGACACGCAATGCGGACGGCCGGGTCGGGTGGGGCAATCGTCGGGCTTTGCGGGGAACAAATCCGATCGACCAGCCCCGCAGCACACGCTGCTCGTAAAGTCGAAACAGATCCTCGGCGAAGGGCACTCCCTGGGCGAAGCGGGTCTCGGCGACAAGCCGTTGCGGCTGGATATCCAGCCACTCGCAGACACCGATCGGTGGGAAGCGGCTGCGATTATGAGCCCACAAAACCACGGGGTTCAGGAGATACTCTTCCAGATTTCGCAAACCCGTCGGGATAACGACATCCCCGGCACGGTCAGGATCGATCGTCGAGATGACGCTGCGAATTCGCAACGTCTTCGGATCGCTACTTAGCGTCCGGGAACTTGGCTGATCGATGCTGAAGGCACCATCCCTCAGAGGGATCAATCGTGGCGGAGAATTCTCGTGACTGTTCATGAGGAACAGCTCCTTTCTGGAAAAACGGAATCGTTCCCGGCGTGACTGTGTCGGGTCAGACTCGGCGAATTGAGCGGCCTGATCGGGTCAGCAATTTCGGCAACAGAGGCTGATCAAACTGTGGATCGGTAAACGGCGTGAGACCGCGGCCACGGCGAATTTCGTTATAAGTTCGCAGTCCGAGCCGAGCGTCGATCTCATCATCTTTGCGGCGTTCTTCGAGAACCCTGGGCGAACAATCGGGAAAAGTAATCACCACGTCCGGCCCGTAACGGCATCCGAGATCGCGAGTCAGCGCTTGACCGATCAAGTCGAGCTTCGGCTGGATCGTTCCTTCACAGAACATGATCCGACTGCCGAACCAGATTTGGCCGCCCAGACCGAGATTTTCGACGATGCCGGTGATTGCGGGCGGGACCCGAAAAATGGCGAGGATTTCATCCCGGGTCATCCGAGCCGAGTTGAGATAATCCATCTCGGCGGGCGTCAGCGTCCAAGGAGAAGCTGTTAATCCCTGTTCCAGGATCATCGGTCGATGCCAATTGGCCCGGCCGGAGAACTTCTCCGTCAGCTTGTCCTCCAGACGCTGAACTGTCTGATCGGTCAAAGTTTGCTCTGTTTGCAAGACGACTCCGGGACGTGGCCCGGCAAGAAAGGTTTGATAACGGCTTTTCAAAAGCTCGGTGTTCGCATCCACCGTGAGGGCGTTGGCCTGAAGCGGCGACAATCCGTAGTGCGGATCAAGTGGATTCGGATACTTCAGGTGAATTATTTCGCTTGGTGCAAAGGTTTGTACGGGCATACCCGGGGCGGCAATCGCATAGCCTTTGACAAATTCTCGAGCATCGGGAATGACCTTCACCCACGGCGTCGGCACAATCCAGACCTCGGCAGGGACTCCGAGGCGTCGGTCGTCACTCGTGGATTCCGCAAGATACCAGAAACAGTTGCCAGTGAGTTCAAGATACACAACCGTCAGATACCACATTTCCCATGGCGTCAACCACGGATTCGGGTGCTCCAGTAATCGGCAAAGCGGATGCTGATGCGGTAGCGGGAGATGTTCATGCTCGGCCTGACCGGTATTCAAATACAAGTATGGGCGTTGCCGCGCAATTTCCTGGGCAATGGCGTTCACCGCGGCATACACCCACGATTGATAATTTCTCAGTTGCTCGGCAGGATCATCGCGCCACCAGCCGGCGGCCGCTGTCAACGGAGCACAGAACAATCCGCCCACTCGTGCGGGCGCGGTCTTTCTCGGGTTTGGCCGAAGCATTTTCCACAGCGACTGCACATGATGCAACAGCGACATCAGATTCCCTTTCAGAAAGAAACTTGGATTCCGGCCTGGCAACTGCTCTGGCACCGCCCTAAGGATGCGATGATTCACCCGGATGCCTGAGATGGTTGTGACTTGTCACTGACCTTGCGATACCCCAGACTCCGCAAAATACTCAGCACTTCACGCCACGAGGGATAGCGGCGATCGTAACGTCGTTGATACCGTTCCAGGGCCCGCAGAAATTCCAGTTCTTCTGTGGAAATGTCGGCACCAGGGAAGTTTTCTTCATACCGGCCGAACCCGATTTGTTTGGGCACGATTCATCTCCGTTGCCAAAAGCCGTGGTCTCTCTCGAGACAGGACCGGGTGGGGGGCCGGGCACCCGCCGCCGACTTCCCCCTCACCCGGCGGATGGAAGTGCATCCGAACCACCGGGGTAAGTGTTATTTTGTACACCTTCCTTGTACTCTCAGCCTTTGTGCAGGTCAAGCCAAGCAGGTAAAATTCCTGGAGAGAATTTTCGGTCCGCTCGGAATTCCTGAGCTGCAGATGCAGGTCCGATTTTTCCGGCTCGGTCAAGTCTGCAAGCCTGCAGGTTCCCTTTTCCGTACTCGACATCCGGTGGGGGGCATCGCTATATCAGGGGGTATGCACCGGTTTCTCTGCATCCACGCACACTTTTCCCAGCCGCCTCGAGAAAATCCTTGGCTCGAAACGATCGAGGTGGAGGACGCGGCTGAACCGTATCACGATTGGAATGAGCGTGTCTGTGCCGAGGCGTATGCTCCGAACGCGGTCGCGCGCATCCTCAATGAAGCGGGTCAAGTCGTTGAACTCGTTAACAATTACGCGCAAATTAGCTTCAGTTTCGAGCCAATTTTGTTGCGTTGGCTGGAAAAACAAGCTCCGGATGTTTATAGGGCCGTGATTCAGGCCGATCGAGAGAGTCGCACTCGATTCAGTGGGCACGGCTCAGCTATCGCACAACCGTATGCTCATCCGATTCTGCCGTTGTCTAGCCGGAGAGACAAAACCACACTCGTCCGCTGGGGGCTGGCCGATTTTGCTCAGCGTTTTGACCGTCCTGCGGAAGGAATCTGGTTGCCGGAAACAGCGGTGGATATTGAGACCCTGGAAGTGCTTGCTGAGGAAGGGCTGAAGTTTACTATTCTGGCGATGAATCAAGCGGCACGGATTTGCCGGAAAGGTCAATCGGAATGGACCTCAGCGGCCGGCCACCTGGACTCATTGCGGCCGTACCGCTGCACCTTGCCAAGCGGCCGAGCGATCACACTCTTTTTCTATCACGATGATCTAACGCGAGTGATATCGTCTGGGGAAGTCTTGCATAACGGCGAAATATTCGCCGAGCGGTTGCTTCGGGGATTTCCTGAGGATGCCTCGGAGGATTTGCTGCTGCATGTGGCCACGGATGGCGAACTTTATGGTCACCGTCACCGTCACGGCGACATGGCCTTGGCCTACGCCCTGCATCGTCTCAGTGGTGTGCCGCGAGTACAATTCACGAATTATTCGGAATATCTGAGCGATCATCCGCCGCAAGACGAGGTGCAAATTTGCGAGCCATCGTCTTCATGGGGGCAGGGCTTGGAACGATGGTGTTCATCAGGAGGTGGAAATGCAGGGCGGGGACCAGGCTGGCATCAGCACTGGAGAGCTCCACTGCGAGAGACGTTAAATTGGCTGGCCGCGGAGATTGACTCCGAGTATTCCCAGGCGGCTGCGACTCTGGTCGCTGATCCCTGGGAAGCTCGGAATGATTATTTCCTTGCCAGCATCGACCGCTCTGCGGAAGCTTGGGGTCAATTTCTAGGCCGTCACGCTCGGCCGGGGATCTCCGCCCAGGAGTCGTTTCTGCTTCGTCGCTGGCTCGAGGCCGAGCGGCACCGGTTGATCATGTTCGCCAGTTTCGGCTGGCACTTCGATGATATTGCCGATGCTGAAACTGTTTACAACCTGCTGCATGCGGCCCGGGCTGTGCAACTTGCCGATGGCCTGCTCAATAGCAAACGACTTGAAACCGGGTTGCTGCAACGCCTGGCCGAGATCCCAGGAAACCGAGCTGAGTATCCGACCGGTCAAGTTGTTTACGAGCAACTGATCCGACCGCAAACGGTGACCTGGTCGAAAGTCGCCGCGAATTTCGCGATTCTGGCCCTGTTTGAGCGGCTCGAATCCGCAACGGTGATGGAAGCTTATGAGGTGATTCCCCAGGAAGTTCAGGTTTACGAGGCCGGGAAAATTCGGGCAATCCGCGGCTGGGCTCTCTTCCGTTCTCAAGCGACGGGAGAAACCGCCCAGTATTGCTTTATCGCGGTTCATTTCGGCGATCATAACGTGACTTGCGGGGTGCGGCCGTATCGGTCCGAGGTCGATTATCTTGAACTGAGCCAGCGATTTGCCGAGGCCTTTGCTCGTGTCGACACACCAGAACTTGTTCGCCTCCTTGATCGTGAGTTCGGCCCGGAGTCATACTCGCTGGGTTCGCTGTTCCGCGATCAGCAACGCAAGGTTTTGAAGCAGGTATCCCGTTCGCAACTGGCCGAAGCGGCGTCGGCATATGCCCGGGTGTTTGAACAGCAACTGCCGCTCGTGAAGTTTTTGAAGTCGATCGGTGAACCGCCACCGCGGGCCTTTTCAGCGGCGGCGGCCGCCATGTTCAATACCGATCTGGCCTGGGCACTGGCCGACGATGATCCCGACTGGTCGACAATCGAGCGGCTTTTCCGGGATGCACGTGAGTACAATGCCTCCCTGGAGACCGAGGGACTGGGTTACAAATTTGCAACGTTGCTGGCTCGCTTGGCAAATCGATGGCAGTCCGAGCCGACTTCTCGGGAGTTGCTGGAGAGTTTGCTGATCGGCGTGCGTCTGGCTCGGCGTTTGCCCTTCGATGTGAGTGTTTGGCGGCCGCAAAATGTTTACGTCAGCGTCCTCCAGACGCTTGTGCCTGAAATTCTTCGGCGAGCAGTCGCCGACACCTCGGCTCGCCGCTGGCTGGATCACTTTGTCGAACTGGGCAAGGAACTCCGCGTCGATGTCGGCCATCTCACGCAGGAACGCGACGCCATGCAAGCACTTCCCACGGTGGAAGATCTGGTCCGAGAAGTGGCGGCGTCGCGGCATCTGCCGACCGCCACCTACCGCTTCCAATTGCATGCGGGCTTCACCTTCCAGAAGGTGACGGAATTGTTGCCCTACCTGGCTGAATTAGGAATCAGCGATTTGTACTTATCGCCGATTTTGATGGCTCGGCCTGGCAGCCTGCACGGCTACGATGTGACCGATCATTCTCGGATCAATCCGGAACTCGGAAGCGACACCGATTATGATGCGTTGGCCGAAGCGGCCCAGCAAGCAGGGCTCGGAATCATTCTCGATGTCGTGCCGAATCATATGTGCGTCAGCCATATCTCCAATCAGTGGTGGATGGATGTGCTGGAAAATGGCGTCAGTTCGCGATTCGCACGGTATTTTGACATCGACTGGTATCCGGTGAATCCTTCACTGAATGAAAAGGTGTTATTGCCGATTCTTGGGGATCAATACGGTCAAATTCTTGAAAGCGGTCAAATTCGGCTGCTGACCGAGGATGGCCGATTTTACTTCGATTACTGGCAGACCCGGGTGCCTTTGGCTCCGCGGACCACGTCGATGATTCTCGAACATCGGCTGCCCGAGTTAATCCGGCGGCTCGGGCCGCAACATGCGGATGTTCTCGAATTGCAAAGTATTCTGACAGCGTTGCATTATCTGCCGGCACGATCGGAAATGTCGCCGGAACAAGTTCAGGAACGCTACCGGGAAAAAGAGGTGATCCGTCGTCGGCTGCGGCAGTTGCTCGAATCCAGTGGGGAAGTCCGCAATGCCGTCGAAGCAAGCATCCGGGAAATTAACGGCCAGCCCGGGAAGCCGGAAACCTTTGATCTCTTGGATCAACTTGTCGAGGCACAATCCTACCGCCCCGCGTTTTGGCAAGTCTCCACCGAGGAAATTAACTATCGCCGATTCTTTGATGTGAACGAACTGGCAGCCATCCGCGTGGAAGATCCCGATGTTTTTCGTGAGACGCATCATCGAATCATCCGTTTGCTGGCTGCGGGAAAAGCGCATGGCCTGCGAATCGATCATCCCGACGGACTGAAGGATCCGACTCGGTATTTTCGCCGACTGCAAGAAGAGTACGTGACTGCTCGGGTGCTGTACCAGTTGCGTTTACCCGAGAACGGTGAAGCCGCGGACGCCGTCCGTGAGGCCGTCGCACGGGCTGCCCTCGGAACGCCTTTGTTTGTCATCGCAGAGAAAATTCTCTCTGAAGCGGAGCCCTTGCCGACGGAGTGGGCGGTAGCCGGCACGACCGGATACGATTTCCTCAACGCGGTCAACAGTCTGTTTGTGGCCGGTCATCATCGGGAACAGTTTGATCGAATTTATCATGATTTCCTCGGCCGAGAAGTTGATTATCAGGAACTGATTTACAATTGCAAGAACTTAATCATGCGGATTAGCATGGCGAGCGAAATTAATTCTCTCAGCCATCGGTTGGATCGCATTTCGGAACGCAACCGCCGTTACCGCGACTTTACCCTCAACGCGCTGCGGCATACGATCCGGGAAGTCATCGCCAGTCTTTCCGTTTACCGCACCTACATAGTCCCCGGGGAACCGATCTCGACCCGCGATCGCTGCTTTGTTGAACAAGCGGTGGCCGACGCGAATCGCCGCAACCCTCAGTTGTCCGATGCCCTCTTCGATTTCGTCCGTGACACAATTCTTCTGGAGAATCTCGAAACCTTTCGAGAGCCGGATCGCCCCGCCGTTATCGAGTGGGCTGCCCGCTTCCAGCAACTCACCGGCCCGATCATGGCCAAGGGTGTCGAAGATACCGCGTTCTACGTCTTTAATCGCTTTGTCGCTTTGAATGAAGTTGGCGGTCACCCCGATGTCTTCGGGATTGCTGTCGATGAGTTTCATCGCTTCCATCAAGCTCGCGCTCGCGTGTGGCCGCACACCATGTCGGCAGGTTCCACGCACGACACCAAGCGGAGCGAAGATGTTCGTGCCCGGCTGAACGTCCTTTCGGAAATGCCCGAGGAGTGGGCCGCGGCTGTGCGGCGTTGGCGAGCCGCTAACGCCGGGAAAGTTCGTCGCGTCGATGACCAGCCCGCCCCGGACCCGAATGATGAATATCTGCTTTACCAGACACTCGTAGGAACATGGCCGACAAACATCCGCAACGATGAATTCGCGTGCTATCGGCAACGGATCTGCGATTATATGCTCAAAGCGGTCAAGGAAAGCAAGTTCCGAACCAGCTGGATCAACCCGAACACAGAGTACGACACGGCAATTCATCGCTTTGTTCATGAAATCCTGCCCGACGACCCGAACGATCCATTCCGAGCGGATCTGACGCGATTTGTGCAACGAATCGAACTATTCGGATATCGCAACTCCATCGCACAGATGACTCTGCGTCTCACTTGCCCGGGGATCCCCGACCTCTATCAGGGCACGGAATGCTGGGATTTCAGCCTCGTCGATCCGGATAATCGCCGACCTGTGGATTTTGCATTCCGGCAGCAGCTTCTCGCTCAGCTTGGAGAATGCAGGCACTGGCCTGCCTCGCTCGCTGACCCCGCCGCCAAATTGCTATGCATCCGGCAACTGCTGCATCTTCGCCGACAATATCCCGACTTGTTCCTCAACGGACAATACTTGCCTTTGCCAGTCTCAGGGCCCGCCTCGGATTATCTTTGTGCGTTTGCTCGAGTCCAGGGTGAACTCGAAACCGGTCTGATCCTCCTGGTCATCGTTCCCCGATTGACGTACACACTGTCCGGAGGCGACCCAGCCCGGCTCGCCGACCCCGCCGTCTGGGGCGATACCGCCATCGAATTACCGCCGGCCTTGGCCAACAGGTCGTTTCAGGAACTGTTCACTGGCGACCTCGCCACCGGTCCGATCCTTCTTGCTGGCACCTGCCTGGCGGATCGACCAGCCGCCGTTTTCCTCAGTACCCCAGCGGAACATCCGCCGACCTCGCCGGAATCCAGCGAGGCCCCCGGCGAATTGTCGGTTGTTCTTGCGTGAACTCAATTTCCGCCATTTTTCTTGTTTTCTTCTTGCCGTGTTAAATTCCAAAGGCTTCGCCAGTCTGGAGAAATTGTGCAATTTCGCTGCTACCATAATTTGGTTAGCTTTTCACACCGACCCGGCCGAGAGGCCCGAGCGGATCATGACTCAATATGAATTTGAATCCACCTTCGGTTATCAGATAAATCGATTAAATCACGCTCTTGAACGCTGTATGAACGCGATCCTCTTGCCCTTTCATCTCACGTACTCGCAGTGGCAGGTGCTTGTCTGGTTGAAGTGCTCAGCAACGCAGTCGCAAACCGAATTGGCGAGTAAAATGCACATTGAACCGCCCACCTTGGCCGGCATCCTTGATCGCATGGAACGGGATGGCTGGCTCCACCGGGAACAGGATCCCGATGATCGCCGAAGAAATATTCTGCGGATCGATCCGCGAGTCGATGCCCACTGGGAATCGTTGCAAGGCTCATATGCCGCGCTTGAGGCAAAAGCTTTATCAGGAATTCACGAACAGGATTTGGCGGTCGCCAAACGGGTCATCCTACGAATGTTACGCAATCTGGGGGTGGCCCTCAACGGCCTATTGATGACCATTGTTCAGTGATTGTGTCCCGCCGATGAACAACTCTTCGAGGAATGGTTGATGGACCGATTGTTCGTTATCGCAGCATTCACGTTAGCAAGCTTTGTCAACCCGTTAGCGGCGCAGCCGGGTCAGGGGCCACGTCCGGTAACCACCGCTGTCGCCGTGGAAAAATCCGTGGCACCTGGTGTGACACTCGTCGGTTCAGTCCGGCCGCTGAAAACCAGCGTGGTCGGCAGTGCGGTTGATGGCCGAGTCCTGGAATACCCGATCCGCCAGGGTCAGCGTGTGAAGAAAGGCGACACTCTGGCACAACTCCGGACGGGAACGATTGAACTCGAACGTGCCGTCGCTCAGGCGGAACTCGAATTGCGGCAGCAGGAGCTCGAAGAACTTCGGAATGGCTCACGCAAGGAGGAAAAAGCCCAGGCTCAGGCTTTGTTACAAGAGGCGGAAGCGGTCTGGAATCTGGCCAAGGAACGGAAAGAATTGAAAGAACGGCTTTTTGGCCGGAAGGCGATCAGTGAGGACGAGTGGTTGGATGCCAGGTCCGCGGAAATCATCGCTTTTAAGAAATATGAATCGGCGCGGGCCAATTACGACTTGGTGATGGCCGGCCCCCGGGTCGAGCGAATCCGCCAGGCTGAAGCTCGTGTCAAAGCACAATCGGAAGCCGTCGAAAAACTGACCGATCAAATTCAATTGCATACGATCCGTGCACCATTTGACGGCTATGTCACCATGGAACATGCAGAAGTTGGCCGATGGGTGATGAAGGGCGATCCTGTGGCCGAGGTGGTTCTGCTTGATGACACGGAAATCGAAGTGAATGTGCCGGAGGACGTGGTGGCACGGCTAATCCTGAACTCCACGGCTCGGGTGGAAGTTGCAGCCCTGGCCGATCATGTCTTTACTGGCCCGATTGCCTCCATCACCCCCCAGGCCAACCCGAAGAGCCGGACTTTTCCGGTGCGAATTTCCGTCAAAAACCTGATCACCGAGCAAGGTCCACTGCTGAAATCGAACATGTTCGCCCGGGTGACCTTGCCCGTGGGCAACCCAGTGCCTTCGATTCTGGTGCCGAAAGATGCCATCGTCCTCGGCGGCCCGATGGGTCCGATGATTTTTGTCGTGGATACACCTGATGGTAAGACTGGCAAAGTCCGACCAGTACCCGTTCAACTGGGCATCGCCGATGGTAGCATGATTGCTGTGAAGGGTCCGGTCAAGCCCGGTGATATTGTGGTCACCCAGGGAAATGAACGGTTATTTCCTGGGAGTGAAGTTCAATTGATCGAATCGAAGATTAATCAGCGACAGTGACTCTGCTGATTATTCGAGTGTATGGAACATCAGGTTTTCGCGGGATTGCAGGGCGAAGGAATGTTGACCCCCAGCTTCCGAGGTCAGTCGATGTCTGCTGCAGCGATTCCCGATCAGGGCAACTCCATGATTGCCGCGTTTGTTGCTAACCCGGTCAAAGTGATCGTCGGTGTCTTGCTGGTAGTGTTATTTGGCCTGATCGGCCTGGATCAGATGCCAAAGCAACTAACGCCTGAAGTCGAAATCCCGACAATCACCGTCACCACCCGTTGGCCGGGGGCAAGCCCGCAGGAAGTGGAACGGCAAATCGTCATGGAACAAGAAGAGCAACTGAAAAGTGTCGAGGGGGTGACCAAGCTTACATCGGAATGTATGGACTCGATGGCGACGATCACCCTGGAATTCGCCATCGGCACGAACATGCAAGAAGCTCTGTTAAAGGTGAATACGAAATTGCAGCAGGTTTCCGAATATCCTGAAGATGCCAAGGAACCTGTCATCAGCACGACGAACAGCGGTAACCGGCCGATTGCCTGGTTTATTCTCAAACCGCTGGTGGCCACTCCGGAACAAATCGCAGCCTTTATCGAGCAGCATCCTGAGACTCGTGAAGCCCTGGAGCGAGCGATGCGGTCGCGGACCGCCGGACTGCGATTGAAGCGGCTAAAAGACGCAGCGAATGAGCATCCGGTGGTCCGAGAGTTATTGCCACCACCCGATTTGGATGTGCCAACATTCCGGAAATTCGCCGAGGACAACATTGAAGCCCGTTTTGAGCGTGTCCCCGGAGTCGCCGATGCCGAGGTGCTCGGCGGCCGAGAAGAAGAAATGCAGGTGGTGGTGGATCCGCAAAAATTGGCGGCCCGGCAACTGACAATTCAAGATGTGCGAGCCGCCCTCCGCGGCCAGAATCAAGACACCTCGGGTGGAGATATCTGGGAAAACAAACGGCGGTACGTGGTCCGAACCCTGGGTCAGTTTCGCTCGCCGAAACAAGTCGAAGAAGCCATCCTTGCCCGACGTGACGGTCAACCGGTGTATGTTCGGGATGTTGCCGAGGTGCAGCTGGGGTACAAGAAACCCGACGGAATGGTGATGCAATTCGGGCAGCCGTGTATCGCGATCAACGCCAAGCGGGCGGTGGGTGCCAATGTCTTACAAGTCATGGAAGGCCTCCGTCAGGCGAACCGGGAATTGAACGAGGGGCTGTTGAAACCCCAGGGCTTGTATTTGGAACAAGTTTACGACGAAACTGAATACATCAATTCCTCGATCAATCTTGTCGAGAACAATATCGTCATCGGTGGCTTGCTTACCGTGGCCACCCTGTTGCTGTTTCTCCGTTCTGGGCGTTCCACGTTCGTGATCGCCCTGGCGATCCCCGTCAGCATCATCGGGACGTTTTTGGTCATGAGTTTGATGGGTCGGACCCTGAATGTGGTTAGCCTGGCGGGTCTGGCCTTTGCCGTGGGCATGCTCGTCGATAATGCGGTTGTGGTTCTCGAAAATATCTTCCAGCACTATCAGCGTGGGGAATCACCGTTCCGGTCCGCAGTTGCGGGGGCTTCGGAAGTCTGGGGAGCGGTGCTTTCCAGCACGCTGACCACGGTGGCCGTCTTTTTACCAGTGCTGTTCGTCAAAGAAGAAGCGGGACAACTCTTCAGGGACATTGCCCTGGCCATCTCTGCCGGAGTGCTGCTTTCCCTGGTTGTTTCCCTGACGTTGATTCCGATGGCTTCGGCACGGCTATTAACCGAACATGGCACCAGCACGACGACAGCCGACCTGCCGAGACAAAAGCCTGGATGGCAGCGATTGCTGGCACCGATCGACTGGTTCGGAGCTCAGTTTCTTCACACCATCATTGCCATCACAACCGTATTGCAGCGGTCAGTTCTGTTGCGGTTCGGCGTGGTCGCCGGGTGTACCTTCGCTGCTGTCGGCATCAGTGTTGCGCTGATGCCGAAAGTGGAATACCTTCCGAACGGGAACCAGAATCTGGTCTTCGGCATATTGTTGCCGCCACCAGGGTACAACCTCAATCAGTTAACAGAGATCGGTGCCCGCATTGAAGAACGGATGCGTCCCTACTGGGATGTTGATCCGGGTGAGCCCGCGGCCGCGGAGTTGCGGTACCCCCCGATCCGCGATTTTTTTTACGTAGCTCGCGGTCGGAGTCTGTTCATGGGGTTGAAATCGACTCAGGAATTGCGGGCCGGGGCGATGGTGGGCCTGATCCGGGAACTGGCCGGAGATATTCCAGGAATGTTTGCGATCGGCAAACAGGCCAGCTTGTTCGAACAGGGCCTGACGGCGGGGCGGACCATCGATGTGGAAATTTCCGGGCCGGAGTTACCGAAATTAATTGGCCTGGGGGTGCAAGTGATCAAGCAAGTGCCGACGGTAGTTCCGAACAGCCAGCCGTTCCCCAAGCCGTCACTTGACCTGGCCTCGCCGGAAATTCATGTCATCCCAAAGTGGGATCAGGCCGCCGACCTGGGCATCAGTGCCGTGGACCTCGGCTACACCGTGGATGCGTTGGTGGATGGCGCTTATGCCACGGATTACTACAAAGATGGCGTGAAGATTGACTTGACCATTAAGGGCGATGAGTCGTTTGCCGGCCGCACCCAGGATGTTCAGAATTTGCCCGTGGCGACACCGAGCGGGGAATTGATCCCGCTTCGCTCGGTGGCGGAGGTGAAGTTAGCCAGTGGCCCCGAGCAGATCAACCGTCGGCAACGACAACGAGCCATCACGATCCAGGTGGCACCACCACCCGAAATGCCCCTGGAAGAGGCGATGCAACGGATTCAACAGCAGATCGTCGAACCGATCATTGCCAGCGGCCAACTCGAAGGCGGGCTGTATCGGATCGAGCTTGCCGGGACGGCAGACAAGCTGCGGACGACCTGGCTGGCCTTGAGTTTCAACCTGTTTTTAGCACTCGTCATCACATACTTACTCATGGCAGCCCTGTTTGAATCCTGGCTGTATCCGCTGGTGATCATCTTCAGCGTGCCATTGGGGGCCGCCGGCGGATTTATTGGCCTGGCGATCCTTAATCAGTTTGTCTTGCAACCCCTGGATATTCTGACGATGCTCGGTTTTGTCATCTTAATCGGCACTGTCGTAAATAATCCCATTCTCATTGTGGAACAGGCACTGATCCTGATACGCCGGGGACAAGATTACCGCCAGGCGATTGTTGCGGCCGTGCGTTCTCGGGTTCGGCCGATCTTTATGACGACAATGACCACCTTGCTCGGTCTGTTGCCGCTGGTGGTGATTCCCGGCGCGGGCAGTGAGTTGTACCGTGGGCTCGGGGCTGTCCTGCTGGGTGGGTTGCTGGTGTCGACCCTGGTCACACTGATCGTGATTCCGAGCATGTTTACTTTGACGCTGCAAGTCGTAGGCTGGATGAAGCAACTCTGGCCGTCGGCGGTGCCTTTGCCGGCTGAAGAAACGGTGCCCGCCCTTGTGTCGACGACCGCCAGTGTCGCTGACCTTCACCCAGAGTTCGCGACCTTCGATACTTCGGACGCTTCCGGAAGCTACTCGCGTAACGGGAGTCATCCCGTGAAGGATCCTGCTGCGACTCAGAATCGCTAAGCTGTTCTGGGCGCTGGCATGATGAGGCGAATCGCTTGAGGCTGGCCTTCTCACGGTCGAAATCTTCTCGCGGTTGCAAACGGCTGGCCACGCGAGTTGCGGGGATCACTTCGCGGAGGCTGGCAACATCCAGAAAAGTTTCATCAGAATTTCGTCAACCGAAATGGCAATTCTCAAGGGAGGAATTACCATGGCCATCAGATAATAACCCTGAAGGCTAGGCTGATCCGCTAACGATTCCGCGGAGCTGTCCATGATGCTTGATGAAGCCACGGTCGATCGTCTCGCTCCGAATCCTGAGGCGAGGAAAAACGCGAGACTGCTGGCGATGCACGGGCAGTTATCGGAATTGCATCGTTCCGAGGACGAGACCTTGCTCTTCGGTGTCTGCGCAGGCAGCGGCAAGGAACCGTATCAGTGCTCGGTTGATTTTCTCCAGCCGGATCAGCCGACGTATCGTTGTACTTGTCCAAGCCGTCAGTTCCCCTGCAAGCATTGCTTGGCTTTACTCTACGCCTACGTTTTCAAACAGCCTTTCACCAAGGCAGCGATCCCTGAGGACTTGCAGGCCAAGCGGGAGAAGCTTGCGGCCCATGCTGAGAAGAAAGCGACGGAGGCGGTCAAGTCGAAGTCTACAAACTCAGCCGCGCTGGCGAAAAAGATTCAAGCTCAGTTGGCAGGGATCGATGTTCTGGAGCGACTGACACACGAGGTGGTACGGCTCGGTCTGGGCAACATGAATGCCAAGCTGGCAGCCGACATTGAAAAACAAGCGAAACAACTGGGCGACGCTTACTTGCCCGGTGCCCGAATTGCCTTGTATCGACTCACACAACTGCTGACCCGTCAGAATAAATCTTCATCACCTGCCGATACTGATGATCCTGTTTACAGTGAGGCAATCGATCATCTCACTCGCATTCATGCTTTGATTAAGCATGGCCGAGCCTATCTGAACAAGCGGCTTTCTGATCCGAACCTGGCTTTGCCGACCGACAGTGCCATTGCCGCTTGGCTCGGTCACGCCTGGCAACTTTCGGAATTGAAAGCCGCCGGTCTGGTCGAGACAAACGTTGAACTGGTGCAACTCGCCTTCAACACCTACGACGACCCTGCCCGGCAAGAGATCATCGACACAGGAATCTGGATGACTCTGGGAAATGGAGCCATCCGCGTCACCCAGACGCTCCGGCCATACAAGGCTCTCAAGCACATTAAGAGCGACGACAGCGTCTTTTCCGTCGTGCAAGTGCCCGAGCTTTGTATTTATCCCGGCGGCCCGAATCCGCGGATTCGCTGGGAAACCATGACCACCCGGCCCCTGGAGCCGCGTGATCTGCAGACGATTTGCAGCTGGGCCCGTCCGAACTTTGCTTCCGCCATCAAGGAAGCCAAGTCGGCAATCATGAACCCGCTCGCTGACAAGTGCCCCGTCATTCCCATACACTTCCGTCAAATCGGGAAAATTGGCAACTTGATGGTAGCGGAGGATGCTGACGGCGAGCGGCTTGTCCTTTGCGATGATGGCATCGACGAGGAACCGGCAAGCTGCCCGTTGCTGTCGCTGTTGCCCCAGGAATTGCTCGTCGGGCAAGTCTTGATCGCCCGATTTTACCACGATTATGCGCAACACGCCCTGCGGATTAAGCCGCTGAGTCTTGTCACCTCAGAGCAAATTGTCCGACTGACGCTCTAGCCCCCAGTTTCGGATTCGCTGCTCCTACTGGAATCATCGCCATGAGTATTCCTGTTCTGACTCAGGTTTACCAGGAAGTCCGGCGGCTGGCCATTGCCGGTAGCGTGGTCGCCCCGGGAGATTTCCGGCTGAAAAAGCTATTGCCGAGCCTCGATGCTGCGGCGGAGAAAGCTCCAGTGGTTGCCAAAGTCGCCGAGGCGGCCCGAAATCTGATCGACGGCCCAGAAGCGCAGTCGGCTCAGTCGCTACTCGAATTGACGGCTATTGTCTCGGCAATCCTGGCCACCCAGGGGGCAACTGGATGCCCGGGAACACTCGAGCCGCTGGAAACCACCCCGTTGAATCGGACCACGACCCACATCAGTGCCCAATTGCTCAAACAGACGCAAGACGCCTTGGAACGCAGCGGCGGCGGCCGGCTTGACTTCATCCGTGACGCCCACCGTCAAGGTGTCTTCCGCGATTTGCGGATGGTATTTCCCGCCTTGAAGGCGATCGAAAGCAGCTATGCGGAACTGGTCGATTACCTCGCTGATCGTGTGCTTCCCGAGTACGGTCCCGCGATCGTGCCGATCCTCCGGTCGCAGTTTCAGCTATCCGGCGGCCGTGGGCATCCCCGGCGACTCATCTTGCTGGCGAAACTTGATCCGGAAGGTACACGCAGCCTGGTTCAGGAATGCCTGGAGAACGGCGGGAAAGATGTAAAAATCGCCGCGATCTCTCTTCTCCGCGACGAGAATCTCCCCGAATTAAGGAAGTTTGCCCAGGCAAAATCGCAAGACATCCGCCTCGCGGCCTTCCAGGCGCTCAGTAAGATCGATCACCCGGAGGCCAAGAAAATCCTCGCGACTGTTCTTGAAGGCAAAGATCTCGGACTGGTTTGTATGATCTTGCAACGCGAGGCGACCCCGGCATTTCTCGCCCCTGTCTTAACGGAAGCGATTCACCGGGAGTGCCGCCCGCTTCTCGGCACGACCGATCCATCCGCAATCAGCACGGCGGTGGAACGCCTTGTCACACTGATTCGCGTGCTTCCGAAGAAAGAATCGCCTGAATCCGATCGCGTTCTGCTGGAACTGTTCGAGCAGCGGCAGTCATTCCTGACGATCCGCGGTGAAAGTTATTCAGGCTCTGATCTCGTCGAAACCATCATTCAGACGATGGCGCTAGGGTCGCCCGAAGTGCAATCCGTCCTGGCACGAGCCCACGCAACGATTCCTCCCGAGCGGCTGAAAGAAGCGGTCGTCGCCGCTTGTGCCTCGCTGCCGGCTGCCGAAGTCTACGAGTTATTCTCGCCGTATTTGCAAGTCATGCCCGACACCGCGAAGCAGTCGAAATTGGATCCCAAGCAAAAAGCGGCTCTTGAATCCCTGATCCACGGATTTCAAGAGTGGCGTAGCATCTGTGTGATGAACAAAGCCATGGCCGGCAGACCGGTCGATGCCCGCTGGGTCGCGGCAGCAATACGACTGGGTCGTCTCGATTTCCTCCGCTGCGTGGTTTCTGCTCACCACCCGGAGGCAGAGGCATTCCTCTCGGCTTTGTATGACGCCGCCCGAACCGAGCAAAAATTTCCGGAACCATTTTCAGAATTTGCCCTGGCGATGATCCAGCTAGAGCACCCCCGGGCCGCGGAAGTCGTGATGACCTGGCTGGAGGTCAATCCGGGTTATCGCGATTTCTTCTGGATATCCCAGATGATTCAGAAGTTGCCGACAGCCGCGCTGCCCCGGTTCCAAGAGCTGGTGGCACGGTTGCCCGAATCATCGGCAAAACAGGTTCAGGACCTGATTGATCGTTTGCTGAAGACCGCGAATACTTGATCCGAACCGAGAAGATTTCATGGCCAAGAAGAAGCCGGATTCGACCGAGATCTCCACAGCGAGCGCAGCAGCGGCGAACAATATCCCGGCGGCGACGGCGTCAGGCCGCAACAGCGTCCTGCGTGCCCCAGCCGAGGAGCTTTACGCCGAGGAACTGGAAGCTTTGGCCCGAGCCGACACCCACCACCGGCCACCCGGTTGGAAGTTATCACCCCGGGCGGTGCACACTTACATTTGCGGTGGACACGCCGGGACGATGCCGATCAGCCCGAAATACCTCGGCTACCCCCGGCTCGTGGAAATCGCCATCGCCACTCTGGTCACGGACCGGGCCCTCCTGCTCATCGGTGAACCGGGCACAGCGAAATCGTGGCTCTCCGAGCACCTGGCTGCAGCGATCAACGGCGACTCGACGAAAGTGGTGCAAGGCACCGCAGGAACGACGGAAGAACAGATCCGCTACACCTGGAACTACGC
>Ga0209017_10000946_pt1 | contig 24996 bp, 27 predicted proteins | sample YNPBryunderm2012_FD_185812 | JGI IMG/M metagenome (GOLD analysis project Ga0209017, IMG submission 185812) | Anoxygenic and chlorotrophic microbial mat microbial communities from Yellowstone National Park, USA - YNP Bryant MS undermat 2012... ...
GTAAAAAATTAAGAAAATCTAAAAATCAGCAAGAAAATATACCTTATGATTTCTATGCTGTTTCTTTTATACCTAATAATAAAGATTATATTGATAAAATAAGTTCAATTTTTAAAGGGTTGAAAGAAGAAGAAGATGGAATTTTTGATTTTGTAGAAAATTTAGATAAATTCAATGATGTTAGTTTTGAGAATGAAGTATTGTTTTTCTTTAAAGTAAATCAATCAAAAATAAAATATGACAATCAAAAACTAATAGATTTAATAAAAGAAAAGGATAAATCTATTGTAGGTGATTTTGATAACGATGTAGATGATTTATTTAATATTAAGCAAATTGAAAACTTTATTAAACAGATAATAAAAAGAGAATATGGAAACCCAGAAGAAATCTATATTGACTATTTTTATAAAACATTAAACGCAAAATTCTTAAAAAAGAATATAAACAAACAAATTTTTGAAAAAAAAGATAATATATATATAGTATATGCTAAAATTAAGAATAAAGAAAAGTTCTTTGTCTTTTTACAATACAAAAAAGATGTTACTGATGTAGATACTATACTTAAAGAATTGGAAACAATACAGAACAAAAATGGATTAAAATATAATGATCAAAAAAATGGTGCATTAATAGAATTAGATACAAATGTTATAAATCTTAATATAGTAGATAGTTTTTTTGTAAATTCAAAATATGGTAAAATTAGAGAAAATCTATATGAAACTTATATAAAAGGAAATGAAAGTTGCGAATTGTATAATGAAGTAGAAAATAATATAGATGTTTTTATAAATGGCATTAAACAGCAATTTAAGGATCAATATAAAGAAGATATTATAACTTTAAAAGAGCTACTGGAAGTTGATATAAAAAAATACAAATATTTAGGGAATATTGCAACCATTATTACTGAAATAAAAGATAGAATAAAAGAAAAGCAAAAGGAAAATACACTAAATTGGACAGATTTAACATTTGTAAGATTTTTAATAAAGAAGGGAGATAGATATGAAGGTGAAGGTGTTGAGGTATGGTTTATAACGTTTTATTGTGAAGAAAAAAATATGGATTTTGTAGATGATATAAAAGATTTTGCTTATTGGGTTACTGGTGGATATAATATTAAAACACTTGATTTTAGAATAAAAGATAGTAAATATAAAGCACTTGTTTTTGTTTATAATGATAATTTATTTATATCTGGCAAAAGAGAAGAGAGAATTTTTACTACTTATTATGGTAAATTGCCTGCAAATGCACAAAAATTTTTGGATAAAATGTTTCCTGTGTTGAATTATAGAGCAATTAATAAAGATCACAAATTTTTCAAGGATTCTTATGAACTATTAAATTATGTTGCCCCCGATGGCAAAATGGACTCTATTATCCTAACTTATGACCATATTGGATATTATAGTAGATTGAAAGAAAAGATTTTTGATTTTTATTTTGATTTATGGGAAGATGTAATGTTAGAAGATGAAGAAGAAAAAGGTGGATATAGAGAAACAAATAAAGATGAAATAAAAAATGAATTTAAAAGAACATTTTTTAGTTATGATAAGCAATTTAAAAAAGTTTTACTTGCAAATGTATATCCTAATATGAAAATTATGGGTAATAAAATACCAGTTGGATTCCCATCTTATAGAAGAGCTTTAGTTTTTCTTAAAAAGAATATGGATCAAAATAAATTTAATGCTTTATTTCAAGAATTAAGAAAAAATAATGATATATTCAAATTCTCTTATTTTGCATCAATGGTATTTTTAAAAATACTAAAAAATTCATTAAAAAATGCCAAATTTGTTATACCAAAAAGATTTAATGATTTTTATGAATATTATTCCAAATATAACAAATTCATAGATAACAATTTAATTCCATAATTTTTGCTATAATAAAAGATAAAATAAAAACAGAACAAGGAGAATCAAATGCCATCTAAAAGTGTAAAACAGAGAAATTTTATATTACATTTAAGATCAAAATATAAGAATCCTAAAAATACTCCTGAAAAATATAAATGGATATGGGATGATGAATGGTTAGTTGTAGATAGATCAAGGGCTGTTGTAGAAACTACTACCAAAAAGAAAGAATTTTTAAAAGTACAATCTGTAATAAAAGGATTGTCAGTATTATATGAAGTGTGTGTAGATTTTGCAAAGAAATATAATAGAATATTAATAGGGAAACAGGTAGAAATTGATATTGCTTTAAAAGAAGCGTTGAAATATATCCCATCTAAATTATCAGGAAAAGGTTTTGATTATAAATTTAATTATGATGGTGGATTTTATTGTACTCCAACATCATAAAAGATATTAGATGATTATGATATTGATTCAAGTGTTATTCGAGTTTATTTTTTATATTGTGATACTATTGAAAAGAATTTAAATTTAAAATACCCAAGAGGTTTTAAAGTAAATGAAGTTTATAAACCTTTATGTGATATAACAAATGAAAATATAGATCATTTCCCTGTTCTATATATTTTTACAGATGATCTTGATAATGTAGTATATGTATCTCCAAGTATTATGCTTTATAAATATGTTAAAAATGAAGTATTTAAAGAAAGTACTCAAATATCTTGTACTGAAATATTAAAAGAAGTTTTAAAATATTTATCTGAAAAGAAAATAAGGATAAAGGAAGAATTTAATGAAGCATTATTAGAAATAAAAGATATAGAAAAAGACATAAAAAGTATATTAAGGGATAAGATTTTTATAGCAAAACCTGAATTAGTAGAAATGAGTACCTTAAATGGGAAATTAGAATCTGTATATCAATTAATATTAACAGAAGATAAATGTTTATATGTTAAAGTGGAAGAAGATTTGGATGGTATTATAAGAAACTATAAATTTTATTTATCTTGATTTTAACAAAATTTAGGCAAGAAGTCTCCATCCTCTATAGGGTGGAGTAGTTCACGAAGAGAATGCCCCTATAATAGGGGCTATGATATATTATTGATTTGATAGTTGAATAAAATCAGATTGTAATTTTACTAAAACTCTTCCCATAATGTCAGCAGAAGCAGTTCCTAATGTTCTTGCCCAAGAAGATGATGTTCTTACATTAACTTTAGAATAAGATAGATTTCCACTTATGTTAAATACTTTTTTAATAACGCCACCACCAGAAATGCCCGCCGAAAAGGAACCATTAGTGTATGTATAATTGTTTTGCCCTTGCATTTCTGTAACAGAAACAGAAAAAGTTAATTTAGTTTCAACTTCTGCTTCTTTTACAAAAAGTCTCATTATACCAAGTTTTACCATTTCTTTTAGAATTGTATATCTATTCCCTGCTATTTTTTTTCTTATGGCTGTAATTAGATCATCATAATTTGTACTATTTGTAAAATTACTTGCAAGTTCATTCCCTAATAAATTTTTAAGTTTTACAAGATCATCCTCATCTGCATTTCCAAATTGAATATAAGTTAATGAATTAGGTAAATCATCTTTTTTTAATTTACCTATTTTCATTTCACTATTAACGGAAACTGCTCCAATTTTAGATACTTTATGTTCTTTTCCATTAGAGTCGGTGTATGTAACAGGGAAATTTTGTACTAACCAGTCTTGTGCTTCTGCAATTGTCACTTCTGAATAATTTGCTTCTTGGAATTCTCTTAATGTTTTAGAAACAGAGCTTAATAGCTCTTGATATGCTTCCATTTGTTTTAATGTACCACTTAATAAAGCATCATAGACAGAATTTATTAGATTTGCTGTGAATTCAGGAAATCCTATATTATCTAATTGTGATGCTACTTTTGGAACTGTATTTAAGTTTTCCATAGTCTTTCTCCTTTTTGATTATATTTTTGTATATGTATAGCAAAATTGTATTTTCTCTTTTTCCCATTTTTTACATCTTTATATTGCCTGAACCAGAAATGGATGAGGACGCTAACGCCCCAAGAATCCCCTGACTTTAGCCAGGGGGAGTGTCAAAGACCTGGTGCTTCTACAATAGTATGTAATTCAGCGTTTAATTCTCTATCATTTATTTTAGTTTGAGTTGTTTTAAGTGTAACATTTTGTAAATAATTCACACTAATTGTGAGAGCTTTTAATTTTCTATCTCCTATTTTTGTTTTAATATTTTCTAATAAATTATCTAATTTTAATTCTTTAAAAGTTCTTTCATAATTATTTATATCTTTACTTAAAAATTCTAATAGTCTTTGCAAGATTTCTGTTTCAATAGTATAAGAATATAAATTTTTTATCATTTTTTGTATAGTTGGTAATTTTTCTTTATTTTGATCCCATATTAAAATCATCATATTCAATTCCTCTATTAAATCATTTTCTATATTTATCATTTTTGCTATACATTTTCCATCTAAATAAGGCAAATATTCTGTTATGCTAATAATAGTTTCTTTTTGTTTCATTATAGATAGTAATTCTCCATAAAATACACCAGAAATTTTTGATACGTTTTCTGTTTTTAATGAAAGTGGTATTTTTTGTATAAGATTAAATGTTGTGGATATAAAGTTTGTTTTTCTCATACGTTTTCTCCTTTTTTTTGATTTTTTGTTTTCTTATATGTCTTAATATACACACATAATTATAGCAATTTATGATTTCAATTAATATTTTTTTTTCAAAAATGCTATATTATAAAAAATAGGAAAATATTAAAACAAGGAGTAAGATATGCCATTTTCAATAAAATCAAAAAAACCTAAATATGCATCAAAAACATTTTGGAAAAACGTTGATTTGATTATAAAAACTGGATTAAATAAAATTAAATCCTATACAAAAAAAATTGGTGAATATGTTGATATTGCAAAATTGGTTGTTAAGTTTGGTAATAGTATTGTATTAGACAAGGAAACAATAGGTTTTGAACAATTTAAACAAACATATTTAGATTATCTATCTGGGATGCCACTTGAATATACAGAAATATTGGCAAGACAAGAAGTTTTAAAAGAAATGCAAAAAGTTTTATATTTAGATTATATTGCCAAAAAGTTTCCTAAATTTTTTGAAGAAGTTTTAAATGTAGTTTCAAAAGGTGTTTCTGAAAGAATAAGACAAGTCAATCCTAATTTAAAAGAGGATATTGATGCTTTAAAAGTTTCAAAAGAAATTTTATATGAATTTGATCAAGTTATTGGTGAAGCAAGATATGTACTTATTAATGAATATGGTAAAACCATTATTCCAAAAGTGTATAAACAATCAAGAAAAGTAAAAGACCCTGAATTGTATAAACAAGTATTAGAAGAAAAAGTAACAGAAATTTTTAGAAATGCAGGAGCTTTTAATAATATTGCAAGTAAAGATGTTGAATTATTGGTTAAAGAAATTGTTGAATCCGCAGTTGAGGCTGAAAAAGAAGCACAAAAAGAAATTCCTCATTTATCAATAAGATATGGTGATGATATTGTTGAAAGAAGAAGAATAAGAAATAAAGAAATGTTAGAAGAGGGATTTTTTACAGGTCTGGTAGCTACTTTCATTTTTGTAAGAAATATTGTTAGAGTTGTGAATAATATAACAAAAGAAGATATAGATACACTAATTATTATTTTAGAAAAAATGAAAAATTCATTAAGCGAATTATCAAGAGAATTAGAAAAAATGGAAAGATTTGATTAGTGAAAAAGCCCCTGCAAATGGGGTTTCCCCTTCTTTATCTCTTTTTCAATATCATTAATGTCAAAAACAAGTTTGGTTTTTGTTCACAAAAGAATGTAATTTGATATAGTTTATATTCTTTTCTTTTTTTTATACCTTACAAGTTTTTTATAAGATCAATTATATATTTTTTATGTTCATCAATATCATTCTTATAGTTTTCTACAAATTCTTTTTTTATAAAAAAAATCAAATCATTATAGTTTATTATATCATTTTTATAATTTTCAATAATTGGATTTTTTTCTTTTATATATTTTAGAAATTTTAAATAAGCTGGAATATAATTTACTTGATTAGAAAGAATACTTTTTATTTCATAAATTTTTATATAAAATATTGTTTCACTTGCTCTAACATTATTTATTATTATTTTATTTCCTTGTACTTTATATACTTTTTTTATTATTTTTTTATTTGTTAGGTTTATAATAATTTCATTTCCAAGAAAGAAATATTTTTTATACATTAAATCATGAAGCGTTGTATTTTCAAAAAAAAGTGAAAGTCTTTTATCTCTTTTAAATCTCAAATCCAATAAAAATTGGTGTTGTAAATTGTTTATTTCTATATTTGTATCATTGAAGTATATATAAATAGAATTAGGTATTTTTTCTATTATAAAATGGGTTTTATTTCCAAAACAAACAAGTATAACATCATTTTCATTAAAGAGTATTTTATTGTAAAAAGATGCAATTTCAGTGTATATATCAGGTATTTCTATCTTTTTTACATTAGATATGCTTTGTAAGATACTTATATATTGTTGATCTTCTTTATTTTGTAGTAGTGAATTATTTTTTTCCGATAGAATCCTTACCATTATTATCCGTTAAAATTTATACTACCTGTGATATTACCTGCTCCTGATACAGGACCCGTTGGACTTGTTAATCCTGTAACACTGGTATAGTTAATAACTACTTGTTGTTGTGCTAATTGTTTTACCATTTTTTGTGCTTCATCTAATACAATTTTCCATACTTCTACTGAATACATAGGATCATCTGGTTTCTTTCGTAAGGATTCTAAACGGGATTTTATATTATTTGCAAATGGTGTAACATCCATATAAGACTCCTTTTGTTATTTTATATTTAAAATGTCAAATGAATTTTATCTTATAGCATTTTCTAAAAAATAAAATAAATAGTTGAAAAATAAAAATATTAAATAATATTGTTTATAATGTTTCCTTATATTGGTGGGAAACATTATTTACATAAATTTTTACTAAATATATTACCAGATGATTATGAAAAAAAAACGTATGTAGAGGTTTTTGGTGGATCAGCAAAATTTTTGTTTTATAAAAAACCATCTAAAATAGAAGTATTAAATGATAAAGATGATTACATAGTAAATCTATATAGGGTTTTGTTTTATAATTATAAAGAATTCAAAAATTATTTTTTACATTTATCTTTATGTAGTAGGACAGAATTTGATAGAATAAAAGAAAAATTAAGAAATAATGATTTTAATGATGCTATTGAAAAAGCATATTGTTATTTATATTATTTAAGTTATTCTTTTAGTACTTCATTAAAAAATTTTGATAGCAGTTTTGAGGCTTTAAAAAAGAAAAAAATATTATCTATATTAAAGATTATATATAAAGCAAAAAAAAGGTTAAATAATGTAATTATAGAAAATTTAGATTTCAGGGAACTAATAGATAAGTATGATTCAAAAGATACTATATTTTATTGTGACCCTCCTTATTATGGGTTAAATCTTTATAGATTAAGTTTTTCAGAGAAAGATCATTTAGATTTATACACTAAATTAAAAAACATAAAAGGGAAATTTATATTAAGTTATAATGAAGCAGATGAGATATTGAATCTATATAAGGATTTTAATATAATCATAGCAAGAAGTCCCCACCTTCTACAAGGTGGGGATGAATTGCTAAAACATCTTGACAATTATTCAGTTTCGTATTATAATAGTTTGTATGAATACTAATAAATTTGATACAAATAAGCATTCGGTATTTCTGTTATATTATCATTTGATTTTGGTTGTCAAATATTGGTCTAAAAGCTATTGCCTGCTTACAAGTGGCAAAGCACCTATAGAAATGATACAAAAATACATAAAGAGTCAAGGTAATGCTAAAAACGTATAGATACCGCATCTATCCAAATAAAGAGCAAAGAATATTCTTTGCTAAAACCTTTGGATGTGTCATGCTTGTATATAACAAAATGCTTTCAGAAAAAATAGAAGCTCTAAAAAACAAACAACCAATACCTACTATTACTCCTGCCAAGTATAAAGAAGAATTTCCATTTCTAAAGGAAGTTGATAGTTTAGCACTTGCTAACGCACAGAGAAATTTAGAAAAAGCTTTCAAGAATTTTTTCAAAAATCCACAGCATTATGGTTTTCCTAAATTCAAAAAGAAAAAAGACAAGCAAGCATATACGACAAATAATGTAAATAATAATATCAAGGTAGATTTTGAAAAAGGAATGCTGTATCTACCAAAAATCAAGGATGGAATAAAAATAAAAATTCATAGAAAGTTTTCAGGAAAGATAAAATCTGCAACTATCACAAAAACAAGAAGTGGTAATTATTATGTATCAATATTGGTAGAAGTAGAAGATGTTAAAAACAAAACAAAACAATCAAAGAATAAAACTTGTGGCATTGATTTAGGTTTGAAAGAATTTGCATCTATAACAGATGACACAGGAACATATAAGATAGAGCATCCAAAATACTTAAGAAAAGCTGAAAAGAGATTAAAAAGATTACAAAAAGCATTATCAAGAAAGCAGGAAGGATCTAATAACTTTGAAAAAGCAAGAAGAAAATTAGCAAAGCAACACGAATATGTAGCAAACTTAAGAAACGATTTCCTCCATAAGCTATCCAAAGCCATTATTGACGACAACCAAGTTATAGTGGTAGAGGATTTGAACATTAAAGGCATACAGCAAAATCCATACTTGTCTAAATCAATATCAGACAGCGGGTTTGGAAAGTTTGTCAGATATTTAAAATACAAAGCAGATTGGTATGGAAAAACTCTTATCATAGCTGATAGATTCTATCCAAGTTCCAAGCTCTGCAATGTATGTGGATATAAACATAAAGGGTTAAAACTGTCTGATAGATATTGGAGTTGCCCTGAATGCGGAACATATCACGATAGAGATATAAACGCATCAATAAATTTGTATAAAGTAGGGTTGGGACGACCCGACTTCAAGCCTGTGGAGCATGCTCTGGTGGATGACCGTATCCAAGAGTGGATACCTAAAAAGCCATCATGCTGTGAAGCAGGAAGCCCCACTTTCTATAAGATGGGGTAGTCCACGAAAAGGAACTCAATATAATGAGCTGATTATATATAATTATAAAAAACATAAAAGCAATTTAGAACTTTTTGATATTTGCTAATGGAGATATAAATATAACAAATATTGAAAAGTACAACATGCTTTGGATAGATAAATTTATTATAGACATAGAGGGAGTAGATGGTTGTGGGAAAAGTACATTATTAGAGAATTTAGAAAGTGAAAGATTGCCTGTAAAAGTACAACATGCTTTTGATAACGATTTTAAAGAGAAATTTTTATTTTATGTAAATAAATTTGGTATTACTAATAAGTGCATAAGATTTTTATGTGCAGAATATAATATGAAGTCCTATTGTGAAAACAGGATTGAATTAGTTGAAAATGAGGAAATAATGGGTATAATTAGGGAAAGGGGTATATTATCTAATCTTGTTTATAATTGTACTACTATTGATAGTATTAACATCTTAATAAAATATTATGAAGATATATTACCAGATTTAATTATTTTTATAGATAAAAATCCAGAAGAGTGTTTAGTGAATTTAGAAAAAAGAAAAGAAAATAATATTATAAATAAATTTGTAAAAGATAATTTGAATATTATTTATGATAGATTTCATAAATCTATTGATTTATTAAAAGAAAAAGTAGATATTTTAATAGTAAAGAATGTAGAAGAAGCAAAAAAATCAATTTTAAATATTATAAAAAAGTAGATTTCAAGAATCAAGTATTGCTATTGTTAACATAAATATTACCATTAACATTATTATTGTAAGTAGTGTTTTCATCTTGTTCCAAGATCGCATTATTAGTGTCATTGTCAATCATATCATTATTATCATAGTCTATTGATTGATTTGTATCTTCTATCTCTTCTGTTTTTTCTGTTTCATCTATTTCTTCTGTATTTTTTATATCTTCTATTTCTTCTATTTCATTGATTGTTTTTTTAGAGTGTTGTTTATTATTTTTGTTCATTGTTTTATTTTCTATCCATTCTTTCATTTTTTGGTAGAATATTTTATCAGGATATTCTTCTAATAGTTCATTTAGAAAATCGATAGCATCATAATCTATTATGAGATTTTTGGTTATTTCTTCTGGAGGATATTTTCTATAATTTTTTATGAATTCCTTAAAATCATTTTTGGTAAAACAAGCATAATAATAAGTTTTATTGTGTTTATGTAGTTCAATAAGTAGCATATTTTTTTCATTGAAAAAGAATATAATTTTTGCTTTATATTTTTCTATATAAGATTCAATTAGATTTTCATTTTGTATTAATTCAAGAAAAGTTTTTACATCTATATAAATATTTTTAATATATCTTAATTCTATTTCAGGTGCGATGGGTATAATTTTTTTACTATAAAATTCCCATAGTGCTTCTTCTGGGTTTATTTCTATATCACATATAGAGTAACCTAAATATTTTTTACCAACGTAATATTCTATTATTTTTTTATAATCATTCCAATAGGTAGCAACTGGTATTGGTAATCTTGTTATTAAATCCATTAGACATTCTCTATATTTCCATAAGTACTCTTTATCAATAAATGATAGTTTGAAATCTTTATCTAAAATCCACTGGTTTACTTTATTGTTTTGTTCCATATTATAATTAATAATGAATTTTAAATTTTTATTTTGTCAAGTTAAGTTTATAGTTTTCTTATTATAGTTTTGTTTTCTAATAAACAGCAATGATTTAAAAATATTTTTTAATTGACAAAAACTAATTTTTGTTTTAGTTGATACTTGTGTATTATTTTCAAGATTTTAATGATTTCATTAAAGAGATAAAAAGAGAACAAAAAGATCAAATAAGTATTTTTAGCATATTAGATCAAAATAAGAATTTCATAAAAGATGTTATTTTAGAAAATTATCCAGATGTAATAAAAAAATATACTGATGAACAAAAGATTAATGCTAATGATATAGAATCTGTTTTTGTATGCGATAGTGCTTTTCATACAAATCCGCTTATAGATACACTTGGGAATTATAGATTTCCTATTATTGTTGTTCCTTATTGGTATTCTTTAAAAAAGAAGAGGAGCATAGATATAAATGATATTAAAGTATTTACATTTGATATAAGGTTAGATTATTTTAGAATGTCTAATGGAATGTTAGAAATTTTTAAAGCATTAAGTTTATTTAAAGAGATAGATTTTTTATATGAATTTAAGGATAAAGCAGATGTTTTATTAATGGATAGAAGTATAATCCCTATTTTTATAACAACCAATATAGTTTATCATAAGGCATTAAAATCTCCAGATTATAAAGTAAATAAATTTATATTAGAAAACTATAATTCTTTTTTTGAGAAATTTTTTGAATTAATAAATACTAAAAAATTAATTGGTATTTTAAAAAGAAGTACAAGAGATGACTTTAAGAATTTAATATGGGATAAATATTTATTTTTTAGTTCTGTTCTTAATGAAGATCAATTCAGAAGAATAAACAATTTAAATGATTACAAGTTATTGAATTTTATATTAGATCAGGACGAATATGCCATAACTAATATAAATCTAAAATTAGATGAAATTAGATTTTTGCAGAAGGATCAGAATATTTTTAAAAAGGTATTAGATGTTTTAAAAAATGTAAAGATTGTTTATATAAAGGGTTTAAATAATTACATACACAAATTTGAAATTTATGGTGGAGATAGTGAAGTTGATAAATATATATGGTTTTTATATTCATTAACATTCATAAACGATAAAAGTATATTAGATACTGTTGATAAAATAGCGAAAGATCATCTAAAAAGTATTACTAATATAATAAAAGATACAGACCTATTTTCAATAGGTTATAGAGAAGAGTAAAAATTAATAAAGGGGTAAATTATGAATACAATAAACAATAGCATATTTGATACTATTGGTGAAAAAATAGGGTTTGTTTTAAGTTCATCAAGTTCAGATGAGATATTGGTAATGGTATATGATCGTTCTTCCAAAAAGCCGATATTGAATACTTTTTTAGGTATTGAATATCGTACAATAAGTGATAATGTAGAAAAAAATAATATCCTTATTGGATTAAGTTATGATTATGAGATAAAAAATAAGTTATTAGAACCGAGTGAGAGTTCCAAATATGTATATAACTTAATAGAAGAGGATAATATACCAGATATAGTAAGAGAGCAAATAGAAGAAAGAAGTTATTTTATATTAAAGGTAAGGAAATTAACTGCCATAAATATTGATACTGGTACAAGAGAGAGTATAAATAGTTTAATTTTGCCCGGGGCAAGTGTATATAAATTAAACTTTTTTCCTATAATAAAAAAAGATCATTTTTATTGTATAGGTAATTATTTTAATTCAAAATTATCGGCATATTTATCAATTAAGGATTTTATACAACATCAGGAAGGGTATCATTTTACTATAGTAGGTCAAACTGGTAGTGGGAAATCAACCATTGCTAAAATGTTATTATCTTTATATGCAAAAAGTAGTAAAGATATGAATTTTTTTATTATTGATCCTGTGGGTGAATTTACTAAAAGTTTTTCAGGAAATATATCTTTATTTTATAATACCAATATAACTTTAAGTGAAATTTGGCATAAAATAGGTAGAAGTTACAAGATTATAAATTCAGAAAATATTGTTTTTGATAGATGGGAAATGTTAGAAGAGTTATTCTTTATTGATGAAAATAAAAGTATATTATTTAAACATTTTAAAATAACTAATAATGAAAATAGGGAAAATTTTGTTTATGCTGTAATTCAATATTTGAAGAAAAAGAAGATAAGATTAGAAGATTTGTATAAGGATACTACATTATTATTATTGAAAAATTATTTTATTAGTGAAGATTTTGTAAATAAGGTTTATTCATCAAAAGATTCAAGGAGTAGGTTACATGAAGAGATTAATGATCCAGAGAATATGAATATTGTATTAAGTTTATTAAAAGAAAATATATTTAGATATTTTTACAAAAATCCAGATGTGGGATGCAAAACAATAGATGAATATATAAGCACCTTATTATCAGAAAAAGGGCAGACATATATTATAGACATTCCATCTATAAGTAAAAATAGTAATACATTAAAGAATGTTTTAATAAAATACGTAATTAAGTCTTTATATCATATTGCTGTAAATGAGTATATAAAAAATAGACAGAATATTCATTTATTAAATACACTTGTATTATTTGATGAAGCGCATAGATTTTGTCCTTCTAATGTTTATGATGATCATAAGTTATTAGAGTTATCTAATGAAATAAGAAAGGCATTTATAGAGACACGTAAATTTGGTATAGGTTGGGGTGTAATATCTACAAAAATATCAAATTTGCATAGGGATTTGTATGAACATTCAAGAGTAAAAATCATAGGGACTGGTTTATTAAGTGGTACAGATAACAGAATATTATCAGAAACATTTGATACTAATACAATGCATTTATATTCTTTATTACCTGATCCATTAGACAATTTAGCTCCAAATGGTGAAAAAAAATTCCTTTTTATGTTTTCAGGATTGTTAAATATAATATCAAATACGTATCCAGAGTTTATAGAAGTTGATCACAATAAATTTTTAGAAGAAATTTACAATACAAAAGTATTAAGTGGTGTTTACAAAATAAAGTTATTAGGTAATTGTAATACACTTAAAGAGAAACTATTGAATACAATAATTGTACTTAATAAATATGATACAGAAATAGAAATAAGAGAAGATTCAAAAGGAAGGTTTTGTTTTTATGATAAGTTTCATAAGATTTCTGATGAAAATAGAAGTGGCAGGATTAGTGCTTTATATTTTTTAAGAGAAGATCAAAGTATGAAAGATAAGGGTTCAGAAATTCTATTCTCTGTTTATAGAGATCTTGACACAGGAATTATAAAATTCAAATTTGATTATCCTTTTGATGTAAAGGAATGTAAAATATATTATTATGGTGAATTGGACTATATAAATATGGAAGCAAGATTTCAAATCATAGATACTCATAAAAGTTATTAAATATAATCAAAATTATTGACATCAAAATAAATAAAACAAAAAATAAGATGGCAGTTTTTCAAAAAGATTGCTATATAAGTACCTAAAAATAAAATAATTCTTATATAATTTTTTCATTTAAGAGAGCTATCTATGAATAAGGAATTTATTATTTCAAAAAGAATTCAATATTTTGGTATTGAGGGTGCAGTAGAGGTTACAGAGAACGATATTGAGTTTTTAAATAAAGACAAGGAGAATGCTTTAGAGTATAATTATTACAATGATTGGTTTATGGATTATATGGATTGTCAAGATTTCTTGTTTTTAATTAAGAACAAAATAGAAAAGAATAAAAATGGGGATAAAGATGTTGGTAGAATATAAAGATGTGATGGAACGTAATGTTTGTGATAAGAGAGAAGATAGTTTTAATAAAATTGAATTATTAAAGAAAAAAATACAGGATAAGGATTACATGGATAATGCAATAGAGCATATAGTTGATGATCTTTTTTCTAATATTGATGTTCAGGGAAAAAAGAAAAAAAATATTTTATTGGATAATAGTATAGAAGCAAAAAAAGGTATAATAGATAGAATAAAAAAAATAAAGTTAAAGAATTTGAGAAGAAGGATTGAATTGTATATAAGAGCAAGGGGAATAGACAATAAATACAATTATGCAATCTTTGGTTTTTCAAAACTAACGGAAGGACAAATTAAGAATTTAGATATGAATGTTTTATACAATATTTATAATTCATTTGTTAGGTTATTGTATAAAGAAAGAAGGTTTAATAAGAGACTAAAAAATTGTATAGTTGGTTCAAAATTAGAAGAGAAATTAAAATTGATAGAATTAAAAAATGAGAATTTTATAGCAATTAAAAAACATGATGAAAGATATGCACGTATAAATAATATAATTAATAGAAGAAATCATAGTGCAAAAAAATTAATAAAAAGTCAATTTTCAAAAATAAAGAACCTTGTTAATAGTAATAAAGATATAGATATTATAGATTTATTTATTTATGACATATCAAATTTAAGAAGTGAGAGGATTATAGCAGAAAAAAAGATGATGTTAATTGAATCCAGAGAGTTTTTGAAATTATATAAAAATTATTTTCATTTAAGTTCAACTTCCTTAAAAAGAGCAATTGGTTTAGTAGATCATATATACAATAATATAAACAATTTGAATACAAATGTTAAATATATGAAAATAAGGCAAGCATATAGAAAAATAAAAAATTTTGGACATTTCTATTAAAAATCTGATTTTATTTCTTTTTATTAAAATGCTATAATATAAAAGTTGGTAAAGAGGTTTTTTTATGGTTAGATATAGATTAAGTGATAATAATAAATTTGTTTCATTAAAAATAGGAAAAGATTATGTAATTAGTAAAAAATCTTGGGCATATTTTAAGGAAGATGTTCCGCTTTTAGAAAAATATGTTAAAAATGGATTATTAATTAAAGAAATAGTAAATAATGTATCTGATGATAGTGTATTAGAAGAAAAGGAAAAAGACAAAAAAAATAAGCAAAAATGGGAAGAAGATGATTATATTGATTCAGATGAAGAAATTTAATGCAAAGGAGTACGTATGATAAAGATAGTAGATAAGAAAAAATTACAAGAAAAAAAGGTTAAAGCCATAAAAAATTCAATAAAAAAATCATTGCAGGAATCAATGAACAAAATAGAGTTAAAAAGAAAAATGAGGGATTTGATTGAAGAAAAGAAACAAAAATACTTTTTAGAGAATATGCGAACTGGATTAAGTGAATGTATTATAGATTTTTACAATAAGAATCATTATGGAGCAAGTGATAGTGAAGTGGAAATTATTGCTGGTCTTTTAGCAAAAGAAATAGATACAGAATTAATGCAAGCAATTTTAAAAATAAGTGATAATTTTAGTGATAGCAGAATGTTCATTAAAGTATTCTATGAGATGTTAATTAAAAGTATTCAGAGTTCTTTCAAAAAAAACAATTAAGTAAATGCTATAATATAAAATGGAGACAACCACTACAAAAAACCTACACATGTGCTGTGGGAAAGTAACGCCTGTGGAGTGGGAGACCTCTGTCCGAGTACTATCAAATGATAGTATTCGGATAAGTTATGCCACGATGAAGCAGGAAGCCCCGATTGGAGAGGATGCCAAAATTATAAAAAGGAGATAAAATATGAATAGAGAACAGCTAAAAAGAAGAATAAGACAAAAACTATATGAAATGAGAAAAAAAAGAAGACTTTTTGAGGAAAATGATATTCCAGAAGAAGATTTACCAGAAGAACCAGTTGAGGATTTAGGCTCTGATTCGGAATCTTTAATTTCAAGAGCAAGAGATATTTTAGATAAGTATGCGGATGTATTAGAACCAGAAGATGCCGCAGAATTAGAATCTATTATTGGTAAGTTGCCTGCTGGTGAAGGTGATTCTGATTTAGATGTTGAAGATGAATATGAAGATGAATATGAAGATGAGTATGAAGAAGAGCCTATTGAAGAAAGATGGTCTCATAGAAGACGTTTTACAGAAGGTAGAAAACGTAAAGTAGTTTTAACAGAGGCACAAAAAAGAAGAATTAGAAGAAAAATTCAAGAAGCTATTGAGAGAATAAATAGAAGAGAAAAAAGAAAAAGATATAAATAAAAATTTTTTTCAATAGCATATTATAGGATGTTCCCCCTTATTAAGGGGGAGGTATTCTTTTATTTCCTTTACTTAAAGTGTATATCAAATGGATTCTTATGTAAATTCCACACAATATTTTTATCCAGAGTCAGATAGAACTCCTAATGTTTTAGAATATATATTATTAAATGTTTTAACATATTTTTCAAAAAGATTGTTTTTTAATGAATATGAAATGAATCCTCAAAAAGCAATGGAAAGATTTATTCTTGGTAGAGGTTCAGGAGAAACTGATACTAATGTTGCAATAGAACGTTTTCAGCAAATGATCAATGTATTGCCTTATGTTGTATACACTATTGATGATATGTCTATTGGAGATTATAGAAATTTTCCTATGTTGCAAGGTTGGATGTATTTAGAAGATATAGATAGAAATGCAATATTTTGGCAGGAAAAATTAACGTTAGGATTTTATGCTTTTTTCAATACCAATAGAGATTTTCTTACAGCAAGGAGTTTAATTTTACATGAATCTTATGATGTTTTTACTATTTATGTTCCTGTGCCAATAAATAAGATAACAGATCAATATTCTAAAAAAAGTGATGTTAAATATATGATGTTGCCAGTTTATATTACAATTAGTGATGTAGTAAAAGGTGACTTTACTTATGAATATCAAAAATGGTTAAATAGACATAGGATATATGACTTTTCTTTTAAATGTGAATTAAAATATATAAATTTTTATTTTACAGAGCAAAAATGGATTTATCCAGTTAAAAGTGCAGTGGTTGATTCTTATGATTCAAAAGAAATAGAAGTTGAAAGAATAGAAAAAGAATTCTCCAATGAGGTAGAAGTTGAAATAAAAGAGCAGATAACAGAATATATAATACCTTATGATGTTGGTACATTAGAAGTAAGATTTCCTTCCAATTTGTTATTAGATGTTCAAAATACACAGGTTAATATATATCCAAATGTTAATTTTAATTATGAGATTGATACTTTTACCAATAGTGTAAAAATTACATTAAATCAGGGTTTAGAACGTAATAAAGAATATTTAATTAAATTCATTATAAATGGTCAAGAAATGTTATTTTACGTCAAAACTACTTCCATTGCATAGAAATATTTATCAAAAATTCAGCAAGAAGACTCCACCTTCTTTAAGGTGAAGATGAATTGCATATATACTTAACGAATCTCTATCTTCTATAAGATGGAGAGGTTCAAATTCATAAATAATTGATTTTGCTATAAATAAAAAATAAGTGTATAATAATTATGGCTGATTTTCAATCATTTATAGACAGGTATGGAGATTTTTGGGCAAAGAATTTAAGGAAAGTAGGGGATTTCTATTTAAGAAATTTAGGTAGTAGATTGTTAGTTATTAAAATAAAAAGGCATGTTATAAATGAATGGGCTGGGAATCAAGGTGCAGATGTTTTTGGTGATTATGTAAAAAAGGCTGATATAACAAAATTATCAAATGTATATATAATGTATCCTTTTAAAAAAGTAGAGATTTTTGGAAACAGGATAAATGGTATAAAAATAGAAGGTGGTATATATCCAGAGAATTCAGAAGGTATTGAATTTTTAATACAATCTGATAAAGAAGAAGATGTTTCTAATATTGTAGAAGGTGATATTTTTGTAGATCATTTTAGAACAGAAAATAATATATTAATTCCATTTGTATTAGAAGTTCAACGTGTGTATGCAGAAGTTTCATTTAAAAATATTATATCAAGAAGTGGTGTTTGTACTTTTTATTTAGGTAGTTTTGATATTTCACTTGCAAATAAGTTAGATTTATATTTAGATTCTATTGGAATGCCAGATTATAGAATAAAATTAAGTGATTTATGTAAAAAAGGATAAAATATGTTAAATTCTAATCTTGGTAATATTATAAGTTTAGCAACTAATGATTCTATATTTGAGTTATACCCAGGCTATATATGTGGTTTTAGTGATCAAAAAGGAGAAATAACGCACAATAATCCTATTAGGTTTGGTACGACATTTAACATTTCCTATGGCAGGGAATTTAATGTAGATGTAGGTGTATATTCTATGTATACTCATTTATTGGAAGTTGTCCCTAATATAGATCAAATTAATATTACATATAACGTTGCTTGTCTTCCTAAAGTTTTTTTTGAACTTGAATCAAAACCTTTTTATTTACCATACAATTATGGTATGACCAAGAAGATGAGAGAATTATTGAATATGTTTGGTACATCTGTATTAAGTAGATTAAAGAATAATTTTAGTTATCAATATCTGTCATTTCATAATCGTCCTGATGAAGTATTAAAAAAGTTCTATAAGAAATTAGAGGCTTATGATGGTAGTCCTTTATATTGTTTTATGGATATACATGGTACAATCTATTTAAGAAGTTTTTTAGATTTAATGAATGCATCTCCTATTAGGGAATTTGAATTTATAAATGAAAGAAGTTATGAAGTATTAACAACTTTTGAGACTGGCACAAGGAAAAATGAGGACATTGTAGGTCATTATGAGGTTTTAGAATATAATATATTGAATTGGGAATGGAGCAAAAAAAAAGCAAGTGTATATGAAACCAAAGCAAATACGTATGTTAAAGACTCATTAGAATTAGATGATCAAAAAGCAACATTAGAACCTAAAATGAAAGTAGATATAACTGATGATATTATATGTGGTGGGGAGCATATAAATATGATAGGTAGAAATATGTTTGCAATAAGATTATCTATAACTACCACATTAGATTTCAAACTTGTATCTGGGAGAACTATAAAAATTAATTTTAAGGGTAAAAATAAGAGATTTGTTCATCGAATAGATGGTAAATGGTTGATTTTACAAAGCAATCATATAGTAGACAATCACAAGGGGCAATCTTATACTAATATTATTGTAGGGAAACCTTTTATATAATACAAAAATAAAAAAATTGAATTTTCACAAAGTACATAAAAAATGCTATAAAATTAATAAAGAGGATTGAATATGAATAGCAACATCCAAAAAATCATAGATGAGTTTAGATTTGGTGTAATATCAAAAGAGAACAATAATTATATATTAAGGAAATCTTTTGAAGATGGTGGTGTTTTAAATAAGCAAATACAAAATATCTTTCAGCGTTGGTTAAATTCATCTACTATACACTATTCAAGTTTATATAATAATTTTATGGAATTGATTAAAGATTTAGATCAGATGTATTTCAGTAATGTTTTCATATCAAGAGCAATTCAGATGTCTATTGATGAAGTATTACAGGTATCTAATAATGGTTCATATTTTATAGTAGATGGTAGTTCTTCTGTTAGAAATGAGATATGGAAATTATTTAAAAGTATAAACATAAATAAAATAACAGAATCTATTGTTAAAACTTTAATTAAATATGGTAATGCTTATTTAGTTTTAACTATTAGTGATAATGGTATAGAAGATGCTAATCCTGTGCCAGTTTCAGCAGTTAAAGAGAGATTAGAATTCACTCCTTATGATATACAATATAATTTACCAAAAACAATGAGATATTCTTTAATAAGTGTTCATCAGAAGTGGGATTTATTGATACATAATATATTACAAAATTCAGATATAAATGATAAATTTAGAAATTATTTATTAGGGTTTGTGGTTTTAGATGATGTATTACCGCCTTGGAGAGTTATACATTTCAGGAATGAAGATATTGACAATCCTTTTTATCCATTTGGATTACCATTTTATATGAATAGTATAGCACCATATAAACATTATTGGACTGCGATAATGATGCAAATGTTAGCAAGGAGTACGAAGTTTCCAAGACAGATATTTAAGTTAAAAATGCCACCTAATACACCAACTACAACGGCTTTAAGTAGAGCAGTCCAATTTATGAATCAGATAGATGCATTGGGTTTAGCAAATACAAATAAAGAAGGATTTGGTTTAAATGAAAGAGTTATTACAATAGATGAAATATACACTTTTGAGGAAGAAGTACCAGATATGGGTAATATTAGAGTAGATGATATAGAATTATTAAGAGATGATGTTGTTTTAAGTACAAATATACCAAGAAATTTTCTTGATCCTAATAATGGTAGTTTTGGGAATTCAGGAATTGCATTAAAACAGCAATTTATACCATTTGCAAGATTTGTATTTCAGGTACAGAGTATTGTTTTACAGGGAATATTGCAATTAGTAAAAACACATTTGATTTTATCAGGGAAATATGAGGATAACAATTTTTCAATACAAATGATTTATCCAGAATCTATGTATAATTCAGAAATTTTATCCTCATATAGAGAGTTATTAGGTTTTGCCAATGAGTTTTTAGAAGCATTAGCAAGTAAATTAGGTGTAAATCCAGATGAAGGTTTGCCGCCAGAAATAGTATATATGGTTTATAGTAAATTTGTACCTTATATTGATTTAAAGACATTAGAAGATTGGTTTGTTAAGATTATTTCGCATAAGAATGTATCTTTACAAGGTCAAGGAGAGGGTAGTGAAGAAGATTTTGGATTTGGTGGTGGTGGTTTTGGCGGTGGAGAAGAGTTTGGTGGTGGTGAATTTAATACAGAAACAGGAGAAATGGAAATGGGTAGCAGTGAAGGTGGTGAAGAAATTCTATCATCAAGGGATAGAGATAGAGAAAGAAAAAGAATGATTAAAGAAGCTAAAAACAGGAAAAAAGAAAATGAAATGAGTTTTGAGGAAATACTTGAAAAAAATGCCAATGATTATACTAAAAGATTAATGAAGGAAGCATATATATCTTTAAATCAATATCTAATGAATAAAGAAAAAAATAAATTATTGGAATCTGTTGGAAAAAGTAAAAATAAAAATTTTCTAAAAGAAGCAAAAGAAGAGATAGAACATAATTTTTATGCGTTCTTATCAGAAAAAGGTGTTCAGGAATATTATATTGCAGGAAGACACGTTATTTTACCTACTTATAAAGATAAGCATTTTGATCCAGAAGTACTTATAAACATAAAGAAAGAAGGATTAAAGTTATTTAAGGAAAATAAAGAAAACAATAAAGAAAAAAAATATTTAACAAAAGGTTTTAACATTTATTCAACTTTAAAAGAATGGGTAGAATATGAAGAATAATAAGATATTATTTGTTCTATTATTTTTATCAAAAATTCAGCGTTTAAAATACACTTGATTTTCATTTTTTGCTATAAATATAGCAGTAAAAAAATTGACAAAAATTTAAATATTTTTAAATTAAATGAAAATAAAATAGAGGGTTTATATGACAGAAAGAAAAGATGAATTTGTTATAATAAAAGAAAATGGCACAGAGAAGAAGGTTTCAAAAGAAGAATTAAATGAAATCAAAAAAGACAAAACAAAAAAAATAAAAAAAATAGCAGAAGATAAATTTGAAGTTAAAACATTATTGAAAGGATAAATATATTTTGAAATCCTTGATTACATTTATTCTTTTTTGTATTTCTTGAAGGGTTTTTAAATAATAAAAGGGGTAAAAATATGATTTCTTTGAGTAAGAAAGATGGAAGAAAAGAAAGAAAAAGAATTACAAAAAGTAAAAGAGATTTTAAAACAATTAGAAAAAGATATAAGTATTTTAGAAATACAATATCTGGAAAAGTGTCATGAAGATATAGTTAAATACTTATCAAAACTATCTGGTGTAAAAAGAAAAGATGTAGATTATATATTAAAAATTTTTTTATTAGAAATATTATCGGAGTTTCATAAAAATAATGAAAATGTTTCATTAGTATTGCCTTTTATAGGCAAATTTGAGTTTAAATTACAAGACAATAAATATACACTTCAAAAGTATGAATTATCAGAATTCATATCTGCAAATAATAAAAAATTAGATGAAACATTAGAATTTTTCTTTTTTAAAGAATAAAATTTATATAATTATCTAATATGAAAGTCACAATAAATGGGAATTCACTTTTAAATTTATTAGAGAATAGGGCAATAGAGAGTATTAATGGGAACCAAAAATTAAATGATTTTATCAATAATTTAAGAGATAAAAACAAAAAAGAATTAAGAAATTTAATATTAGAAAGAAAAAAACAATTATTAGAAGAACCATTATCTCCATCAAGATTAAATGTTTTCCTTAACAATAAGGCAAGATTTATATTAAGTTATATTTTTGGATATAGAATTTCTAATTATAGAATTTTATCTGGAAAAGTATTAGAAGAGTATTTATTTCAATATTTGACAAATGATAATGTTGATTCTATTGATATTGATGCTATATGGAATTCATTAGAGCAAGAAGCTATCTTTGATGAAAATACTATTTTCATAGGGAATCAAGAAGAAAAAGAAAAAGAATATAATGATCTATTAAAAACAATAAGAAATAATAAAGGTGTTTTTGATAGATTAAAAAATGAATTTACTTTTATGAACAGAGGGGAAAAGCTAAAAGAAGAAGGTAAATTAGAAGGATATTATGATTTTCATTTACAAGACAAAAATGGAAATTCTTACATTTTAGAGGTAAAGTATTCTAAACAGAAAAAATCAGAAAATAATTTAAATTATTCTAATATTAGACAAGCGTCTATTTATAGTTATCTTTCAGAAAATACCAATAATGTAATACTATCTTATTTTTATCCTAATGGAAATTTTGAATTAGTGATAAAAAATTTAGAACGTGATTCTTATATAGATGAGCTTGTTAATGAATATAAAAAGTTTATAAAAAATCTTTCAGTAAAATCTGTGTTGTTTTATTTACAAAATGATTTAGATAGTTTCTATTTAAATGATATTGATAGATATTTATCTATATTAATTTGTGATAAGTTGAATTAAAAAAGTATATTATTGCTATATTATAAAGATTCAAAAAGACTATGGATGCAAAAATTTATTATTTAGATGATATAAAAAATAAAAAAGAAGAAGAGAATGGGGAGGATTTATTTTATCAATATTGTGATTATATGAAATTTCATTTTCATGAATTACCTTTAAATTTTGTAAAAAAAATGAATGGCATAAAAGAGATATATAATGCTTATTCTAAAAGAAAATTACCAAAATTGAAATTAGAAAATGTAAATTCTATATTGAAAAATGTGAATGAAATTTTGGAAGGGTTTAAAAATACAAAAGAAGCAGATATCTATATCCTTCCAAGCAATAATAAATGGGATAGATTTGGATATGTGGTAGATATGGATAATGGGAATAATATAGTGATCAATGAAACTTATTTACACAAAATATTACATTTGCCATTAATATATATAAATAATGTAAATAAAAAGCAATCTATATGTACTTTAATAATTGACAAGGATTTTTCTTTGCATTGATAGTTAAATATGGATATAAACACAATAAAGAATAATATATATTTGATGTTTTCTAAAAAAGAGAATTTTTATAAAGAGGGTTTTTATGATTCATCTTATTTGTATTGTTTCAATTATCTTTTTGATTCTAATCAATTAGAAAGTTATAAAAATATCATAAAAACATTTAAAATAGCCATCAATAAAAACGTTCTTAAAAACGTAGACATTTTAAATAGTATATTACTTTATTTCATAAAAAAGATATTACTTTTAAAAGAGTTGAATGATACTTATATAAGAAATGAAAAAGATTATTATAAATATATTTTTTATCATGATTATATACATACACTAATCCAGAATAAAAAGATACAAGTTTTTCAATTTTCTAATTTTGACGATTTGATCAATAAAGGTATATCAGAAATAAATTTTCCTATGAGGAATATTAGTATATTTCCTAATGTTTTAATAATAGGATACAAGAATGATTTTTACATAAGAAAAAAAATAGCAAGAGAGATATTGGAGTATTCTTTTTCAAAATTAAATTATTTTTATTCGGACACATTAGGCAATTTTTGTTTATTTGCTTTCCCAGTGAAAAATGTTTTATATTTAGATGTTTTACAGCACAAAAAAGAAGATTATATTCAAATTAATTTTAATTATTATATATCAGATGATAGTATAAAATTATTTGAATTTAAAGAAAAAGAAAGTAGTGTTTTTAAGAGATGGGTAGAGAAAAGTATTTTATAATACAAAGAGATTTGTTAAATGATAGATTTATTAAATTATATGAGAATGATAGTTATGATATTCATTATTTATATGATGAAGAATTTAATTTATTGTTAAATAAAGAAAAAATAGAATTAAAGAATAGAGATGATTTCATAAGAGCATTAAATAGTTTTGAAATTATAAAATTAAATCATAATGGAAGTTG
>Ga0209017_10000948_pt1 | contig 24967 bp, 16 predicted proteins | sample YNPBryunderm2012_FD_185812 | JGI IMG/M metagenome (GOLD analysis project Ga0209017, IMG submission 185812) | Anoxygenic and chlorotrophic microbial mat microbial communities from Yellowstone National Park, USA - YNP Bryant MS undermat 2012... ...
GCCGTGGCACCCAGATCAGCGGATTCGCGGAATCCCGCCACAAGTCACTGGGCGTTTCAGCCGGTGTCCGACCCGCCGGTTCCTGCGTTGCCCGATTCTGTCGCCACCGATTCACGTCCGTTCACCGAAGTCGACCGCTTTATCCTGGCGAAACAAGCTCCGCTGGGGTTGACGATGGCTCCGCCCGCGGATCGCCGGGTTCTGATTCGCCGCTTGTATTTTGACCTGATCGGCTTGCCTCCGAGCGCGGAAGACGTGGAAGCGTTTATCCGCGATCCTTCGCCGCAGGCATATTCCAAGCTGGTCGAAGCGTTGCTCGCTTCGCCGCATTATGGGGAACGCTGGGGGCGACACTGGCTCGATGTCGCTCGCTACGCCGACACCAAGGGGTATGTCTTCCAGGAAGATCGCAACTACCCGTATGCCTGGGCCTACCGCGATTATGTGATCCGCTCGTTCAATGACGATAAACCGTACAACCGCTTTGTGATGGAACAACTCGCGGCCGATCAACTGGACCTGGCTAACGATCCGCAGTCGCTCGCCGCGATGGGGTTCCTCACCGTGGGACGCCGCTTTCTGAACAACATTCACGATATCATTGATGATCGGATCGACGTGGTTACCCGCGGCTTGATGGGGCTTACCGTCAGTTGTGCTCGCTGCCACGATCACAAATACGATCCAATCCCGATCGCGGATTATTATTCGCTGTACGGTGTGTTTGCCAGTTCGATCGAGCCGAAAGAATTGCCAGTCATTCAGAAGCCGGATACGAGTCCGGCGGCCCAGGCCTATCAAGCGGAATTGGCCGGCAAACAGCAGGCGCTGGCCGAGGCCCGAACCGCTCGGATCCGCGAGATGGAGAATCTCTTGCGGGGTCTGACAGGGGGCGCTGCCCTGCTCCGGGGTGAATTTCCGCTCGGTTTCAACCGGGCCGATCGCGACCGGTTCAACCGCATGCAGACAGAAATTGATCGCTTCATCGCGTCCTCGCCTTATGCTCCCGTTCGCGCCATGATCCTTGCCGATTTGCCGAAGCCGATCCAGCCGCAGGTGTTCCTACGGGGTAATCCTGAGTCCCGCGGACCCCGGACGCCCCGGCAGTTTCTGAAATTGCTGGCCGGAGAAAAACGCGTGCCATTCCCAGAGAATCGAAGTGGCCGCCGAGAACTTGCCGAGGCGATTGTCGATCCAAACAATCCGTTGACCAGTCGGGTGATTGTCAATCGAGTCTGGGCCTGGCATTTTGGCCAAGGGCTCGTATCGACCCCCAGCGATTTCGGGACCCGGGCTGACCCACCGAGTCATCCCGAATTGCTCGATTGGCTAGCCCGCCGCTTCGTCACCGATGATGGCTGGAGCCTGAAACAACTGCACCGACGAATTCTTCTGTCGGCGACGTATCAACAATCGAGCCTGGCTTCGCTCGAGACAATTCAGCGAGATCCGGATAATCGCTGGTATACCCGGCAAAATCGCCGTCGGCTCGAGTTTGAACCGCTCCGCGATGCCATGCTCGCCGTGGCCAATCGGCTCGATCGCAGCATCGGTGGCCGGCCAGTCAACCTCTTTCAGCCACCGTACCCCACCCGACGCTCGGTCTATGGCTTTATCGATCGGCAAAATCTCCCGGGCGTTTTCCGTGTCTTTGATTTTGCCAGCCCCGATACTCACAGCCCCCAGCGCTACTTAACCACGGTGCCACAACAGGCCCTGTTTTTATTGAATCACCCGTTTGTCCGGGAACAAGCCCTGGCGGTTGCGCAATTACCTTCGGTGACATCGTCAGACACGCTGGCAGAGGGCATCGAACAACTTTATCGGCAACTAGTAAGCCGCCCACCCACGACCGAAGAACGGGAACTGGCGCTGGCCTTTCTGCAAGAGTGGACGGCATCGGCCAAGCCAGTCGAGGCCTGGGCCATGCTCGCACAGGTGCTGCTGCTGAGCAACGAATTCGCCTTCGTGGATTGAAGCGAGCGTTTGCCATTCCCGAAGCAACCCGCATCTGCGACAAGCTAGCTAGATGGCATACCCCACAGCAAGATTTGAGCTTTTACCGACTTCGGAGCGATCGGAATGAGCCACTCATATCACGTTACCCGAAGAGAAATGCTGGCCCGCTGCGGGGTCGGCATGGGGCTGATCGGTTTGACTCAGGTGCTCGGCGACGCCGGATTCTTAACAGCCGAGGTTCGTGCGAATGTCGATTCCAGCCGGCCTCTGGCTCCACGGTCGCCTCATTTTCCCGCCAAGGCGAAGCGAGTGATCCACATTTTCGCCAACGGCGGGCCGAGCCAGGTGGATACATTTGACCCGAAACCGTCCCTGCAAAAATATGCCGGAAAATCGCTGCCGACCGCGAATCTCAAAACCGAGCGCAAAACCGGGGCTGCATTCCCTAGCCCGTTTGCCTTTGCCAAACGTGGGCAATCCGGAATCGAAGTCAGTGAATTGTTCGAGCACACCGCCAAGCACATCGACGATCTTTGCATCATTCGCTCGATGTATGCTGACGTGCCGAACCACGAACCGAGCTTATTGCTGATGAATTGCGGGGACGCGCGGCTGCCTCGCCCGAGTCTCGGCTCCTGGCTGACTTACGGCCTGGGCACCGAGAACCAGAATCTGCCGGGGTTCGTCGTCCTGTGTCCGGGCGGCTACCCGATTCAAGAATCGCAAAACTGGCAAGCCGGATTTCTGCCCGGTGTCTATCAAGGCACCTACGTCAATTCTCAGCACACCGACATCGAGAAACTGATCGAGAATGTCCGCAACACAGCCCTGACCCCGACGCAACAACAACGGCAACTGCAGCTGCTCACACGCTTGAATCGCCTGCATCAGAAGCACCGTCCGGGGGATCATTTGCTCGAAGCGCGGATTCAATCCTTTGAACTGGCCTTCCGGATGCAAACCGAAGCTGCCGAGGTGTTTGATACCAGCCGAGAACCGAAGGAAATCCTCGATGCCTACGGTCCTGGGGTGCAAGCCCGGTCGCTGTTGACTGCCCGACGTCTCATCGAGCGTGGGGTCCGTTTCGTACAAGTCTGGCACGGTGCTGGGCAACCCTGGGACAATCACGAACATATCGCCCAGGCACACCGGAATCTGGCCAACCAGTCGGACCGTGCCATCGCCGCCCTGATTAGCGACCTGAAACGACTCGGACTTTTTGAAGAAACCTTGATCATCTGGGGCGGCGAATTCGGACGGACGCCGGTCGTCGAATTACCGGGGCCAGGTACGGTGGGAACGGCAACCGGGCGGGATCATAATCACTGGGGTTTTACCGTCTGGCTCGCGGGTGGGGGTGTCAAAGGCGGCACCGTCGTTGGAGCCACTGATGAATTTGGCTTCAAAGCGGTCGAGAATCCGGTTCACGTCCACGACTTGCACGCGACGATCTTGCATTTGCTCGGCTTTGACCACGAGAAATTCACCTACCGCTATGCCGGCCGGGATTTTCGCCTTACCGATGTCCACGGTCGAGTGATTCGGGAAGTTCTCGCCTGAGCCGGTCGGGGGCGGGTTCCCGAACCTGGCAAGCTAGCCATCGCGGGTGGAAAGCCGCCAGCACGCCAGGGACAGGAAGAGCACGATGTAAGCCAGCGACAAGCCGACCGTCTCGCCCCAGCCAGGGACCGTGGTCGCCGCATCCATGAAGCGGCGCTCGACTAAAGTCAAAGTTCCTTCGGCCGTCACCTGACCCATCAATTTGTCGAGATCTTTATAACGTGGCAGGATCTGGTTGAGGGTATCGATGCCAGTATACGCCCACTCCGGCCATTGAAACGGCGGTTTCTCGAGAGCCCGTATCTGATCCGCAAGAGTTTTTGCCTGGCCGACAACGTAAAGCACGAAGGCAAAGCCAAGGGTCAGGATGATGGCGGCAATCGCACTCCGGGTGAACACGGCAACACAGGTGGAGATCGAGTACAGCAACGCGAACGTGAATGTCAGCATCGGAATCGCCAGCAAGAAGGCCGGATCCCAGTGTCCGGAGCGTATGCCAAGCACAAGCCAGGAACCACCGAAATTGACGACCGAAAGTAGGAAAATGAAGATCAGACCGCCAAAATATTTATAAATCAGCAATTGCGATCGACCGATTGGCTTGGAAATCAAAAGATCAAGACTTCCCTTGCGGATCATATTCGGAATGAAAAACGCAGTGATGATGACGGCCACAATCAGGCTGATCCCGGCGCCCAGCCCGTTGACAATCTGATCTTGCACGATGTAAAGTGTCGGCCCCAGCGGAACCTGCCCGATGTTGATGCTGCCGAAAAAAATACTCAATTGTTGCGGCCAGGCTCGGGAAGATCGTGCCCCAGGCAGGCGGACCTCGAACTGTTGCTTTTTCTCATCTACGGGGCCGGGAATCGCCGTCACCTCAACATTTCGCACCCCCAGATGCACCGCAAATTGATTCTGTAAAAAAGCGATTTTATCCGTCTCGGTGACTGCCCTTGCTTCCTCTTCCGACACCGGAATCGGCAGGGCAAATTCCAGGTCTTTCGTGGTGAACTCGGTTTCGCCCGGCTTCGGTGGCTGAGGCAATTTCAGCTTCATTGTGTGTTCCGCCGGCTTCTTCCACCCCGCCACGGCTTTACGAAAGCTCTCATTCGCACCGCTGACAGTCAGCCGAAAACGGACCTCCGCACCCTCTGTCTCAATCTCGCTGGCGGCAAAATCCACACCCTGGGTGTTTCCCACCACCTTTGCTTGCCCGCGTTCTGGGATATAAAGCACGAAGCGACTCAACAGTTTCGGCAGTTCCGCCTCTGCCGGTTCTGGTGTAAACGACAGACTGGCGAAGATCAGCAGCAAGAAGACAGACAAGACGAGCATGACATAGATGACATAGCCATCCACCGCTTCGTAGTAGGAGTCACGAAGGATCGCGAAAAACCGAGTCATTCGTTCCTCCCCGATTGACGAAGCGGCTCCATGGGCCGGGCAATCCGCGTGGCTCGCGGTGCTTCACTGCCATCTGATCGGTCAACGATCTTCACAAACACATCCTCTAGCGACTGTTTTGTTTCCACGAGATGCCGTAGCGACAATCCCGCCGCGTGCAATGTCTCAAGAACCGTGTCGATCGATGCACCTTCCGGGATTTCGACTTCGTGGCGGTCACCGACAGCTGTCACCGTGAATCCGAGCGCTTCAATCGCTTCGACCGGGAACACCTGTCCGGGGGCCAGGCCGATCGCATAACGGTTCGCTTGCCGGGTCAGATCGGCGACCCGGCCCGTGCGAATCAACTGCCCCCGATGCATAATCGCGACCTGATCCGAAATCTGTTCGACTTCTCCAAGCAAATGCGAATTGATGAAAATCGTCCGACCTTCTTGCCGGAGTTGTACCAGCAAATTTCGAATTTCTTTCCGACCTACCGGATCGACCCCGTCGGTCGGTTCATCCAAGAAAATCACTTCCGGATCGTGGAAAAACGCCTGGGCAATTCCGAGCCGTTGCTTCATTCCTTTGGAATATTGCCGGATGCGGGAATCTTTTCGCTTGGCTAAGCCGACGACTTCGAGTGCCTCTGCGGCCCGCTTGCGGCGTTCATCCCGGGTCAGTCCGTAAAGCTGACCGTAGAAATCGAGGAGTGAGGCTGCGGTGTGGTATCCGGGAAACTGATGATCTTCCGGCAAGTAGCCGATCCGCCGCCGGACCGCCACGCTGCCGGCCGGTTCGCCGAGAACTTCCGCCTCTCCAGCCGTTTTATGGACAATCCCCAGCAAGATTTTGACGAGCGTGCTTTTCCCCGCTCCGTTTTGCCCGAGTAAGCCATAAATCATGCCGGGTTCTACCGCCAGTGTAACGCCGGCGAGTGCCTCGATCCGGCCATACTGCTTTCGCAACTCCCGCGTGCTGACTACGGGCACGATAACCTCCCCGGAGCCTGATCGGTTCCATCGAACATTCTGGGCACGCTTTGGCAATTCGCCTGAAACGGTTTGCCTTAGGTTCCCTATCAAAATTGCCGATCCACGGAAAGCCGGTCGGGGTTTCCCAGGCAAATCAGCATATACAATATCCTATGAGTCGGTGGCGAATCGAGGGCGAGCGGGAGTGACCGCATGCGACGAACGATGTTGAATGCGAAAATTCATCGGGCGACGGTCACCGCGACGGATCTGCATTATGAAGGCAGCTTGAGTATTGATCTCGATTTACTCGAAGCAGCGGGGATTTTGCCATACGAACAACTTCATATCTGGGACGTGACCAACGGAACCCGTTTGATTACTTATGCCTTACCCGGTGAACGCGGGAGTGGCACGGTCCAGGTGAATGGTGCGGGGGCTCACTTGATTCAGCCGGGCGATGTGATCATTATCGCCACTTTTGCCAACTTCACTGAAGCCGAGTCGAAAAGCCACACACCCACCGTCGTTTTTGTAGACAGACACAATCGGATTATTCCGGCCCCGATCCGCCACTGACTTTTCCAGTCCAGCATCTGTTCGTCACAGTCAGAATTGATAATCCCGGAACAGCCGGTGGCAGCGACAATCCACGGTAAACCCCGATCCGAGCATCCATTCGAGAAGTCAGAAAGAGCCTTCCTCAGGTAACAGCAGACAGGCCGGCTGCTGGAGCTGGCGGATAACGGCGTTGCCGAAAACGGCGCCGACTGCCCCGTCCACGATGCGATGATCGAAGGAGAAGGAGAGATAAAGCATCTCTGCCGGGCGCAAATTGTTGCCAGAATCATAAACTGGCCGACGAATCAATTTGCCGACTGCCATGATTCCCACCTCGGGCCGGTTGATGATCGGCGTCGAAATCAAGCCGCCGATGCTGCCGACTGAGGTGATGGTGAATGTGCCGCCTCGAAGATCATCCAGCCGCGAGCGACCGGCTCGAGCCGCGCTGCTCAGCCGCTCGACTTCTTCCGTGAGTCCGAACAGATCGCGTCGGTCCGCATGATGAATGACCGGAACGACCAGCCCGCCGGGCGTGGCCACGGCAATGCCGATGTGGTACTCCCCATGAAGATGAATTTCCTCAGCAGACTCGTCGTAAGTACTGTTGACGATGGGTACTTCCTTCAGGGCTCGGGTCACGGCCTTGATAAGGAAGGGTAAATACGTCAGCTTGAGTCCTCGAGCGGCGAACGATTCCTTGAGTTGGCTACGGAGTCGAACCAGTTCGGTCACTTCACATTCATCGATGTAGCTGTAATGCGGGATCGATCGTTCACTTTGCACCATCCGTTCCGCGATTGTCCGCCGTAATCCGACGAGCTTTTGCCGAGTGCCGGGGCTGCCAAGGTGTAAGGGATGAGGAATCCGCGGCGTTTTTGTGGCGGCCGAGGCTGCGGAGGGCTCCAGAACCGAGGGAGCATTCAGATAGGCTGTGAGATCGTCCAGCAGAATTCGACCTCCGGGGCCGCTGCCGCGAATTTTCGTCAGATCCACCCCTAATTTCCGTGCGAGATGGCGTACTGAAGGTGCCGCTGGGGCAGAGAGAGGGGAGGCTCCATTCTGGGTGATGCCCGGGCCCGCCTTGGAAGGCGACCGCTTCTGGCTGACTTCCGTTTCGCTGGTTGTGGCCGTTTCTCCCGCCGCCGAACCGGGCTGCCGCGACTTGAGTTCCTGGGTGCCGGATTCCGGGGACGAAACCTGAATTCCCGCAACTGGAACCTTGGTGGGCAACATCGAGGCATCTGCGGGAAGATACCGTAAAAACGGCTCACCGATCCGGATTTTCGTCCCGATTTCAGCCAATGTTTCGACGATTTTCCCGGCAAACGGCGCGGGCACTTCCATTGTCGCCTTATCCGACATGACTTCAGCCAACGCCTGACCGCGAACCACCGTATCACCCGGCTGAACCAGCCAGCGGATCAGTTCTACTTCCACCAGGCCTTCACCCAGTGGTGGCAGGAGAAAATCCATCGCTGAGACTCCTGGATCGTGATACAGCTTTTTCTATCGTATCATTTGGCCACTTCTCCGGTCGGGAGAATTTCTTCGGGGGTTGTGTCGTCGCCTGGAATGCAAAAAGCGGTGGTTGAAATGCCGAAAAATTTCCAGTTTCCATTTCCGAGACAAAAGAGTCTGCGAAAATAACAATGTCAAGGCAGACAGCGTTTACGGGTAAGTCTGATCGACCCGTCACTGTTTGAGCCGGTGCCAGCCAATTTTCGGTTGGCAGGATGGATCCGGTCTGTTGAGATAGCGACATGAAATTGCTGGCCGCACCTAGACTGCTTCTCGCCCGTTGGATGCCATCATCGACTGCCTGGCTGTCGCTGATCCTGGTGGCGTTATTACTCACGTTGGAGTTGATTGGCCGGACGGCTGTCAATGATTTTTACGATGCGCTGGCAGGACTCGCCCTGGCTTGTGCGCTGATCATCGTTGTGGCGAGGCATCAACGTTCCCCATTTCCCTGGCTGAGCTGGATCGAACGCCGGGCCCATCGGCTCTGGCAACGCTTCGAACGGTTGAAGTTCGATCACGGAATTGACTTACGGGGCACCCCCCCGTTCCCTCAAAGGATTCCACGCTGGGTCTTCGTGCTGAGCAGCATTTTATTCGCGTGGACAGTACTGGCCGGCACCGCCTGGAGCTTTTACCCCGAAGGATGGCGAATTCCGGCCGTACACGTTTTCTACATCGGCTATCTCGTCGTGGTATCGCTTCTCTGGTTGGCACTGATCACCTGCATTGTCACCGGCGTTTATCTGCCGATCATGCTGATTGATTTCGTCTGCAAACAAATGCTTGGCTTGAGCGGCTGGCAAATGCTCGAAGTCGCTGGAATTGTTGGCTACTTCCTTCTGGTCAGTATCCTGGCAGTGTTTGTTCCTACGATTGTGGTCCTAGCCCTGTGTGCCCTGGTATTTGTCGTTGCGGGTTTCATCTCCCTGCAATCCAGTGCTGCTGTACCCGCCGTCTTGTGGCGTAGTGGTGCGGATCAGCCGATTTATGCGGTTCCGATTGCTCGACTGGTCGCTGGAATCGTCGCCCTGAAAGCGCTTTTTCTGTTGAATTTGCTCGTGACCGCGACCGGCGGCAGACTTTTCCCGGGGGATTCTTTGCCGGCTGCCATGCCATTGACCACCCTGCTCGGCACAGCGGCGGCCTGGTTACTCCCGGGTGCGGCGCTCCTCGGGATCATTCGTGCCGGTGTCTGGGCCGGCGGAAATCCCGCACGCTCGACCCCCCCGCAAGTTCTGCTCTGGTCGCAGAACGATGATCTCGGGCTTGCCGCTGCGAAAATCATCACGACAGACTGGGGCTGGCCGGTCAGTCTTGCTAAACAAAGTAAGGCCTGGGAATGGCACTCACTCGAACAGGTCGGTCTCGAAATCGTCCCACCAGAACAGTCCGAGGCGACGGAATTTGCTCCCCGCTGGCCGCTCAAGGTTTCTCTCGAAGATCTGTCGGGGCCGATTGTCAAAGATCGGGTCAGCCGACGCTATGAAATTCAACTCCGCCGGATCATTGCACGAGGTATCAGCACGCTGTTCAAGGAGGTTCGCTCGGAACTGGGCCGTAAGCGAGGTGGCGGATACTGGTTTGCTCCGCACTGGTGGTTTATGGATCACCTCGGCCGTGAAGAACCACAACGCCGAGAGCATGATGATCAACCCGGGCAACTGCGACCGGTCGGCCGACCCTATTTTGAAATTCTCGGGCAGCGAGCTCGGAATCATCTCTATCAGATTTTCCGATCGGTTCAGGTCGATATGATCTTTATCGAAACAGGTATCTCTCATCAGGCGATCAACCGAGTGTTGCGGCAAATCTACGAAGTCTACGATCGGCACGCGGGTAAAAAGCGAATTGAAGATTACCACTTCCAGGGCATTCCCCGGGTCCGGGTCATGATCCATGATTATGCTCCGGACCGACAATTTGAGAGCAAAGGTTATCCAGAACCACATTTCGACGACATCAGCCGTGCCCGGGTACTGCACATTTTCCGAGATCGTGGTGACAGAGAAGAAGTCGAAGATATCCCCTTCGACTTCTCATGGGAACCTGCACCAACGCTAGGCATTCACTGATTCAGCAAGCTGCTTCACACTATCAAATTTTGTTGACTGAACCTGTATTATTTCGAGGGTTTTCCCCAGTGATAGCAGGTTAGCCCAGTTAGATCGCGGACGAAGACCTCGTGTCCGCAAACGGCCAGATGTGCCCAGGTTTCGCCGCTGCCGAGGTCGCGTTCGGCGAGAACCTCAAATTCCTGGGGATTTGCCCGAAATAAAAGCAAACGACCACGTTGATCGAGGGCAAGCAATTTCTCACCATCGGTGACCAGGCTCCAATATTGCCCGAATCGCCGATCCGTGCGCCAGCATTCTTTCCCCCGCTTTAGATCGACACAGATGGCCCGCTGATCTTTGCCGAGAAGGTAGGCATGATCGCCAAGCAGCACCGGCGAGGTCATGTAACCTTCGTAACGGAGCGACCAGCCTTCTCCCGTGGACCACTTGCCGGCAGATTCAGCCACCGGAAACCACTGCGTCGTACCGCCGTAAGTGCTGGTGAAGATGCCGCCGAAGGCGGGCTGAGGGGTGAGAATATTCATGCCACGAAACGCCGGGATCGGCCGCTTCCAATAAACCGTTCCCGTATCGGGATCAACTCCCGCGAGAAGACTGCGGGTTTGCACCAGGAGCTGAGGTGTGCCGGCTAAAGTGGTGAGCACCGGCGAGGAGAAGGCCGAGTGCATCATTCCGCCACCATCTTCAAGAACTGTCCACAGTCGTTTCCCCGTTTTTTTGTCGAGTTTGACCAGGGCACCGCCAGCTTGGACGAAGATCGCCTCCTGCACGACCAGCGGTGACGAGACGAAGCCGAAGGTGGGCAACGGTGAACCGGTTTCCTTCGGAAAATCGACCCGCCAAAGTTCTTTGCCAGTTTCAGCGTCCAACGCAACCAGGACATCACGCATCCCGGCAACATACAGCACTCCGTCACTCAACGCCGGTGTCGCGCGGATCCAGCTGCCGTTTCGGGCAGCAAAGAAAGGCACCGTCATCGCACCGTCCCACTCGGCCCGCCAGACTTCTCGGCCACTCGCTCGCTCGAGAGCACGAACCACTTCCCGTTTCTTGTCTACCGTCGCCGTGGTGTAAACCAGCTTTTCGCCGACAATCGGGCCCGAGTAACTCTCTCCGAGGTCCGCCGCTGTCCAAGCGACGTTCAACGTCTCCAAGGTGCTCGGCCACGGGCCGCCCTCGGCAAATCCATTCCGCTGTGGACCCCGCCATTGCGGCCAGAGTGGCGGATTCGCCCCCAGCACCGGAGTTGCGAAAAACAGGCAGGGCAAAACCAGCAAAACCCATCGCATGGACATCGGAATACTCGCGGTTTGAGTTCAGTGGGAATATAACAAAAGGATTAATAGTCATATCATATGCGGTTGATCCAACTCAGCACCGTTCTGGGTGCTCCGGAATCCGATGTCCGCGATAAGCTGCTCTCGACCTCGATGTTCCTTGCGCCGGAGCGGACTTCTCACAAAAGGCGGGCGTGCCGACCCTTATTCCGCTCGAAAATGTGCCCGACGATATCGCTGGATCAGTGCATTGGTGGAACTGTCGTGGTGCAAGGCCGTACTCGGCTCGGTCAGTTCCGGGAGGATACGCATCGCCAGTTTTTTGCCCAGTTCCACTCCCCACTGATCGAACGAGCCGATCTGCCAGATGACCCCCTGTGTGAAGACGCTGTGTTCATAAAGCGCTACCAGCGTTCCCAGGATCTCCGGCGTTAACCGCTCGGCAAGAATCATCGAAGACGGCCGATTCCCTTCGAATTCCCGGTGCGGAACCAGCCAGTCCGGAGTGCCCTCGGTTTTCACTTCCGCTGCGGTTTTGCCGAACGCCAGCGCCTCCGCCTGAGCGAACAGGTTCGCCATCAGGATGTCGTGGTGATTGGCAATCGGATTGAGGGAATGGAGGAAACCGATGAAGTCGCACGGAATCAGTTTCGTTCCTTGATGGATGAGCTGGTAGAAGGAATGCTGCCCGTTCGTACCCGGTTCTCCCCAGTAAATCGGCCCGGTTTGATAATTCACCCGTCGCCCATCCAAGGTGACCTGTTTGCCGTTACTTTCCATCGTCAACTGCTGCAAATACGCGGGGAACCGCTTAAGATACTGATCATAGGGGAGCACCGCGACGGTTTCTGTCCCAAAGAAGTTTGTGTACCAGATATTCAAGAGTCCCATCAACACCGGCAGGTTGGCCGACAAGGGGGCCGTGCGGAAATGTTCGTCCATGCTTCGAAAACCCGCCAGCATCCGTGAAAAGCCGTCGGGGCCAATCGCGATCATCGTGCTCAGGCCGATCGCCGAATCCATCGAGTAACGGCCGCCGACCCAGTCCCAGAACCCGAACATATTCACGGTGTCGATGCCAAATTCCGCGACCGCTTTCGCATTTGTGGAGACAGCAACAAAATGCCGAGCGACCGAGCCTGGATCGCACAATTGTGCCAGCAGCCATTGCCTTGCGGTCGCTGCGTTCGTCATGGTTTCGAGCGTGGTAAATGTTTTGCTGGAGACGATAAACAGCGTTGTTGCTGGATCGAGATCCCGGGTGGCTTCTGCAAAATCAGTCCCATCCACATTCGAAATAAAGCGGAACGTCAGCTGTCGATCAGCATAATAGCGAAGGGCTTCGTAAGCCATCACCGGGCCGAGATCGGAACCGCCGATCCCGATGTTCACCACCGTGCGTATTCGCTTGCCGGTAAACCCTTGCCATTCACCCGAACGGACTCGCTGTGAAAATTCGCTCATCCGGCGGAGGACGCTGTGGACCTCAGGCACCACATTCACCCCGTCCACCGTGATGACAGCATCGGCCGGCGCTCGCAAGGCCGTGTGCAATACCGCTCGATCTTCGGTGCGATTGATTTTCTCACCGCGGAACATCGCTTCAATCTGTTGCGGCAACCCCGACTGTTCCGCGAGTTGCACCAACAACGACATCGTTTCCGTCGTAATTCGATGCTTGGAATAATCGAGAACCAGACCGGCCGCCTCACAGGTAAACCGCTCCGCCCGCTGCGGATCCGTCGCAAACATCTCCCGCAGGTGTAGTCCTCGCACCACCTTCGCATGTTCTTGAAGCGCCTTCCATGCCGGTAATTCTGTCAGCGGGGTCATGACAATCGTTCCTTCAGTTAGGAATCGCAGCGGACCGAGCCACTCAACTCAGCATCTGCCGCAACAAATCAAACGAAACCTCAGGCTCTAACCTAGTTAAGCCTAACTCACCCGGTTAGCGGCGTAGCTATTGTCGGGAACAACTCTCGGCACCATACCGATTCAATGTCCGTGGCCAAATTCTTGCGAAAATTTCGCTTGTGGAGCCGCTCGCCGGACTCAATACTGAAAGTAACCTGTCTCATGGAGTTGTGTCACAGAAGAACGACAGCCGGCGTCGTCCAGCGAATCTCCGTCTGCGATGACTGCGACGCCCGGCCCGCGAGCAAGCAGTCCGACACAACAGTGGTTTCTCATTCTCACAGGAGCGACGCATGGCCAAGTTACGCGGTGATTTTACCGATATTCTTATCCGTCGGCGGATTCTCAGTCCCGAACAACTCACCGAAGCCGTCAATTTAAGTCAATCGACTGGCATCCCCTTGCAAGATGCTCTGACAAAATTAAACTACGCCAGCCCCATCGATTGTACCTCGGCGATGGCCGAACACGCCGGCTTGCCCTTCGTCGACCTGTCGCAGATGGAAATCCCGAAGGCGGTCACCGAATTGGTGCCCGAAGCAGTCGCTCGGGAAAATCTGGTTATCCCCCTAGCGCTCGAAGGCGGAACCTTGAAACTGATCACCGCTGATCCGAACAACGACGAAATGGTGCAAAAGCTGAAATTCATTCTTGACAAAGAAATTCAACCGGTGCTCGCCGTCCGAGAACAAATTCAAGAAGCAATTAACCGAAGCTACGGCCAATCCGAAACGGAATCGGTTGACTCCATGCTTGTCGAATTTACCGACACGGCCATCGAATTCACCCAGTTGGATAACGCCAGCGATCTTGCGGGCGGCGACGCCGAAAGCGATGCCCCGGTGGTCCGGCTGGTGAATTTAATCATTCAAGAAGCGGTTGCCTCACGCGCTTCTGACATTCATATCGAACCTTTTGCCGATCGTGTCCGGGTTCGCTACCGGATCGATGGCGTGCTCGTTGAACGGGATTCCGCCCCCCGCCGCTTGCTGCCCGCCATCTTGTCACGGATCAAGATCATGGGGCGGATCGACATCAGCGAAAAACGCCGGCCCCAAGATGGTCGGATCAAGATGTCGATCCAGGGAAAACATTATGATCTTCGTGTCAGCATGCTCCCCTCGGTCCACGGCCAGTCCGCTGTCATGCGGATCCTCGATCGCGGCAACATCCAGGTCAGCATCCGGGATCTTGGCTTCAACGAAGAAGATTATGTTCGCTTTCAGAATATTATCAAGCGACCGAACGGGATCTTTCTCGTGACCGGACCGACCGGTTCTGGCAAGACGACGACGTTATACGCCGCCTTAAATGAATTAAACCGCCCTGACCGGAAAATCATCACCGCGGAAGACCCTGTGGAATACTACCTCCCCGGAATCAATCAGGTCGAAGTGAAGCACTCGATCGGACTCGATTTCGCTCGAATTATCCGTGCCATGTTACGCCAGGCTCCGAATATCATCCTTGTCGGAGAAATTCGCGATAAGGAGACGGCTGAGATCGCAGTGCAGGCATCTTTGACTGGACACTTGGTTTTCAGTACACTCCACACGAACGATGCGCCCAGCGCTATCACCCGGATGGTTGATATTGGGGTGCCACCCTTCTTGATTGCCTCCTCGGTGATTGCCATCATGGCGCAGCGGCTCGTTCGTCTGAATTGCACGAAATGCAAAGAACCCTACGAGCCATCGCTGGGGCAGATCAAGGCGGCGGGAATTTCGGACGAACTCCTTGCCAAGGCAAGCTTTATGAAAGGACGGGGCTGTTCCCACTGTCGCCAATCCGGCTATCGGGGTCGGCAAGCGATTTTTGAGCTGATGCGGATGACGTCACAATTGCGCGAACTGACCTTCGCTCAGGCTCCGACCCAGGAACTGCGCCGGAAAGCCCGCGAAACAGGCATGCGGACTTTGCTGCAAGATGGTGTCAGTAAAGCTGTTAAGGGTATTACCACCCTCGATGAAGTGCTCAGCATCTGCCACAGCGAAGTGCTCACAGCGACCTGATTCCCTGCGACTCCTAAGGATATGCCGCGATCAAAAATTTCCGAAGGTTTTCGCCAAATCATTTTGTGGCGAACCGATGACCCCCATAATGTCTGTGAACGCGGGAAAAATCTGTTGATTTTGTTTTATGAACTCTTTCTTATTTCGTTGCTTTCATTCATTCATGACTCAGATTCCCTCAAAAGCTCTTGGTAGGATTGCCCGCGCATGCATCCATACGCAGGCAGACGCGCTTGCATATGCAGGCAGAGTTGCCGAATGATCCGATGGCTCTCTAGTCTCTAGAGTTGCTGGCCACTGGCTTTCCGGGAGAGCTAGAAGCATCGAAAGCCTCCATCGAAAGCTTCGAGGAGAAGGGATATCAGGAAAAACGATATTGCTGTGGATAGCCGGGTAATTTTCGCACAATCTTCTGGGAGCGGAATCAGTTCGTTGAGTTAATCCTGTTGAGGTTAGACCGTGGCCAGCACTGTCGCAATGGAGAAATTGCTCTCCACCGTGATTCAACTCAAGGCGAGTGACCTTCATATTACGGTCGGCCAACCGCCCGTGGTCCGCCACGGTGGGCGGATGAAAAAGCTCGATGCCAAGGTACTCGACAGCGACGATACCACCGCGTTGATGAAATCGATCACTCCGGACCGCTGTCAGCAAGAGTTGCAACAACGCGGCGGAACCGACTTTGCGATTGAATACGTCGATGGCTACCGCTTTCGCGTCGCTGTCTTCAAGCAGCGCGGCTCCATCGGCCTGGTGATGCGGCGGATTCCCAGCGAATTCCTCAGCTTTGAAGTCTTGCGGATGCCCGAAGCCATCCGCTCTCTCATTGTTCGTCCCCGGGGTCTGCTGCTTGTCACTGGTCCCACCGGCTCGGGGAAAACGACCAGCCTGGCGTCGATGATCAACTTCATCAACGACAACTACGACCGTCACATTATCACGCTCGAAGATCCAATCGAGTATTACCACAAGCACAAAAAATCGACGGTCAATCAGCGGGAAATCGGAGTCGATGTTCCCGACTTCAAAGAGGGGATTCGCCGAGCCTTGCGGATGGACCCCGATGTCATTCTCGTCGGCGAAATGCGTGACCTTGAAACCATCCACGCGGCCATCGAGGCTGCCGAAACCGGTCACGTCGTTTTCGGTACCTTGCACACTTCGGGGGCCGCATCAACTGTCAACCGAATCATCGACGTTTTCCCCAAAGATCAACAAGATCAGGTGCGGACACAACTGTCTACCGCCCTCATTGGTGTGCTCTCGCAAGCCCTGCTGCCGAAAAAACCGAGCGGTGTCATCGCTGCCTACGAGATGATGGTGGTGACTCCCGCCATCCAAAACCTGATCCGGGAAAATAAAGTCTATCGGATCGATTCAGCCATTCAAACCGGGCGTAAGCACGGTATGTTCCTCCTCGACGAATCGCTGTTCCGCCTGTGGAAAGAGCAGCTTTGCGACAAGGAAGAGGTGCTCTTGAAAGCGGCCAAACCTGCGGAACTCGCCGCCAAAATTGCCCAGGCCGAACGCGGCATGCTCGAAGACGATGAGGATTACGAAGACGAGGACGATGACGAGGATTTCGAAGACGAAGATGACGACGAAGAAGAAACTCCGCCCCGACGGCGTGGCCGTTAACATCGCTGCCTGATCCCGTTTCACGGAGAGTCTTCGACCCGGAACCAGTGCGACAGTTCCTCAACTCGGAAAAGCTGCTATGTCCACGGCGACCCCAAACGATCCTAAAAAACCGACCTCGACTCCCCCCGCTTCCACCGGGTCGCCCGGCACGAAGCCGGCACAACCCCGGATGGGTCTGCCCGCCGGGGCTCCGCGTCCAGCAGCGCCTTCGGGAGCGAAACCCGGCATCCCTGTGACCGCGAAACCTGCCGCCCCCGCGGCCAAACCGGGGGCATCTGCCCCGGCGAAACCGGCGGCAACATCTGCCCCGGCGAAACCCGCCCCGGGGGCAACCGCCGCCACCGCTCCACCCCGGCCTCCCGAAAAGAAAAAAGCACAAACCCCGGCCAATCGCATCGCCCACGTCGATAGTAATTCCCGCCTCCTCGGCCAAAAACTCGTCGACCTCGGCTATCTCGACGATGCCCAGCTCGACTCGCTGTACGAGGAAATGCGGACCCTCGAAACCAAGCTGGCTAGCTTGGTCGTTGAACGCGGTCTCGTCACCGATGAACAATTGCTGCAAGCCACGGCCGAAGTCCACGGCTTGAAGATGTCCACCCTCGATGATGTCCACCCATCCGCCGAGGCGATCAAACTCGTGCCGCAAAACATGGCCGAGCTCTACAAAATCGTGCCGCTCGCCTACGAAAGTGGCACGCTGACCATTGCTTTGTCCGATCCGAACGGCTTGCAGGCCCTCGATGACATCCGCAACTTCTTGAACATTATGCAAGTCCATGCCACACTGGCACCGCCCGCTGCTGTCGAAGCCCTTTTACAAAAGGCCTACAGCGGCGGCCAAGAAGAATCGATGGCCTCCATCATCGCCGAACTCGAAAACGAAGACCTCCTTGGCAGCAAAAAGAAGAAAAAAGTTGGCGGCGGCAACGTCGGCCGTGAAGTCTCGATCGACCTTGATGACCTCAATGAAATTGCCAACTCCGCCCCTGTCCGCAAACTGATCAACATGGTCCTGCTCATGGCCATCCGGGACCATGCTTCAGACATCCACTTCGAACCCTTCGAAGATGAATACAAAATGCGCTACAAATGCGACGGCGTGCTCTACGAAATGGTGCCGCCCCCCCGTCACCTCGCCGCCGCGATCTCCAGCCGGATCAAAGTGATGGCCAACCTGGATATCGCCGAACGGCGGATCCCCCAAGACGGCCGCATCGAGCTGAACGTCGGCGGTGCCCGCATCGATATGCGGGTCAGCGTCCTGCCCACCATGTTCGGCGAAAGCGTCGTCATCCGCGTGCTTGACAAGTCCAGCGTCGGCCTCGAACTCGACCGCATTGGGATGCCCCCGGATCTCCTCAATAAATTCCGGCAAGTCATCCGCAAGCCGAACGGCATTATTCTGGTCACCGGACCCACCGGCTCGGGAAAAACCACCACCCTTTACTCCGCTTTGTCCGAATTAAACGACATTGAAACAAAAATCATTACCACTGAAGACCCGGTGGAATACGAAATCGATGGCATTGTCCAATGTCAAATTCACCCGGAAATCGATCTGACCTTTGCCTCGGCGCTGCGGGCAATCTTGCGTCAAGACCCGGATGTGATTCTGATCGGCGAAATCCGCGACCTTGAAACCGCGCAAATCGCCATCCAGGCGTCGCTGACCGGCCACCTCGTCTTCAGCACCCTGCACACCAACGATGCCCCCAGTTCCATCACCCGCCTCCGCGACATGGGCGTCGAACCGTACCTGATCACCGCCACCGTCGAGGCCATTCAAGCCCAACGGCTTGTCCGCAAAATCTGTCAGGCTTGCCGTACTGCCTACGAACCGACCAAAGATCAACTCATGGAACTTAACATGACCCCGGATCAACTCCAGGGCCGCAAATTCTATTTCGGTGAAGGCTGCAGCAAATGTAACAACCTTGGATTCAAAGGCCGTACCGGTCTTTATGAACTTGTTCTGATGAACGATGAACTCCGTGACCTGATCAGCCGCGGTGCCTCCACCGATCAACTTCGGGCCTACTGCCGCAAAATCGGTATCCAGGGCCTCCGCGATGCCGGGCTTCGCGCCCTCTTTGACGGTATCACCACTATCGAGGAAGTCGTTCGCGAAACCGTGCTGGAAGACGACTAATATTGCTCCGGATTCTGTTTCAGGTTCGTCCAAACATTGGCAACTCAGCCAGCATCACCCGCGACCCAGTCCGAGGATTTGAGGAAACCGACCATGCCGACCTTCAAATTCGAAGCTCTGGATACCTCCGGTACGGAAGTCAAAGATTCCGTCGAGGCCGGCAGCGAAGAAGAAGCCTCGCAAAAGATCAAAGCGATGGGCTACTTCGTCACCAAGCTTACGGCCGTGCAAGCCAAAGGTGGCAAAGGGAAAAAGGGCGCGAAGAAAAAATCCCGCAAAACCTTCGCCATCGGCGGTGCCTCGGCCAAAGCCCTGACACTGTTTACCCGGCAATTCTCGGTCCTCCAAGATGCCGGCCTGCCGGTCCTCCGCTCGCTGCGCATCCTCGAAAAGCAAATGAAACCCGGAGCCCTCAAAAACTCCCTCATCGATGTTGTCGAAGATGTCGAAAGCGGCATGACCTTGTCCGAGGCCATGGCCAAACACCCCAAATCGTTCGACCGGCTCTACGTCAACATGGTCCGTGCCGGTGAGGCCGGCGGCGCACTGGAAGTCATTCTGCAGCGCCTCGCCGACTTCAAGGAAAAAAGCCAAGGCCTCAAACGCAAAATCATCGGCGCCATGGTCTACCCCGCCGTGGTCATCATGGTCGCCATCTCCATCTTGATGTTCATCATGGTGATGATCATCCCGAAATTCAAAAAGATCTTCGACGAATTCGGCCTGCAATTGCCCTGGGCCACCCAGACCCTCATCAATATCTCCGACTGGATGACCAACTACTGGTTCTTCGTTCCACTCTTTCCCGTCGGCATCTACCTGATGGTCAAACTGATCCGTTTGAGCCAGGCCGGCAATTATGCCCTCGACCGGATGATTCTCTGGGTGCCCATCATCGGCTCCTTGGTCGAAAAAACCATCGTCGCCCGGACCATGCGCACCCTCGGCACCCTCGTCAGTTCCGGCGTGCCGATCCTCGAAGCCCTCAGCATCGTTCGTGAAACCGCAAATAACGTCGTCTTCGAGCGGATGTTCCAACGCGTCCTCGAATCCATCCGCGAAGGCGAAACCATCGCCGACCCGCTCCGAGAAGCCCGGCTCGTCGATGACATGGTCGTCAATATGGTCGAAGTCGGCGAAGAGACCGGCGACCTCGATACCATGCTGTACAAAATCGCCGACTTCTACGATGAAGAAGTCGATACCCTAGTGAAATCGCTGATTAGCTTGCTCGAGCCGATCATGATCGTCTTCCTCGGTCTGGTGATCGGGGCGATCGTGATCTCTTTGTTCTTGCCACTGATTAAGTTGCTGGAAGGTCTCAGTAAATAAGCTTGACCCCTGTGGTCGGTCTTCCGGTGAGTGCCCCTCGCCGGGGAGTACGGCCGCGTTGGATTGCCAGAGCCCGATGCCCCCAAGTTTACGATGCCCCCAAGTTTAGGAGCTATTGTCATGATTCATCCGTTTCATCGTCGCCGACCGCCACGGCCAGGGTTCTCACTCATTGAATTGCTGGTGGTTATGTCGATCATCGCGATTCTTGGCAGCCTGATCTTGGCCGGCGTGCAACGCGCCCGCGCGATGGGCCGCCGCGTCTCCGCCGCCAACGACATCAGCCAACTCGCCGCCGCCTGCGAGAAGTTCAAACAAGAATTCGGCTTCTACCCGCCATACAACAATCCGACTAGCGATGTCAACTACGTCAAGAGTCAATTAACGCGGATGTTCCCGAACGCCAAGCCAAAAATTGACATGATCATGGCCATGCCGGGTGGCTTCCCTGCCAATCTCGATGCCAATCAATCCCTGGTACTCTTTCTGGGTGGTCCCTTGCATACCGGCTGGAATTCGCAAGACCCAGGTGACGCCCCCTCCGGCGCGAACAAACGCGGCCCGTATTTTGACTTTCCCGAACAGCGTTTAATTGATCCAGCCACCGGCAACAAGGATTTTCACTTCCGTGATCCCTGGGGTATTCCGTTCGCCTATTTCCGAAGCCTGAATGGCAACGATTACTCCGGAGCAGTCTTCGGAACCACCGCTTGCCAACAAGGTGGTCGCTTCGTGAATCAAAACACCATTCAAATTTTATCTGCTGGTGAAAATAAAGTATTCGGTCCTGGTGGTAACTGGACGCCCGGCAGCGGCCCTTATGCTAGCGGTGGACCCGGCTTTGACGATCTGGCCAACTTCAACCAGGGTGCTCCGCTGGGCGTCACGCTTAACAGCAACTAATTCCCTTCGGAGGTACCACGATGATCGCTTGCCACCACCAACGACCGAACGGCTTCACCCAGGTCGAACTGATCGTCGTTATCGCGATTCTGGCCACGCTGGCAGCTCTGGCCGTCGGGGCCTACAGCCGGATTCAACAAGGAAAAGCTCAATCGGCCACGGAAACCACGCTGGCCAAGATTAATAGCATCCTCGATGTCCGCTATGCCGCCGTGGTCGATCAGGCCCGCAAACTGCCGATTCCCTCGCCCTTGTTGACGTATTGCGACAACGATAACGATCGTGCCCGCGTAGTCCTGATTTACGCGCATCTGACGGTGAATTTCCCGACCACGAAAGCGGAAGCCAGTGCGGACATTGTCATCGACCCGGATGGGGCCGGTCCGCTACCGCCGCTCACGATCGCGCGGCATCTGAAGGCGTTTGACATGGTCGCGGCGGCCGGTACGCCGGAGCAGCAGTCGGCAGCGTGCCTGTATGCCGCCCTCACCGGGACGAGCGATGCCGGGGCTGCCGGTCTGGATCAGATTGTGGTCAACACGCCCGCCGGCCGAGCTTTTGCCGATGCCTGGGGCACACCGATCGCGTTCACTCGGCTGACCTACGCCGCCGAACTGGACTCGCCGCCATGGTCCAAAGGGACTGCTCCAAGTAAAGACCCGGTCGATCCGCTCGGCCGGTTGCCCGGATGGACTAAGCTTGGCGATTTCTGGTCGAAGGTCGCTGGTAAGCACCTGAATTACAGTGGTTTCCCTGCCACTTACCCTGGCCCGGGAAGGAACTGGGTGATGTCGGCGATTTCCGCGGGCTACGACGGAGAATTCAACACTTTGCTGACCGATCCCACGAACCTGCTCAGCTTCCGGCTTCGGCGGGAAGGTCAGAAAGCGGGGAACTAACATGATACGCAGCACACCACACCGCCACGGTTTCACCCTGATCGAATTACTGGTGGCAATGTCGATTGCCATCCTGCTTGCTGCGCTTGCCGTCGGTGTCGTCTACTCCACTGGGGCGGTTGGCTCGCAACGCGTTGTCGCTGCCGCCGACAAAGTCTCTGGCTGGTTGATGGTCGCCAAGCAACGGGCGATCCGCGATGGCAACGTCCAGGGCGTTCGCTTCTTTCTGAACGGCGATCGCTGCAGCGAAGCGCAGTACATTGAAAAGCCAGCCCAGCCGTTTGTCCCGAACCCTGGGCAGAATCCGAACGGGGCCCGGATCATCCTTGTCTACGTCGATAGCAACGGCAATTCCATCATCGAAGCGGGGGAAAAACAAGCTTACTACTACCCCGGGGTTGGCGGTCCGCCGACCACCATCTTCAGCGATGGCACGGTGAACACCGGCGATCTGCTGATGCTCTCGGAATTCGGCACCTCGTACCGGCTTGATGGCGTCGATCCTGCCGACACCACGATCAACTTTGCCGGGAGTGGCATCACGGTTCGCCGGCTGCAACTCGGCGATTATCCGAAACTCGGGGTGGGACATTCCCCGGCTGCGGGAGAAGCCACGCATTCACTGTATGGCTTCGCTTTCCAGCTGCAACCTCGCCTATTATTCGGTGAGCCAATCTTGCAACTTGGCGAGAACGCCGTGATCGATTACCGGACCACGCCCGCCGTCACCACCCTGGGGGTCAATGCCTCTGGTGGCAGCTTTGACGTGCTCTTCACCCCATCAGGGCAAGTGTATGCTCCGGCGACCCAAAGTATTATCGCCCTGTGGATTCGCGATCCGAACAAGACCGCGGACCCATTCGATTTTAACAACGCCGGGGAACAGGTGCTCGTGGTGGTCTACCCGAAGACCGGGATGATCTCAACCAGCCTGGTCTACCCGGATATCAACAATGCCCACAAATATGCCCGCGAGGGGATCAACGCCGGCCTCTGATTCGGCGTCGCATTCCCCTCGGGGGGAGGAATCCAATCATGCGATTTCATTCCGAAACAACCCGCAGCCGAGCCGGGATCAGCTTGCTCGAAGCGATGATTGCCATCGGGGTGATGGCGATCGGGCTGCTGTCGCTGCTGACGCTGTTCCCGCTGGGGGCGATCCAGATCGGCCAGGCGCTCAAGGACGACCGCTGTTCGGAAACCGCCCTGCAAGCCGACGCCTACTTGCGGCAATACTGGCGGCACGCAGTGATCAACGGCCTGCCAGTGGGGACAGTGACCGACACCACGTTGCGTGATCCCGATGATGCCGGCCCGCTGCACGATTGCTTCACACAGCCGGAAGCAAGTTATCCCCTGGCACCGGCGACCGAACCGAGCTATCCCGTGCTGATCGACCCGATCGGTTGGCATTCGTATACATCGATCAAAAACCAATTGGCCGGAACCCCCAGCCCGAACGGTATCCCCCGGCGGAACCTGGCGGGAATCAGCGATGGCAACCTCGCGGTGCGAGTGTGCACCCTCCCCGACGATCTCACCTTCGAACGCGATGGTCAAGCTACGGTCATTGGCGGCAATTTACAACGGCAAGGGAAATATCATTGGGCGGCGGTGTTGCAACGACAACGGACGGGTCTAAGCGATCTCGCGAATCTGAAGATCCTCGTCTTCGATGGCCGCCCGCCGTTGTTGAATTTGCCGGGTAACGAGTTTCAGTTAAGCGTTTCCACTGGTACCGTCGTGCCCGGAGTGACCTCGAGTATCGAGATCACCAGTTTGCCGACGTCCGAAATCCCCTTACTTCGCCGCGGGGGCTGGATCATGGACGGCACCTTGATCGGGGGCATCCGTCACGCCAACTTCTACCGAATCGCCGCGGTGAACAGCCCCACACCTGGAAAGTACACCATCGACTTGGAAAAACCGATCGTTCGCACGGACGGCGGAACCGGCACCTACGATGCCACGTTTTATCTGCTGGTCGGGCTGGCCGAAGTCTTCGACCGGCCGCCGTTGCTTCCATAATTTCATTCAGCGAGAACCCTCATGCGAATTCATTCTTTCCAACGAACCCGAGCCACTCGCAGCGGCTTCACTCTTGTGGAAGTGATGGTCGCCGCTGCCCTCAGCGTGGTGATCATGACCATCATCGCCACGGCGTTTCAGACGGGGCTGGAAACGCTAAGTCACCTGAAGTCGGTCGCTGGGCTCGCCGATCGGCTGCGGGCGGCGGAAAGCGTCCTCCGCAACGATCTCGCCGCCCCGCATTTATATTACGACGGCAGCGATCCCGGCATTCCTAGCGGAGTTGTTCCCGTCAGTCATGCGAAGGTCGTCCTGTGGCGGTTGGCGACCGACCCGGGAATGCAGGGCTTCTTCCGTGTGGTCACTCCAACCAGCATTACGGAAGCCACAACGGACGGCTACGGCATGGAATCATCCCGGGCAACCGATCATTGGCTGCACTTCACGGTCCGTTTGCTCGGCAACGACCCAGCGGCAGCCTTCGCCGCCCGGGCCCCCGATGCAGTGTGGCGATCGCCAGTCAACATGGCAGGGCTGGCAGGAGCCGGGCAACTGGCCAGCCGCTGGGCGGAAGTCGCTTACTTCCTGGTCCCGCAAAGTGGTGCGACCACACTGCCTGATACCGGCCCTGGCTTGCCACTTCACACACTCCGCCGTCGGCAGCGGGTGATCGCGAACGACGCTATTCCTAGCGTGCCGCCATTTGACGTCGACGAGTATCCGGAACTGAGCGCGACCACAAACTTTGTCAATACGCCTCGAACGAT
>Ga0209017_10000953_pt1 | contig 24790 bp, 18 predicted proteins | sample YNPBryunderm2012_FD_185812 | JGI IMG/M metagenome (GOLD analysis project Ga0209017, IMG submission 185812) | Anoxygenic and chlorotrophic microbial mat microbial communities from Yellowstone National Park, USA - YNP Bryant MS undermat 2012... ...
TTCGGCGGTGGGGACGGGAGCGGCTTCAGCCCTCTTGTTGGCAGTCTTGCTGTTGTTTATCTTGAGAAGCATGAAGTACGCGATTGTGATTCCGGATGGGAGTGCGGACGAACCGGTGGCCGAGCTGGGGGGTCGGACGCCGTTGCAAGCGGCGCGGACGCCGAATATGGACCGAGTGGCGCAGCTCGGGGTGGTCGGCCTGGCGGAGAATGTGCCGCCATCGTTGACTCCGGCTTCGGATGTCGCCACGCTGTCCCTGTTCGGGTATGATCCGCTGGAGGTGTACACAGGGCGTGCCCCGCTGGAAGCGGCAGCGATGGGGTTGCATCTGGGGCCGCAGGATTGGGCCATCCGCTGCAATCTGGTGTACGTTCCCGACGGGCATATGCGGGATTTTACCGCCGGTCACATCAGCACGGCCGAGGCCCGGGAGCTGATCGCCGCCTTGCAAGCCCAACTGGGGGGACGTGAGGTCGGCGGAGGCGTCCTCGAGTTCCATGCAGGTGTCCAGTACCGGCATATTCTGCTCTGGCGGGGTAAGACCGGCTCCTCCCCGCTGGCCCAGACCCGCACGCAACCGCCTCATGACATCCCGGATCGCCCCGTGGCGGAGTATCTGCCGGTGGGTCCCGCACGGGAGTGGCTGGTCGAGCTGATGGAGGCTAGCCGGTCGATCCTGGCGACGCATCCGGTCAACCTCCGCCGTCAAGAAGCGGGACAAAGACCGGCGACGCAGATCTGGCTGTGGGGTCAGGGTCAGGCACCGCGGTTGACTCCCTTCGCCGAACGCTTCGGTGGGGTGCGGGGAGCGATCATTTCCGCCGTGGATCTGGTGCGTGGGGTAGGGGTGCTCCTGGGTTGGCACCGCATCGACGTCCCCGGCGCCACCGGCTACCTGGACACCAATTACGCCAACAAAGGGAAATATGCGGTGGAAGCCCTGGGGGCCTTCGACCTGGTCTGCGTGCATATCGAGGCCCCGGATGAGGCCTCCCACGAAGGCCGGGCCGAGGAAAAGGTGCGGGCCATCGAACAGATCGACGCCCACATTGTCGGCCCATTGCTGGAAGCCTTGCCCCGTTACGGCGCCTATCGCCTGCTGATCGAACCGGATCACCGCACCCCCTTGCGGACCCGGGCCCATGCCCATGGTCCAGTCCCCTTCGCGGTGTGTGGCAGCGGCATCGAACCCGATCCGGCCGTCACCTATGATGAAGTGTCCGCGGCCGCCGGCTCGCTCCGCTTCCAGCCAGGCCATACGCTGATGCCGTGGTTCCTGAGTCTGAACCAGCCCAGACTTTAGAGTAAGAGTTATCCGGCTATGTCCGGCTTCCCAGGCCGTCGGAGAGGCAGATCATGAGGTCACGCGCGTATCTGCAACGTTGGGGGTATCGAGGGGCCTGGGGCGTGTTGTGCGGGGGTCTGGCTGTCTTCCTCCTGACAGCAGCAGGTCCGGCGGGGGGAAACCAAGCGCCGGAGGAACCGGCAGCCCCTCTGACTATCCGCTGGCATGGCCAGTCGTTTTTCACGGTGACGACCAGTCGCGGCATCCGCATCGCCTTCGACCCCCATGCCATTGCCCATTTCGGTCGCGGGCCGGAGCGGGTCGATTTCGTCCTGATCAGCCATCCCCACAACGATCATGACCAGATCGGGATTTTCGAGCCGCCGCCGAAGGAAAGTGACGTGTACCGCGGCGTCGTCGAGCCGCGTCCAGGCCGGCAGGAATGGAAAAGCTACGACGAACGACGCGGAGCCATCCGCTTCCGTACCGTGGCCACCTTCCACGATGCCCTCAACGGCCTGCAACGGGGCAAAAACACCGTCTGGATCGTCCATGCCGATGGCCTGACCCTCTGCCATCTGGGGGACCTGGGACATGAACTGTCTGACGAACAGCTCAAAGCCATCGGTCCCGTCGATGTCCTGATGGTTCCCATCGGCGGGATTTACACCCTCAACGGCGAACAGGCTGCGGAAGTGGTCCGTCAGATCCGTCCACGCCTCTACATCCTCCCCATGCACTACGGCGTTCCCGGCTATGATGACCTGCTCGGCCCCGAAGAGTTCCTCAGCTACTTCAAAGAAGACGAAAAGGAAAAACGCCTCCATACCAATGAACTGGTCGTCCGCGCCACCGACAAGCTGCCCAAAGCCAAAGTCCTGCTCCTCGGCTGGAAAGCTCCCGAACGCAAGGAAAAACCGGAGAAATGACTCAGGCTAGAAATGACTCAGGCTGTCGGGCGGATGCCCCTTCCACGCCTGCTTTCTTCGCCGCGGTGGGATGACTCCACGCCTGCTTTCTTCGCCGCGGTGGGATGACTCCACGCCTGCTTCCTTCGTCACACGTCACAGTGGATCTGCCCCAGATATGGTATGCACGCCCCCAAGAGCATGAACCTCTGCTTGGCATAAACCTCTGCTTCGCTTGTACCGCGGACCAAATGCTTCGCTTCTGCGGCGGATCCATCAAAAGGGAGGAACCAGAAGCGGCAGAGCGATGAGGAACCCCAAGGATGGGTCCATCGGAAAGTAGCAGTAAAAAATTCCCCACCGTCCATTGATGATGGGCATCGCCGAACGGTGGGGCCGGAACAGAGAAGAGGCAGAACCCATCCTCTAGTATGAAAAAGTTCTCCGCAGGCGTCAAGAGGATTTTCTGACGGAGCCGCTCGAGAGGATAACCAGAATGATTCGAGAGTTGGCTGTTCATTCCCGGCCAGATGTCGGGTTCGCTCCGAGGTGGAAGCCAGTTTCCCAGATCTTCCGGACTTCCCCGGGTTTTCTACAGGCAAGGATTTTGGGGAGATTCCGTCGCCCAACAGGTGGGGAAATCCGGAAATGGGCGCAGGAGTTCCGCGTTGGCACATCCTGCAGGGGAAGTCAGGCCACCGCTCCCATCCTCCTTCCAGGTCATCCATGATCTGAAGGTCAATCCAGCCTCCAGAAAGGAAGTCAGGCCACCGCTCCAACTCCTTCTTCCAGGTGATGGTGGTTGATCGGGGATGACCCCCGTCAGTAGATGACTCCCGTCTGTAGCTGGGGGTAGGGGTAGGTTCTCGGTGCTTCCTGGGCAGGGAAGTGGGTCAGGGAAGACCGGTCACGGGGGCCTTCCCTCTTGTCGGAGGTGGAGGAACCGCTAAATTAGGGAACAACGGGCTTCGGTCCCCAGGTAACGGGGTTTAATGTCGAGATGATGGAACAGGTTGGGAGGGAGCGGGATCCGGCTCCCCCAGGACTGCGGCGTGTGGGTTCAGGGTGAAAGCAGCACGGGAGTAGGAGCTGCCTCATCAGCTCGGGAGTAGAAGCTACCTTTGGGATCAAGCGGTGATGCGAGGTGCTTCTCCCATCAGTTCGGCCATCAGTCCGGCAGGGGATCCGACGCGGCGGAAGTGGAGGAAGTCGGGTAGAAGAATCGGGTAGGAGAAGGTGACATGTCGATCACGAAGGAGCGCAAGAGCGAGTTGATCAGTCAATTCCGGCGATCTGAGAGTGACACAGGTTCTCCCGAGGTGCAGATCGCATTGCTTACCGCCCGGATCAATGAGTTGACGGAGCATTTGCGGGTGCACAAGAAGGATTTTTCCAGTCGGCGGGGTCTGCTCAAGATGGTCAGTCACCGCACGCGACTGCTGAAGTATCTGCGGGAGACGGATCGGGAGCGGTATCTGAGGGTGATCAACAAGCTGGGCTTGCGCAAGTGAGTGCGGGTGGGAGGTTGTGTCGGATGGCGACGGTCAGCAACAGTCGCCGCGACAGTTGCAGGGTGTAGGTCTTTTCGGGTCATGCCTGTTGGATCGCAGGCCCGCCGTCTTTCCCTCTCCTTTTTCCGGCGACGTCACTGCGCCATCCCGTGGGGACAGGTTTCCGTGCCCGGGTTCAATTTCGAGTTCGAGACCTTTGGTTTCTGATTCCGGTTATTGGTGGATTCTGGTTATTTGGTACAGTGGGAAAGGGACATATCCGTGAGTGGACAACCAGCACGTGTGGAGTATCCGCTAGGTGATCGGATGTTGGTGTTGGAGACAGGCCGGTTGGCTCGGCAGGCCCATGGAGCGGTGCTAGCGCGGTATGGGGATACGGCGGTGATTGTGGCGGTGGTGGCGGGCGGGGCGATTCCCGGTCGGGACTTTTTCCCCCTGCAGGTTGAGTACCGCGAACGCACCTATGCGGCCGGGAAATTCCCGGGGGGCTTCATCAAACGCGAGACCCGCCCCACGACCAAGGAAATCCTCACCTCCCGCCTGATCGATCGGCCCACCCGTCCGCTCTTTCCCCCCAACTACACCAACGAGGTCCAGATCCACGCCACCGTCTTGTCGGTGGACAAAGAGAACGACCCGGATGTATTGGCGATGATCGGGGCCAGTGCGGCTTTGCATGTCTCGGACATTCCCCTTCTCAAGCCGTATGGTGCGGTGCGCTTGGGCCGCCTCCAGGGCCAATGGGTGGTCATGCCCAGCGTCGAGCAACTGGAAGAGAGCGAGCTGGACTTGGTGGTAGCCGGTACCCGGGAGGCGGTCTGCATGATCGAAGGGTTCGCCCGGGAGTTGCCGGAGGCCGATATGGCTGAGGCGATCCTGACGGCCCACCGCTACTGTCAGGAGACGATCACGGCCATCGAGCGTCTCCGGGAAGCCGCAGGGTTGCCTCCCAAGGAATTGCCCCCGCCCCCTCCGCCCAACCCTCTGGTGGATGAACTCCACGCCCGCTTTGGCCAGGACTTCCGGGAACGCTACCTGACCAAAGGCAAGCAACAGCGTCTGGCCGCCATCGAGGAACTCAAACAACGCATTCAGGCGGAGTATCTGACACAACTGGATGAAACGGGCAAGCCGAAGTACAACCTGGTCCAGATTTACGAGGCGTTCGCCCTGTTGCGGGAGCGGATCTTCAAGGAGATCACTCTCAGCGGTACACGGATCGACGGTCGGGGGCACAAGGAATTGCGACCGGTTTCCTGCGAGGTGGCCGTACTGCCCCGGACCCACGGCTCGGCTGTCTTCCAACGTGGCGAAACACAGGCTCTGGTCGTGGCGACCCTCGGTACTATCGCCGATGAGCAGAAGGTGGACGACCTCTTCGAGGAATACTCCAAGAAATTCATGCTGGATTACAACTTCCCGCCGTATTCGGTGGGGGAGTGCAAGCCGATCCGCGGTCCGGGCCGGCGGGAGATTGGCCACGGCATGCTCGCCGAACGCTCCATCAAAGCGGTCATTCCACCGCCCACACGCTTCCCCTATACCATTCGACTGGTCTCGGAAATTCTCGAGTCGAACGGTTCGTCCAGTATGGCCACGGTGTGCGGCGGGACTCTGGCCCTGATGGATGCGGGTGTACCGATCAAGCGACCGGTGGCCGGTATTTCCATCGGGCTGGTCACGGAAGGAGACCGCTACGCCCTGCTGACGGACATCCAAGGGGATGAGGACCATTACGGGGATATGGACTTCAAGGTGGCGGGCACGCAGAAGGGGGTCACAGGAGTGCAGTTGGACATCAAGATCGAAGGGATCACCGAACCGATCATCCGACAAGCGTTGGATCAGGCTCGGGAGGCCCGCATGCAAATCCTCAAGCTCATGCTCCAGAGTCTGTCTGCACCCCGCAAGGAGATCAGCGCGTATGCCCCACGCCTGGTGACCACCAAAATCGCACCGGACAAGATCGGCCTGCTCATCGGACCGGGCGGCAAAAACATCCGCGCCCTGCAGGACGAGACGGCCACCAAGATCGAAGTGCAGGATGACGGTACGGTGTCCATCGCCGGGACCGACAGTGCCGGGGTCGAGGAGGCCCGCCGCCGCATCGAAGCCCTCGGGGCGGAAATCCGCATCGGAGCCATCTATGAAGGAAAGGTAATTTCCATCAAAGAGTTCGGCGCCTTCATCGAAATCGCTCCAGGACGCGATGGCCTCTGCCACATCTCGGAACTGGATGTAGGATACGTCGGTCGTGTAGAGGATGTGGTGCAGCTGGGCGACCGTGTGCTGGTCAAAGTGATTGCCATCGACGAACAGGGACGGATCAAACTGTCCCGCAAAGCGTTGCTCAGTGCCGGCGGGAGCGACAATGGGGGCAATGGCGACCGTAGCCGGGGACGGACTCCGTCCCCAACCCCGCGCCGCTGATCTGGTGCCGCCGACCTCACGCTGCCGGTCGTTCCGCAGAAGCACCGACGGCTGGCGGAACCCTTCCCTTGCGTTTTTCAGAACAAACGCGACGCTGTCGGTGCGCGAGTATCGGTCATGAGTGAATCCTCCCGGTCTGTCTCGGCTCCTTCGCCCACTTCGTCCGCCGCTAGGGGACCTTCCCCCCCTGCGACCGAACCACGGGATGCCTCTTGTGCTCCGTCAGTGTCCCCAGGTGCTCCACCGATATCCCCCCCTCTGGCTGGCGCAGGCCCGTCTTCGACCGACATGAGCACGTCTTCGGCCAACCTGAATCTGTCAACGGCGTATCAGGAATTGGCCCAGGCGGCTGGCGGCTTCATCCATGAGATCAAAAACCGCATCGGCACTGTGTCCTTGAATCTGCAACTGCTGGCCGAAGATTTGCCGGAAGCCACCACCCCTCGCGAGCGACGCGCTCACCAACGCATCCAGCGGCTGCAGGAAGAATGTCAGAAACTGGTCGATCTGGCTGCCGATTTCCTCCGCTTCGCCCGTGTTCGGGAATTGCACCTGCAAACAGTGGCACTAGAAGATGTGGTCACCCGACTGGTCGATTTTCTGGCACCCACCGCGCGGGATAAACAGATCCTTATCCACTGGTTCGTCGCGCCGGACCTGCCCCCTGTGCCGCTCGACCGGGACCTCTTCGAGCAATGCCTGCTCAATCTTCTGCTCAACGCGGAGCAAGCGATGCCCGAAGGTGGTACCCTCACCCTCCTGGCCCGCCGGGAAGACAACTGGGTGTGCCTGGAAGTGATCGACACAGGCGTCGGTATTCCCTCGGAGATCATGCCCAAACTCTTCCAGCCATTTTTTTCCACCAAACCCAATGGACATGGTCTGGGGCTGGCCATCACCCGCCGCATCGTCCAGGCTCACGGGGGAACCATCGAGGTGCAGAGCACGCCCGGGCGCGGAACACGCTTCACCATCCGCTTGCCCATCCCCCCGTCGCCCGTACCACAAGGCGAGGCAGAGGCCCAGGATGCAGGCTCTCCCTCCACGGGGGATGGCGACTCCTAGCTTCCTGGGCAATTCGAATCTTCGTTTTGCCCCCACCAGGCCATTCTGCACGGAGGGAAACTCTCCAGCTTGATGCCCTCCTGACCCTTCCTGGCCGGCATTTTTCCTTCGTCGGCTGATGCTGCCGGTGCGCGAACCATCCGGCATCCACCTTGCATGGAGTGTCCGTCGTGGGACCCTTGCTGTTTCTCCTGTTGTTTGCGGCAAGGGTAGGGGCGGGAGATTTTGATCCCTTTGCACTCGCTTCTATATGTTTTGTGTATTACAATATCTAACGTAGTCACTATGATGCTGTCTCACAGTAAGACAGCGTCCGGATATAGCAGTTGGGGACACCGGCAGGGGATCCGTGGGCCCTCGAGTTTGCGCAAGCCAGAGGGCGGCTGCGTTCCATGGGCTACGCGATGGAGGGGAGTAGAAAGTGGAGTACACGATGGGAGGGGTGGACCGCATCGAGAAAACGAGGCATGCGACGCCAGCCCCGTTGCTTTCCCCGGCGGCATGGAAGCGGTGGCTGCAGAAAGCAGCGTCTTATGACCTGTTTCCGCAGTGGAGCGCCAAAGTCCGCCGCTTTGTCTATACGCCGTTGGGTATTTTGAGCATGGCGGCGGTGGTGGCGCTGCTGTGCGGGCTGGTTTTGCATCCCCGCGTGCTGGCCTTGTGCGGTGGATTGCTTGCTGTGATCGTCGTCGGCATGTGCTGGCCCTGGCTGACGCTACGGGGCGTGCACGCCACAGTAAGCCATCCGCGGGAACGTGCTGTCGAAGGGGAAAGGGTGGAAGCGACGCTGACCGTGGTCAATCGCCTGCCCTGGCCGGCTTGGGGATTGGTGGTGCGGGGTGGTTACAGTGCTGCCGACACGGATCAGGCGGAGAGCCGTTCGCGGGTGCGTGACAACGGGGTGGAGGATGCTGATTCAGAGATCCGTCTGGCCACGGTCGCTGGCCGTTCCCGCACTCTGCATGGCTGGAGCTTTACGCCCAGGCGACGGGGTGTCTATCCGCGACAGGGGGCACGCCTGGCCACGGCCTTTCCGTTCGGAGTGTGGGAATTTGGTAAACGTGTGCAGGTATCTCGGGAGTTGATCGTCTGGCCGCGCACCTATCCTGTGGGTCCAGTTCCTTGGGCTGATGATGAGTCGATTGTGGAAGGAAATGTGGCCCGTAACAAAGTCGGCAGTACCGGGGATATTCTGGGAGTCCGGCCGTACCGGCGGGGTGACTCGCCGCGGCGGATTCATTGGCCGCAATCGGCGCGGCACGACCGGTTGATCGTCTGCGAACTGCAGGCCACCCATCGTCCGGTGGTGCAAATCGTCGTGGACACCGACCCTGCAAGCCACAGCGGACGTGGCTCCCACGGTTCCCGAGAGTGGGCGATCCGGATTGCCGCCAGCTTCGCCAAAGGGTGGTTGGAGGCGGGGGTGCAAGTCGGATTGGTGGTGCATGGCTCGGCCTTGGCAGCGGCAAGTGGCAGGGCCCAACTCGATCGCGTCCTGGATGCTTTGGCCCGCCTGCCGGATGATCAGGGCACGCCTTTGAGCCAGTTGCTCGCCAGCTCCGCATGTCGCCACTTTGGCGGCGGATTGCAGGTGATCATCACTACAGATCGGCAATGGCAGATCGGGCCTGCCCGGGCCAGCACACGCCAACGTTGGGTGGTGTTGTCAGCTGCCGGCTTTGCCACCACCGATACTGCTGCAGTCCAGGGTTCCCCAGCGGCTCGAATGGCGCCGTGGTTGTGGATCCCTTCCCCTCAGGACGCACCGCATCTGCTTCGCTACGGTTGGTCGGAGGCTCGGCATGGCTCGTAACACGGCGACCTGGCTGCAACCGATGACGCTCCTGCTGATGGCGATCACCTACGCGGCTGTGGAAGTGGCGAGCGATCCGGATGGCATTCCTTCCGCCTTCGGCTTGATCTTCGGGGCGGTGGCTTTTCCTGTAGCGTGGGTGATCGGTCGTGTTCTAACCCGTGGGGTACCACCCTCAGCTTGGGTGGTCGGTCGTTTTCTGACTGGGGGGGTGGTATCCTCGTCATCCTGCCGTGCATTACCCCGCTGGGTCACCGGGGTTTTGTGCCTGTTGCTGATCGGGCCGGTGCTGATGGAACCGCTCCTGCGGAGCTGGACAGGTCAGGGGTTGCCCCTGGAACTGCAGATGGTTTATGGGCTGCGCAATTTTGGGATCGGTCTGGCGGCATTGGCCGCCTGGCCGCTGTACTTGCGGCTGAGCGGGGTAGTCAGCCTGTTTTTGATGCTGTTTGTGGCGGCGATGGGGGATCAAAAGCCTATTCCCTGGTTTCTGGCCGCCTATGCAGTGGTCGGTAGCCTGTGGCTGATGCTGGCTCATACGCAACGCTTCGGGCAAGTGGAACCCACGACGGCAGCGACGACCCGCATCGCCCGACTGATGGAGCAAACCCGCCTGTGGGTTCCCTGGCGCGAATTGGCCCTGGTGATGGGCCTGTTGGTAGCCACCGTGGTGGTGTGGTGGTTGGGACCGCGTCAGACCGTCCTGACCTTGTGGGAACTGGTGCCGACTTCCGGCGGGACAGGGGCTACGGATGTCTATGCCCGTCAGGGTGTGGGGGATGGGCCCGAAGAGGTCGCAGGGGACAATGCCCGGGCCGCTGGCATGGTGGAAACAGACAAGCTCATCGAGGATAACAAAAATGCATTGATCGATCTGGTCAACGATATGTACGGTCCACCCCACCGTCCGCCGAACGAGCAGGAACGGATGGTCGCCGGTGGCCGGGCGGACATCATTGCGTTTCACGGTCGTTTGCCGGAAAACCGTCGTCCCAGCCGCCATTTTGACACCAGTCGCCGCGGTCCTCCACCCAAGCGGAAGCTGGAAAGTTTGCACGCCCGTGCCCTCTTCGAGGTGGAAGGACGTACCCCCCTCCACATCCGCCAGATGGTTTTCGAACGCTATGATGCCGGACAGAGACGCTGGGTGGAGGCTTCCCGACCCACGGTCAAATCCATCGAACCGATCGGCGGAGATTGGATGCAGATCCGCACGATCGAGACCACGCAACCTTGGTACTGCGAAAACGAACGACACCGATTCAAGCTGGCGGAACCGGATAACAACCTCATCCCCACACCCCCCCTGTTGCAACGCTTCCGCATCCACCGGGTCGATCGCGCCGACTATTACTGCTGGGCCTACGACGGGGTGTTGGCCTTTGTGGGTCGCCAGCGTCTGCCTCCTGGGATCGTCATCCACACCGATTGCCGGACGGTGGACCCCGCTCGTTTGCCAGAGCATGCCTATTGGCGCCAACTGCCCATGGAAGCGGAAGCCCTGACAGCCTTGCGTGAAGTTCCCGATCCCTGGCGCACAGACCTGGAACGTCTGGCGTACAGCTGGGTGGGTGAGGAATCGCCGGGCTGGCCACAAATCACAGCGATCCTCGATCGCTTGCGTAACGAATATACTCTAGACCCATCGGCTACACCCCCTGCGGAGCACCCGGCTCCTGTGCTCTGGTTTCTCCAGGAATCGCGACGGGGTCCGGACTATCTGTTCGCCACCGCAGCCGCTTTGCTCCTCCGCTCGCTCGGTTATGCCACGCGCGTCTGCCTGGGTTATTACGCCGATCCGGATGCTTACGATCGGCACACCGGACACACACCGGTGCGAGCCGCGGATTTGCACACCTGGTCGGAAGTGATGCTGCGGGACGGCCAGTGGCTGGTGGTGGAACCTACACCAGGATACGAAGTGCTCGCTCCCCGCCTTCCCTGGACGGAACGGGTCTATGCCCTGCTGAGGGCGGGATTCCGTTGGGCCGCTGATCACCCCGTGTTGCTGACTGTGCTGGTTGGGGTCGGTATCACCGCCGTCCTTCTGCGACGCCGCCTCATTGATTCCCTGCTGGTGCTGCACTGGCAGCTGATGCCGGCCGCTTCCTGGCAGCGGATGGTTCTGCGGTGCCTGCGGCTGATGGAACGGCGCTGCCGATGGTGTGGTCACGCTCGAGCACCGAGCCAGACTTTGACCCGCTGGTTGGGGTCGCTCCGTGAAGTCACACCGGAAGACGGTCCGCGACTCAGTCTATTCATCTGTATCGCGGAACAAGCCGCCTATGCCCCCCATCTGCCGGCTCCGCTACCCCTGCCTCAGCTCCGTACCCTCTGTCGCCAGACCTTGCACGCTTGGAGTTGGTCTCGCCTGAGACGCCGAATTCCTGAGAGGAACCCGCTATGAATGCTATTTCCACTTCCGCTGGGGTCGGGGAAACCAGCCCGCCTGCGGAAAAGGCCGTGGTGCAGCGTCTGCGGCACGTCCTCAACAACGCTCTGCGGGGCAAACCGCAGGTGATCGAGTACGTGCTGGCCTGCTTGCTCGCACGCGGACATATTCTGCTGGAAGACAAACCGGGGCTGGGCAAAACCACCCTGGCCAAAGCCTTGGCGACCGCCGTCGGTGGCCGCTTTGCTCGCATCCAGTGCACACCCGACTTGCTCCCCGGCGACATCACTGGATTCAATATTTTCAACCAGAAAACTCGGGAATTCGAATTCCAACCCGGACCGGTCTTCGCCGACGTGCTGCTGGTGGACGAAATCAACCGGACCACGCCACGGACCCAGTCCGCCCTGTTAGAGGCTATGGCCGAACGACAAGTCACCGTGGACAACGTCCGCTATCCCCTGAGCGAAACCTTCTTCGTCATGGCGACGCAAAATCCGATCGAACATCACGGCACCTACCCGTTGCCCGAAGCCCAACTCGACCGCTTCGCCATGAAATTGTCGATTGGTTATCCCGACCGGCAGAGCGAGCGGGACCTGTTGGCCAGCGCCATCGGAACGTGCAATTGTTCGCCGGAGGTGGCCGAACAGGTCCTGCAGCGGGAACAGTTGCATCGGCTTCAGGAACAGGTGGCTCATATCCACGTCGCCCCGAGCGTGCAGGATTACCTGATCGACCTGGCGGAGCGGACACGCAATCACCCACGGATCTCATTAGGACTCAGCCCCCGTGGGCTGCTCATCTGGCAACGGGTGGCCCAGGCTTGGGCCCTTTTGCAACACCGCACCTTCGTCACACCCGACGACGTCCAGGCGGTCGCCCAGCCGGTGCTGTTGGTCCGTCTGATCATCGACTCCGACCCGCCGGCGGTGCTGCAGGAAATCATATCGACCGTCCCTGTACCGATTCACTCAAGCTGAGCGGGAGGGTGCAGAGCAACCCCTTGTTGGGTTGGTTGCTCACGTCTCGATCGAATGGGGAGATCGATCGTGTGCGGAGATGGATTGTGTGCGGAGATGGATCGAGTGTGGATAAATTGGCTAGGACCTGAGGATGCGGTGGGCCGGCAAGGGAGTGTCCTAGACTCGATCAGCATGGGGAGATCCGGGGCCTGTCTTGCAGATCGGTCCTCCGCAGGGATCGATCCTCCGCGGGGAAAGCGAGCATTGCCGAATAACCGGAGCGAAACTTTGCGCCAGCAAGAGCGAGGATTCATGGCAGCGGGAGCAAAGTCATGACTGTATCTGTTTTGGTGGTCGGCTTTCTGCAACGTTTCATCCAGGTATTTTTGGAATCCGCCTTGACGCTGGTGGTGGGTCTGATCGTGGCCGGTGTGTTGCGGAGAATGGTCGGTCCGGCCGGCACCCGCCGACTCTTTGGACGGGGTCTGGCCGGTTTGTTCCGGGGTTGGGTCGTGGGGATGTTACTGCCGGTCTGCTCGCTCGGGGTCATTCCCGTGGCTCGCGAGATGCGGCGGGCGGGGGTGAGTGGCGGCACCGTACTCTCTTTTGTTCTGGCGGCCCCGTTGCTCAATCCCATTTCCTTTTTCTACGGCTTGACCTTAGCTGAACCATTCGTCATCTGTTGCTTCGCGGCGGCTTCCTTGCTCCTTTCCACGTGGGCGGGTTGGCTATGGGATCGTGTTTTCGCCCGGGGTGTCTGTGCTGCCGAGGCCGAAGCGGCCGCGGCTACGGCGGAGGAACCACGCCCTGCGGCTGGTCCCCGGCGATTGCTGGCCGTCGTTGTTACGGCGAGCCGTGAATGGATCGGTCCCAACTTCCCGTATTACGTCTTGGGGCTGGTCGGCTCGGCCATCCTGGCCGCCTTGATCCCCTTCGGTTATCTCCAGCCCACCATGAAGCACAGTGACTGGGCCTCTCCCTACCTGATGCTCATACTAGCCCTGCCGATCTACTCCTCACCTTTGCCCGGGATGATGAAGATCGGGCTGATGTTCGATCACGGCAACTCCGTGGCGGCAGCGTTCCTGTTATTCATTCTTGGGATTGGTACCAATCTCGGCTTGCTGGCCTGGTTGCTACGCACCAGCCCTCCCCTGCGTTTCCTCGGTTGGTTCGCTGCCTGGGTGGCCATGGTCTTGACCCTGGCTTTGGTCGCTGAGCCCTTGTTGTACGACCAGCGCAAAGCCGAGCTGGATCATACGCATGCTTTCGACGACTATGCCAACCCTTTCCCAGCCGGCACCGATGATTGGCTGATCCTGCTGGAGTCTGCACGCAAGAAACTGGCTGAGCGCTTCGAGCCTATGGAACAATTTGCCGTAGGCACGTTGCTGCTCTTCACATTGATTGGTTGGCCACTGCGTCGGCCCGAACGCGCGTCGGCCCTGGAACGCTGGCTGACGGTCCAACCTCCACCGACGCAAGGTCCGACCCCCTGGTGGAACCGGCCTATTCCCGGTCCGATCCTGGGAGGTATCGCTTTGGCAGGTCTGATTGCCGCCAGTGTCATGGGCGTTTATATCTTCTATCCGCCGCCGGAGCAGACCTTAACCATGCTTAGCCATGTGCGGGCCGACGCCTTGGTCGCCGTTCGCACCGGTAAACATGCCGAGGCCATCCGACATCTGGAATTGATGGACCTGCTGGTCCGTAAGCTCCAAGTGGGTGTGTACATTCGCCGCGGCACCCTTTCTCCTCAAGCCCGCCAGGCTGCTGACGATCTCCGCGAAATCTGCGAAGAGATCCGCGATCTGCTGTTGACTACGGCCGACGAGGAACACATCCGCCCGATGCTTCCCCTCCTGGAAGAACGTTACCGCCAGTGCCGGCAGGCTTTTTCCGATTGAAACCTCCTCTGTTCCATCGGTCCGTTGCCCGATCGCACCCGGACTTGGATCCCGTCCGATGCCTTGCATGTCCCTCACTTGTGCAGGATGAGTTTGCCACGTCGTGTGACTCGTAAGCGATAGACTTCGCCCCGATGCACGATGAAGACTTCACGCTGACCGGCCAGCAGGTCTTCACTGCGGAAGGTCCGCACCGCTTGCTGTGGCGTTTGCTGGGGGTGCTGGGGCAATTTTTCGGGATTGTTTCCTTGGGGTGAAGGAGGGGAGTCTGCCGAGTGTGGAGGGAGATCGGTCATAGGTTCCTCGCTGCGACTGAGACCCAGTTGCGATTGACCACTTCCAAAAAACCCGCTCGGAGCAAGGAGCAACATTTTTCTTTCTCTTTCCTTGACTGTACCAGGGGGCCGTTATAAAGTAAAGATAGCTAGTTGCGATTCAGTCTCAACTAGCTCCGCAGAGTGACCGTCGCCTTGCGGTAACTTCGACTGCTCAGCCTACGTTCCGGGAAGCGTCGCCTGGGTTCCTGACCCTGGATTTCTGGCACTGGGAGAGGGCACGTTTCCACCCACCCTTGGACGCTCACCTTTCGTCGCCACGCAGTCGGGTTGGTACCTGACCCCATGCGACCTCTTGCAGGAGTATCCACGATGCGCCGGAACTTCAGGTTTTGGCCGCCCCATATTCGTTACCGGATAGGTTTTACCCTGATCGAGTTGCTGGTGGTGATTGCGATCATCGCCATTCTGATCGGTTTGCTGTTGCCGGCGGTGCAAAAAGTCCGTGAGGCCGCCGCCCGCACCAGTTGCCAGAATAATCTCAAGCAAATTGGCCTGGCCTTCCACAACTATCACGACGCCATCGGGCGTTTTCCCACCGCCAATTCCCCCACGTTCAACTCGGCGTTCACCCACATTCTGCCCTACCTGGAGCAGGAAAACATCGCGCGCCGCTATGATCCCAACTTACGTCCCGAAGACGATTCTGATCCTGACGGCGACGGTTACAGCAATCTGCTGTTGGGTCAGATGGAATTGAAGATCTTCCGTTGCCCGAGCATGCAGCCGCCACCGGTGCCGCAAGCCTTTCCCGGTTGGTCCAGCTATGCGGTGTGCATCGGTAACCATCCCAATCCCTTTTTCGCGCCGGGAGCCAACGGCAATCCGCCCTACGACAATGGTTTGATCGTCCGGCAAATCGGGGGTGGCGGTTCCCCGGGGCTGATCGGCGCACGGGGCGTCACCTTGACCCAGGTTCCGGACGGCACCTCGAACACCATTCTGGCGGGCGAAATGGGATTCCAGCTCAAGGATTACTTCTTTACCTCCGGGCCTTATGCCGGTTCACTCCGGGGTGGCAATACGCAATGGGTGTGGGGCTACGCCTCGTATTCGTTCGGCAGCACCGGTGTGATGTTCAACACCACTGTCGGCACCCCGGCGGACCGGACGGCACGCCTCGGGGCATTCCGGAGCGACCATCCCAACGGGGCCAACTTCCTCTTCGGAGACGGGTCGGTGCGCTTCCTGGCCAACGGTCGGCTCAGCCTGACCACCTATCAGGCCTTGGGAACCCGCGATGGCGGCGAAATCGTCAGCAATGACTTCTGATGGTCCCCACGGGCTGGGGTTGCTAACACCAACCGCTGCCCTGGAGAAGAGCATACCCGGATCACTCAAAATGATCCCGGTGGTTTCGAGGAGATGAACCCTGCCCGCCGAGGTGATGCCGCTATTGGGGAGGAGCTCACGCTATGTCCGCTGATGTTGTCCCGACGGTTTTGCTGATGTTAGGCGGTGTGATAGCAGTCTGGTGGCTAGGGGGGTGTCACAAACCGCCACCAGCCACGCCGACGTCCTCGACGTCAACAGCCGTGGCACCACTTCCGCCCGAGGTGGAGTACGACCCCGCTACGGCTGCCCAGAAATATCTCGAGCGTAAAAAACGGCCCTGAGTGTGGTCATACTCAACGGGATGTTTTAGTTTTACTGTGTATAATCGCCCCATTGCCTTACTCGGGACTGTATCACGAAAGCCATAAAAACCATCAGGGGATGCACACATGCCTACGCGAACGCGACGATGGATGGGGGTGTGGGTGGTTGTAGGTGGGTTGGTTGCTATCGGTCCTGTGGTGATCGCCGCGGCAGACGTCCAGTTGCCCTCCCTGCCGAAAGGGGTCTCAAGCTTCGGGGCTACAATTTGCGACGGTTATCTGTACGTGTACGGCGGCCACGCAGGCAAGACCCACCAGTATGACAAAACCAACGTTTTAGGCACATTTTACCGGTTGAATCTCCAAGAGCCGAAGCAATGGGAGGAGCTACCCGGCGGTCCGCACGCGCAAGGTTTGAACCTGGTCAGTTACCACGGCACGATTTATCGCATCGGGGGTATGCAACCCCGCAATGATCCCGGGGAGGAGAGCGACAATCATTCTCTCGACGCGGTGGCATGTTTTGATCCGAAGGCAAACCGCTGGAAAGACCTGCCACCCCTGCCGGCAGGGCGTTCCTCGCACGATGTGGTGATTGCCGGAGATTGGCTGGTCGTTGTAGGTGGGTGGCAGTTGCGGGGCCGGGAGCAACAACCGATCTGGCACGACACGACCTTACTCGTCAACCTGCAGCAACAACCTTGGAAGTGGGAAGCGATCGAGCAACCCTTCCAACGCCGGGCACTCGCTGCGGTAGCAGTGGGGCACAAGGTGTATGTCATAGGCGGTTTGTCACCAGACGGACCCCAACCGCGGGTGGACATCCTGGATCTGACCACACGCCGGTGGCAGCGTGGACCCGATTTGCCCGGCAAAGAGCGGGCCGCGTTCGCACCCGCTGCCTGTACCCACAACGGGCAACTCATCGTTTATACGATGGAAGGAAACCTCTACCGTCTGGCTCCCGATGCTGCCAAATGGGAACCGATCGGTCAAGCCCGGAGCAAACGGCTGGTCGCCCGCTTGCTTCCCTGGAGCGAACAAGCCGTCCTGTTGATCGGTGGTGCCGGTGGTGGACGCAATCATGATACGTTGGAAGTCATTCAACTTCCCTCTCCTTAGTCCACAGTGGCGACAAATCGCGGGCCGAACCTCGGCAGCGGCGACTCCCACGGACCCACGATGATGCAATCTGTTATTTTCTGGTGTCTGTTGTTTTCTGATCCTGAGGATTCGGTTCAAAGTGCCCGCGGCCAATTCCATCCAACAAAGTGTTCTCCCCTTTGTCGGGGCGTCGGGGTTGGGTTAGCCTGCGGTGGCGTTGGGTTGTCCGCAGCCGGTCCTGTCAGGCCGCTTCAAAGTCCTGGGTGATAGCCTGGGTAGCAGATTCCTCAGTGTCTGCTGGGGGCAACCGGACGCCTGGGCGTGAGGATCTCGGTTTCGAGCCAGGCCACGGCGTGACGTCGGCTGGCACCAGCCTGAAGCCCCGCCATCCTGTCTTCCAGGATTTCCAGGATTATCCCTGAAGTTTGCCAACGACCTGGAGCCGCTTCTGCTGTTCCGCTTCTGTCATCTGTCACGTCTGTTGGCCGAATGGGTCCGTCATGCTTCTCCTTGCTGAAGGGGTCGGCAGGGTCTAGGGAAATCGGCGTTTGGCGAAATCCAGGGGGGAAAGGCCATCCACCGTTCTGGGGCGGACGGGCAGCGTCATTGGTCCGGAAGGAGCGCATCATCCTTGAGGTCGGACGTTATCAAGCCTTGGAAGGCAGCGGTTCCGGGCAGTAGGCGGTGTTGGGCGTACAACGAGGGTGTGGGGGTGTTGGGCCGCACAGTGAGTGTGTGGGGGTGGTGGGCGTACAGTGGGGATCTCGCACGAGGAGGGCCAAGAGTTGGAGGTGCCGAAGGAGGAGGGTGGCGGAGTGTCGAAGCCATGCGGCTCACGGGAGCTGTGGGCTTTGGCATTGCCGTTGGTGTTGAGTCAAAGTTTCCAGACGTTGCAGTTGACGGTGGATCGGGTGTTGTTGTCTCGTCATGATCCGGTGGAGGTGGCGGCCGCTTTTCCGGCGATGATGGTGTTCTGGCTGGCGTTGGGTTTGTGTCAGGGAACGGTCGGTTATGTATCCACGTTTGTGGCACAGTATTGGGGTGCAGGGCGGGGGGAGCGTACCGGTGTAGCTGTGTGGCAGGGTTTGTATCTGGCGGGGGTGTTGGGGCTGGTCTTTCCCCTGCTCGAGCCGATCCTGGAAGCGGTGGCTTGGTGGGGTGGTGCACCGCCGGAAGTGTGGGAACTGGAGCGGATCTACCTAGGGTATTTGAGTTGCGCGGCTCTGCCGATGCTCCTGGTGGCGGCGGTGAACGGTTTTTTTTCGGGGTTGGGTCGGACGTGGACCGTGCTAGGGATCGATGCGCTGGGGACTGTGGTGAATGGGGTGTTGGGGTGGGTGTTGATCTTTGGGCGGTGGGGTTTTGCGGAGATGGGAATAGCCGGGGCGGGTTTGTCCACGGTGATCGGGTCGTGGGTGTCGGCATTGGCAGGTTTGTTGTGGATGCTGCGGGGTCAGGAGCGTCGGCGTTATGGGACGGGGCAGTGGTGGCGGCTCGAGTGGGACTTGTTGGTCCGGCTGGTGCGGTATGGTTTACCGGCGGGAATTCAGATGTTTCTGGATGCGTTGGCCTTTACGCTCTTTACGCTGTTGGTGGGTCGTCTGGGCGTGGCGGCGATGACTGCAACGAGTATTGCGGTGACCTTGAACATGCTGGCCTTTCTGCCGATGCTGGGTTTGGGTCAGGCGGTCGGGATCGTGGTAGGTCAACGCTTAGGTGCTGGGAGAACGGAGGAGGCGGAGGCGGTGACGTGGCTGGGGTTGCGCTGGATGCTGGGATACATGGGGGGGATCGCGGGGGTGTATGTAGGCTGTCCCCAGGTGCTGATCTGGGCGTTTGCCCCTGCGGGTGAGGCGCAAGCGGCGACCTTTGCCGAGGCAGCCCCGTTGGTGCCGGGATTGCTCCTCTGCGTGGCCCTTTACTCCCTCGCGGATGCCGGAAATGTCACCTTCGCTTGCGCCCTGCGTGGAGCAGGAGACACCCGCTTCGTAGCCTGGGTGACTTTCAGCATGGCCTGGCCCGTCATGGTGCTGCCCACATGGTACATTGTCGAACATGGGGAGCAATGGCGGCAGTGGGGACTGGGTGAACCGCTCTACGGCGCTTGGGGCAGTGCCACGGTGTATATCATCCTCATGGCCTTTTGCCTGTGGGGCCGTTTTGCCACGGGGCGGTGGAAGCAGATGCGGGTGATCGAGTCAGCCGAGCCGAATGCCGTAGGGGATCCGTGACCCTCCCGCCGCTCCCAAGCGTCCATAGGAAATGTGGACGGACGAAAGAGGAGGTTTCTCTGGGAGCGTTGGTTGATGGACGGAGGGTGAGGTTTCTCCAGGTGGGGAACAGGGTAGAAATCCAAGGGAAGACTTCGGCTTGGTCCTCTGCAGGTTGATCGGGTGACATCCGGGAGTCCTTTATGCGAACGGGTATCGCACTGGCGACTGTTCTGGTAACCTGGGCGGTGGCGGCGGGGCTTGTGGGTGAATCTGCAGCGTATGACGAGAAGAAGAAGGTTCAAGCGGAGGAGACCAGGATGGAGGCGGAGATTGTCTATCGCCGGGGACGCATCTGGACGGGGGAGCCCCGTCAGCCGGAGGCCTCGGCATTGGCCGTATGGAGAGGGCGGATCCTCGGGATCGGCAGCGAAGAGGAGGTCGGTCGGTGGATCGGCGCGGCAACGGAAGTAGTGGACTTGGAGGGGCGACGCGTGGTGCCGGGCTTCATCGATGCCCATGTGCATTTCCTCGGTGGAGGCTTGCAACGGGCCCGGGTGGACCTGCGGGATGCGGAAAATGAAGCGGAGTTTGGACGTCGATTGCGTGAGTACGATGCCAGAACACCACGGGAACGGTGGTTGCTGGGAGGCAACTGGGACCATGAGCGAACCTTTGCAGGACGGGTGCCCACCGCCGCATTGCTGGACAAATACGTCAAGGACCGACCCGTGTTCTTACGACGCTATGACGGACATATGGGAGTGGCCAACACCGCCGCCCTCCGGGCCGCGGGCATCACCCGCCAGACCCAGGACGTGGCTGGAGGGGTGATCGAACGGGATGAACAGGGTGAACCCACAGGCGTATTGCGGGACAATGCCATGGCATTGGTGGAGCGTGTGATTCCGGAGCCGACGGATGAGGAGATTGTCGAGGCGGTGCAAGCCGCGTTGAAACATGCGGCCAGCGTCGGAGTCACGGGTGTGGATGACATGGACGGAAGCAGTCCGGAAACCCGCCGCCGGCTGCTGCGGGTGCTTCAGAGTCTGGAGCGGGAAGGCCGCCTCACCTGCCGGATCCACCTCCGCTGGCCGTTGGCTCGCTACCGGGAGTTGGCGGAACTGGGGGTGGCCGGCTGGTTCGGCAGTGCCTGGTTGCGGATCGGAGGTGTGAAAGGTTTTGTGGATGGTTCGCTCGGTAGCAGCACGGCCCGCATGTGGGAACCTTACGAAAATCAGGGCAGGAACCGCGGTGTGTATGTCACGCCCGTGGAAACATTGCGCAACTGGATCGATGGGGCAGATGCGGCGGGCTTGCCGGTGTGCGTCCATGCCATCGGTGACGAGGCCAACACGGTGCTGTTGGACCTCTACGAACAGATTCAGCGGGCGCGACCCGGTCGGACTCGACGCTGGCGGATCGAACATGCCCAGCACCTGCGTGAAGCAGATTATCCCCGCTTCCACCAGTTGGGGGTGATTGCCTCGATGCAACCTTACCATGCTGTGGACGATGGACGCTGGGCCGAAGGGCGGATCGGCGCACAACGCTGTGCCCGCTCCTATGCTTTCCGTTCCCTGCTGGAAGCCAAGGCGATTCTGGCGTTCGGCTCGGACTGGCCGGTGGTGCCTCTGAATCCCCTGCTGGGGATTGACGCCGCGGTCCACCGCCGGACCCTCGACGGCAAGCATCCCCAGGGTTGGTATCCCCAACAACGGATCAGCGTCGTGGAGGCCGTGCGTGCCTATACCTGGGGCAGCGCCTACGCCACCGAAACCGAACAGGAACGCGGTACCCTGGCCGTCGGCAAATGGGCGGACTTCGTGGTCCTGGACCGCGATATCTTCGATCCCCAGCAGCAGGATCACCTGGCCCAAACCCGGGTCCTCCGCACCGTCGTGGCCGGTAAAACCGTCTCTATCCAGCCCTGATCTGGACCGTCACCGGGAAGACTGGACCCTCGCTGCCCCGCTCATCCCGATCGACATGGTCCCTGGGTGCGTTTTCTTTGTCCTGGATGCGGGAAGTCCCATCAGGATGAGGCGCGTTGGATGGCCTTGGTGGGAATACGCACACCGATGACGGAAGTGATCGGGATTTCACGCTCCTGGAACGTAAGGAGGCCGGTGCGGAGGTGCACACGCCAGAGGATGTCCGCTGGAGCATTGCGCAACGCCCGCCGCAGATCCGGATGATCCGGGCTGCAAATGACGAATTCGCGGGACTCACCCGGCTGCAACGGTTGATCGTGATGATGCTGGGCGGCTTCGTAACGACGCACGCCCGGACGGAAGGGCCACTCCAGCGGGCCGCCGACAAACGTCGCGGGTCCCACCTCCAGACGGGTACCGTTGAACTGATCGATCAACTCCTGCTGGCTGGCCTTCCGCATCAGCGCCGGATCCACCGGATGGAAGACCAGATCGCTGGAAGTGTTGCTCAGCTTCAGGTGGAGCACCAGAGCCGGGCGGGTTGCTTCCTCCCGTTTCTTCTGATCGACTTCCGTGATCAGGAGCAAGGGACGCTCTTCGACCCGGAGCGGCTCGATGCAGAGTTGCCCAATGGTTAGCGTGCCCCCCAAGGGCACAATCAGATCCTCCGGCAAGGGACCGGTCAGGGGAGTCCGCAAAGCGATCTTCTTGCGACTGGCCGGTTCGTATTCCCCGAATGTGTCCGGAATGGCGGCCAAGGGGTGCGTCGGTGGCAAACCCGGGCTGCGGAAAAACAGGCCGTACAAGGCTACGCAACTGGCCAGGGCCGCATAAGCGGCCAAAACGAAAAAAGCCAAGGGAGATACGCCCTTCGGACGCGGCGGGGTCGATCGCACCGCAGACCGAATGGCCGAGGGGGCGGAACTTTCCCCCGACTCCACCGGCACCGGCACAATCAAGGAAATGGGCATCGGCGGTGTGGGAACGTCACCCGCATTACCGAAGCGGAACGGCCCAGGATCATCTGCTGGCGTGGGGGGCGCCGCCGTTGAGGGGGGCAGAGCGGTTTCTGCATTTCGTGAGGAGCTTGCCTGAACTGAGGGAGCGGAGCCGGAAGGTGGTGGTGTAGCCGGCGCAGCCGAGCCGGAAACCGGGATACGCAGTTGCGGCAACCGCGACTGCGACGCCGGTGTCGGCTGACTCGAAGGACTCGGGCGGGAGGATAAACCCTGGGTCCCTTCCTGCGTCGGCAAAATGGGGCGCGGCAGTTCATCTGCATCCTCAAAAAGCGAGTCGCTGATCGGCGAAGCCTCGCTGAGAATGCTGGCGGCGTCTTCACTGTTTGCGGGAGGGAAGGAAAACTGCGGTAACAGTTCCTTCGGCGGAATCATAGTGGGCACTTCCCGAGTTGCTTCGGGAGGTGGAGTGACCCGAGGCGACGGAGCGGCGGACGCAGGTGCTTCCCCAGCAGTCGCAGCGGGGGAGGCTGGGGGGGACTTACCAGCTGCTAGTCCCCCATCATGACCGCTTGTCGCATCGCTCCCGGCCACCGACGGAACCATGATGACCTGCCGACAGTGCGGACAACGCACCGCTCGCCCCCGCTGATGCTCCAGCACACCCATCAAACGACTGCAAAATGGGCATGGAATCGTCGCTGTACCTGAAGCCATGTCTTTCAGAATCTCTACTAAATTACTGATAGTCGTAACAATCCCCAGCCTCCTGCCGGTTAGGACGTTCACAAAATCCCCACAGTTCCAAAAAAGTGGCAATCTGGAATGACTGCTCCCAGCATAAGGTGCACTTACCCCCGGAATTGGTCCCCGAGCTGGAAAACCCTCAGGCAAGCCCCCGTTGAAGTGGGAAGGGAAGAGCTTCCCTGGTCTACCGCTGTCCGCTCAGCCTGGGGTTTTTCCAATGTCCCGCTCGTTCCTCTGGTTGTCTTGGTTTCCGCTGTCCCGGTTGTTCTTCCGACGTGCGTCTTATTATCAATATACCCGATGTGTTACCGAGTGCACCTCAGAAAACTTTTAACATTCACGGGGATAGCCAGGACAACGAACTCACCCTTCCGAACCTCCCGGTGCCCCGAGGTTCTTCGGAGGAGAAGGGCGATCCAGTCCAAAGCTATTTTCTGGGAGGGGATGCGTCCGCGATGCAGAGACAGCCGGGATGTCCTGCCATCTTGCGGGGATCTACTTCTTAGCGTTTGCTTTGCCGCTGGGGGTATCGTCGCCAGGGAGCAGGCCGACGGCCCACTTCAATCCGCCGATGAGGTGTTTTTGGAACCGTTCATCCCGCCAGACTTTCGGATCATGGCCGAAGGAGGTGTAGAAGACCCGCCCTTGTCCTTCCCGTCGGCACCAGGAGATGGCGTAGTCGTTGTCGGCACGGAGGAGGTTCTTCCCGGGGTTGAAGGAGGTAGGATCGATACTCAGGATGATGTGGAGTCGGTCACGGCTGAAGGGCTGGTCGCGGAAGACGTACATTTCATCCTGGAACTCCATGCCATCGGTGAAGCCCGCCGCAGCGGGATGCTTGGGATCCTCGACCCGGACCCGGATCTTCTGCAACCCGGGAGGATGACCCCGGAAATAGGCCCCGATCAACTCACCATAGACCGATTCGCCGTAGAGGGTGTCGGTAGCACAGTGGGTGCCCGCCAATGCTCCTCCGGCCCGCACCCACTCCCGCAGATCGTTCAGTTCCTCTTTGTTGACGGGATTGCCCGTCGTGAAGAACAGGACGATGTCGAAGTTTTTGAGTGTTTGTTTGTTGATCCGCCCGCAGTGTTCCCGTTTCACCGGCAGCCGGGTACTGGCACGGAAACGTTCGGCATACACTTCCAAAGCGGTGCGTTCTCGACCATCCTTGCCTTTGACTTTGCGATCGGGGTCTTCGGTGAAGCGCCAGCAGGTGACGTCAAAGCCGTGGGCCGGCCCGATCTGCTTGAGCACCTCTTCGGCCGTCGCCACCGAGGCGTGAATGAAACCGCCGCTGTGCGTCACCAGAAGCAGTCGCTTGTTGGCGGTGCTGGAACGGACAGTTGCATTTTCGAGGCGGGCAGTGTCCTGGTCGGCCTGACACACGGCCAGAGCCAGCATCGTGCTACCCACTGCTAGCATCCCGAGGGTAAAAATACGGCGACGCATGGGAAAGGACTCCTGACAAGGATTACAGAGGGAGGGTCAATCGAGGCGGTTCAATAGCTCCGAACCGCATCCGCAGGCTTGTTATAGCTGCCCGACCATCGTTTGGCCCAATGGTTCAGCAGCGGCAAACACTCGGTGTGTACCTCGGTGTTGCGGCAAACACTCGGTGTGTACCTCG